>NSIT01000001.1_pt1 | contig 56063 bp, 54 predicted proteins | sample 1450681 | NCBI WGS metagenome assembly NSIT01 (sample SAMN07455404, study PRJNA386592) | invertebrate metagenome | isolation source: Endozoicomonas-like sequences binned from scallop gill tissue | host: Pecten maximus | place: United Kingdom: Lyme Bay MPA | collected 2013-06-01
CTTTGAGTGCAGTAACACAAAGTGTAGCCACTCTAAAAAAATTTGCTCCTTTGTAAGTGCCGTTTGTGCAATACCTACGGTAAAAAAACTCACTGTCCAGTGGATCAAAACCCAGAAAGCCTTATTACTCGATACCCAGTGGCAACATCTATGTATGGGACAAAAACCTATAGGCCCGTTATTGCAAAGGTTTAAAAGTATGAGCTGATACCCTTATGTACAAGACAAAACATGAAGTAAATCTAAAAATGACATCGGGTCGTTTTTTGAATATGAATTTAGAAACACTCGTCTGAGCAGGCTCATGCTCAGGCGAAATAGGCTTTTTGCTGGCCGGAGTTCTTTTGTAGAACGTCTTCAGAGATGCAAAGCAGAACGTAAGACACCCGCCGTTTGGTTATCCCTACTTCAGATTAGTGGATCTTTAGATACCAAAAAATCTGGCTGCCTTTATCTTTTTTCCGTCACATCCGCCAACGCTGAAATCTTCACGAATGCGTAACCTGAACAAGAGGTTATTCTGTTCTGGGTATTCAAACAACTCTGTACTAATAAACTCACGATCAGCCAATAAGTTGTCAATTTTCTCGGTGGGTATCAGAGCAATCACTCTATTCATTAGGTCAATGCGCTCCTGCGTGTTAGATTACCCTCTCCTTTAATCAGGCAGACCCAAGCGATCGGTATAGATGCTCCTTGCCATACAACAGATACCGCAAGATAGTTGATGTCTTCGCCGCCGTCCTTCCAGTTGGTTCTATCCATGCACAGGGCATAGCGATCAAACTCAAGCCAATACATGATCAGTCTTCCGATTTGCTTAAGGCAAATCCCATACCCCAAAAGAAGCGCTTTATTCGTCTATAACGGGACTCTGAAAGCGTAGTACTCTGAAAATTTTCAGCAATACCATACAGTTGGTAGAACGTGCCCGGAGCAAAGACAGCATGAATTGTGCAAGAAATATAATTCGGGCTTGATGCCCGAGTAAATGAGCCTTAAGCACCTTGGCCAATAAGCTGAATCTTGTATGAACGACAACGGTAACTGTACGGAGGTGAGATACCACATAGATTACCTTATGCAGGTACCCTCAGACCTTGCAATGTTGCGCTTTAGCGTTTTTGTCCCGTACACAGGTTGCCGACATAAATTGCTAGAATCCAGGCCATTAATTTCACATACTGAAACATTCACTATTGGTTACATGGATATTATTCAAATAACGAGGATGTAATGTCTATACCTTTTACTGTTGGTGTGACGGGAGGGATCGGATGTGGAAAAACGGTCGCAACAGACTATTTTTCTGGCCGGGGAATTACCATCGTGGATGCGGACCTTGCATCAAGGGTTGTTGTAAAATCAGGAAAACCGGCTTTAGATGCCATCGTGCAACGTCACGGTCATGATATTCTAAAAAAAAACGGGACACTGAATCGAAGGAAGATGCGTAATATTATATTCACATCCCGGGCTGAAAAACGATGGCTGGAAGAATTACTTCATCCCCTGATCAATCAACAACTTCGACGTGAACTGGGCGCAGTCAGGTCACTCTATGCCATACTAGTTTCTCCCCTGATGGTAGAGACTGGCCAGATAGAACTGGTCGACCGACTGCTGGTCATTGATATTTCAGAAGAGGTCCAGCTTATCCGGACCATGCAACGGGATAAAATGACAGAAGTAGAAACTCAGCGCATCATCGATAGCCAGACCGACCGCAAACAACGGCTGTCTCTGGCAGATGATATCGTAGATAACAGCGGATCAATAACAAAACTACACCAACAATTAGAAATATGTCATCAACACTATCTGATGCTGGCCAAAAACTTTTCCCAAAAAACCGCATCAAATGTACAGCTCCCGCACAATAAGCAATAAGCAATAAGCATTAATTACCCGGTTTCCAGCGATTGGTTATCGGGTAACGCCTATCCCGGCCAAACCCTCGTGAAGTGACCCGAACGCCTACAGCAGCTTGCCGCCGCTTGAACTCATTGCGGTCAACCAAACCTATAACACGATACACATCTTCCCGATTATATCCCTCTTCGATAATGTCTTCGGCACTGAAATCTTTCTCAATATAGTATCTGAGTATACCATCCAGCACCTGATAAGATGGCAGATTGTCTTCATCTTTCTGATCCGGAGCCAGCTCTGCTGATGGTGCACGGCTGATAACCCGTTTGGGAATTACCGGCTCCAGGGAATTACGGTAATTTGCCAGCTCATAAACCCGGGTTTTCAATACATCTTTCAGAGCATTAAAACCTCCCGCCATATCGCCATAAAGTGTTGCATACCCCACGGCCATTTCACTTTTATTCCCTGTAGTCAACACCAGATAACCTTTACGGTTGGAAATTGCCATAAGCAAAACACCCCGGCACCGGGATTGTAAATTCTCCTCTGTGGTATCATGTCCTTCGCTATCACTAAACTGTGTTTTTAACAAGGATATCATGGCATCGAAGGCCGGTTCGATAGGAATCACCTGATAATCAACGCCCAAAGATTTTGCTTCAGCTTCTGCATCTTCAAGACTTATATTGGAGGTGTACCGAAAAGGCATCATGACAGCCTGAACACGATCTGTTCCCAAAGCATCACAGGCAATGGCGAGTGTCAATGCGGAATCAATACCGCCGGACAACCCCAGTACAACCCCTTTAAATCCATTTTTACTGACATAATCCCTGACTCCCATCACCAGGGCTTCATAAATGCGTGCGTTAACAGACAGCTCCGGCGCCCGTGACCCATGGAGAAACAGCCCTTTCTCTTTATCAAAACGAACCGTCATCACTTCACAGGCAAAATGATTGGCACAGGCTGCCAGTTTGCCATTACTGTTCATTGCAAATGACCCACCATCGAACACCAACTCATCCTGCCCACCGGACATATTCACATACAGCACCGGCAATCCAGACTCCAGACAACGTTGTCGAATAATTTTATAGCGTTCTTCTTCCTTTGACTGATGAAACGGCGATGCATTTAGGCTCAGTATCAGTTGCGCGCCGTCAGCCTTAGCCTTCTGTATTGACTCCTCAAACCATAGGTCTTCACAAATTGCTACCCCCAAGCGGACATCTTTACACTCAAAGACAGAACAGTCGTTTTGTCCCGGTACAAAATAACGTTTTTCATCAAATACCCGATAATTGGGAAGAGACTGCTTGGCATAACGGGCGATAACAGCACCATCACGCAGTACAATAGCCTGATTCTCCAATCCTTTTGCTCCCCGGGCAGGCAATCCGACGACCATATCAATTCCCATGACCGCCCTTAGCCGGTCAACCGCTTCATCGATGCGTATCTCGAGACTTGGACGCAACAAAAGATCTTCTGGAGGATAGCCGCATAGGCATAATTCGGAAAAAACAATCACATCAGCGCCAGAGTCATCTCTGGCTTGCTCTGCCGCCTGAACCATCAGGGAAACATTACCATCAATATCACCAACGGTCAGGTTCAGCTGGGCCATTGCAAGGGTAAGTGGAGTTGACATCGAAACTGCCTGTTTCTATGAATAAAATTAAAAAGTTTACTATTGTGAAGAATCATTTCCATACTGTAAATCACAGTTTCCGTAAGCAAACGGCACAAATCACGCAGCATGAAAAGGACAGACGGAAAGATTGTCTATTTTCCGATGAGTTTATATCATTTAATTACTATTTACCGGATATAAATTTCTGCACAATGCTATACAAAATCCATAAAAAATTATAACTTAACCCATACCAGCCCATACACAAAAGAGAGCTGGCTCGCAGAATGAGGCTATACTGTGGAAAATGTCGATATGCTTTGGATAATAGCCACACTGGCATTTGTGGCAGGTTTCGTTATTGGTGCACTGGTGTATTATTTGTTTGCCGGCTCACACCATAGAAATGGCAAGCTGACCCGACAGCTGACTCTGGTGGAAGATGAATACCGCGACTATCAACAAAAAGTGGCCGATCACTTCACCACTACGGCGCATTTACTGAACAAGCTCACTCATACGTATAAAGACATCCATGAGCATATGGCTAATGGTGCCGATTCGCTCTGTCACGACAACGACGATGTCAAAAACCGACTGGGCGATGCACTGCTAAGTAGCAATACGGTTCTGGCAGGAAATAACAAAACTCTGAGAAGAAATCATCCGGCTCCTTCCGAGCAACCCCGTGATTATGCACCTAAGAAAGCTCCAGACGAGAAAGGAACCCTTTCTGAAGAATTTAACATTAAGCATCCTGAGAAGAAATCTTCAGCAGCTTTGTAACGTCGATAATTTGCCTTTAAAAAGAAACCGTCCATAAGACGGTTTCTTTTATATCTGAAAAATCACCATCAGGCACTAAGTGATAAATATTTATCCGCATCGATAGCTGCCATGCAGCCTGTTCCGGCAGAAGTGACAGCCTGACGATAGAACTGATCTGTCACGTCACCTGCAGCAAACACACCCGATTTTGAGGCGTGTGTAGCATTGCCATTTAACCCACCGTTCACCACCAGATAGCCATTCACCATTTCCAGATGCCCGTTAAAAATACCGGTATTCGGCGTATGCCCGATGGCAATAAAGACGCCCTTGACATCCACGTGAGTGATATCACAGGTTTTTACATGTTTCACACTGACACCAGTCACACCACTGTCATCGCCGGTTACTTCATCCAGCGTGCTGTCGAGGAGTAAACGGACATTGCCGTTCTTAACTTTCTCCATCAGTTTATCCTGCATTATTTTTTCAGCACGGAATTCCTGACGGCGATGAATCAATGTCACACTGCTGGCAATATTGGATAAATACAGCGCTTCTTCAACGGCAGTATTACCACCACCCACTACGACAACATCCTGGTTTTTATAGAAGAAACCATCACAGGTGGCACAGGCAGACACACCACGACCCATAAATTTTTCTTCACTCTCCAGCCCCAGATAACGGGCACTGGCTCCCGTCGCAATAATCAACGCATCGCAGGTATAGGTGCCACAGTCCCCTTTCAGGGTATAAGGTTTCTGATTCAGATCGACTTCATTGATCTGATCAAAAATCATTTCTGTGCCAAACCGTTCAGCATGCTCCCGCATATTATCCATCAATGCGGGACCCTGTAACCCTTCGGAACCTCCCGGCCAATTATCGATCTCCGTTGTAGTTGTTAATTGCCCTCCCATCTGCATACCTGTAATAACTACTGGCTTCAGGTTTGCCCGGGCAGCGTAAACCGCAGCCGTATAACCGGCAGGGCCAGACCCGAGAATCAACAGGCGGATATGCCTTACATCACTCATTCATCGCTCCACGCATAAAAAAATTACATCATATAATGGATAAGTATCATAACGACAGCAACTGTCCCGTGGCAATCAGGATTACTCATCGTACAATAGTACAAATCTATTCATCCTCAGTTGCCTGTTTTTTCGACAATAGACCTGATTCTCCCGGCTAACGTTGCTACCATTATCACAAAACAGATAACTCCCAATATTTCTTTATTAAAAGCCATGACAAAAACCTCCATACCGTTTTCTCCCTTATCCTTATTTACTGAAGGATTAGGAATGATCCTGAAGCCTACCCTGCGCTGGTACGTACTGATCCCTCTGGTCATCAACCTGATTGTTTTCAGTGGGATGCTTTATGGCGCTTACCATCAGATGAACATCTGGATCACCCAGCTAATTTCATGGTTGCCGGGCTGGCTGGGTTTCCTTGAATTCCTTTTGTGGCCTTTTTTTACGTTTGTAATTATAGGTATGGTGTTTTTCACCTTCACTATTATAGGTAATTTTATTGCCGCTCCCTTTAACGCACTGCTGGCTGAAAAAGTACAAACACTGGAAGGAGCCTCCCTGCCAAACCAAGGCCTAAAAGACCTTCTGTTTATTATTCCAGCCAGTATAGGGCGCGAATGTCGTAAAATCCTTTATTATCTACCCCGCGCCTTAATATTACTGCTGATCAGTTTTATTCCTTTTATTAATCTAGCGGCGCCTATACTCTGGTTTATTTTTAATGGTTGGATGATGGCCATCCAATACTGCGATTATGCAGCAGACAACAGAAAAATTTCCTTTACCGATATGCTGACTGACCTTAAACGAAATACTACTCAGGTATGGTTACTGGGCATTATTATTAGCCTGGCCATGTTGATTCCTTTGTTAAACCTGTTAATTATTCCGGTCGGAGTGGTCAGCGCCTCATTATTTTGGGAACGGAACATCGCACAAATCCAAGGCCTCTAATACACAACAGTGTTATTCTAAAACAGCATTAACAATCTGATTAAAGAGGAGATAAATAAATGAGCTGTCTTTTCTGTAAAATGGTCAATAGAGAAATTCCTATTGATCCGGTTTATGAAGACGACGAATTACTAGCGTTTCGGGATATTAATCCGGCAGCACCTACTCATATACTGATCATTCCCAAACAGCATATAGCAACACTCAACGACCTGACGCCTAAAACTGCGCATCTCATAGGTAAGATGGTTACCAAAGCTCGGGATATTGCCACAGAAGCAGGCTTTGCTGAAAACGGTTACCGGATTGTCATGAACTGTAACAGCGACGGAGGGCAGTCCGTCTATCATATTCACCTGCATCTTTTAGGTGGCCGGTCCTTGCAATGGCCTCCTTGCTAAGAATTCCCTGATCGATATCAGGCATATAATACCCATCATACGTTCTAACTCTGTTACAAGCGCCCAAGTACTCCTGTTACTGAAAATACCATGCAATAAACAGGAGTTTTTTATCCTCTTTTGTCGGTGAAATACGGCTACGTTGACCAACGATAATATTGAGACAACATCTCTTAAAAATTAAATCAGATAAAAAATCAATTATTCGCATCCTTTTGTCATTTTGTACGTGTTAATAAGCAGATACTTCTTTTGGATGACAAATAATGCTGGGAATTTTCACACAATTTGCTGATAAACTGACCTACGGCATCCTCAGGCTTGATCCCTCGCCTTTAGCTAGTGGGCTGCATTTCTTTATTGAAGACACCAGCAAAATCCTTGTGTTATTGGTTTTGCTGATTTACGTCATCTCATTTATCCGTGCCTCTCTTAGTGTGGAAAGAGTCCGAGATTACCTGCAAGGAAAAAACCGATACGCAGGCTATTTTTTAGGAGCATTGTTTGGCGCCATTACTCCTTTTTGCTCATGCAGTTCCATCCCTTTATTTATGGGCTTTATTTCCGCAAGAATTCCTGTTGGCATCACTATTGCTTTCCTTGTCACTTCCCCGTTAATCAACGAAGTAGTTGTCATTATGCTGGGTGGCATTCTGGGGATGAAATTTACCGCGTTTTATATCGCAGCAGGCATGCTACTGGGCATACTGGCAGGGATCATTACCGATCATATCCATGCCTATCGTTGGTTACAGCCCTTCTTACTGAAAGCCTATACTCAAAAAAAACCACCTATGAACTCTGCAGAAGCGTCTCATTCCCCATCAAGTATCACCGAGCGCCATATATTTGCCAAAAATGAGCTAAAGACGATTTTGAGCCGTGTCTGGAAATGGGTTTTGATTGGGGTTGGGATTGGTGCATTTATTCATGGGTATATTCCGGCCCAATGGTTTCAAAACAACCTTTCAACACAACAATGGTGGAGCGTACCCCTTGCCTCTTTGGTTGCTATTCCCATGTATACTAACGCGACAGGTGTCGTACCCGTGATGGCATCTTTACTGGACAAGGGCATTCCTATTGGAACGGCACTAGCCTTTTGCATGAGTGCTGTTGCCGTCAGCCTTCCGGAATTTATGATGCTTAAACAGGTGATGCAAATGCGTTTTTTAGCATTTATTGCCGGTTATATTCTCATAGCCATCTCTCTTGTGGGTTGGCTTTCTAACTACCTCTATTAGGTGAAATTATGAAAACAGTAAAGATATTTGGTTCAGGCTGCTGCAACTGTGAAACGACCTTTCACCGCTTTGAAGAGCAGGCAAAGGCAAAAAATATGACCATTCAGCTGGAAAAAGTGACTGATATCGAACAGATCATGGAAGCCGGCATATTAGCCACACCCGGCGTTATGATTGATGGAAAAATCAAACACACCGGATCAGTTCCTGATATGGAAACCGTAACCCGCTTATTAGCTGAATAACCCATCCAAACAGGAAGCGACTTCTATGCTTTATCAAAGCTGTCGCTCCCAGTTTACTCTACTTTTTATCTTCTTCTTATTATCATCTGTTCATACTGAACAGGATTCTGTTCTTCATCGAAGAACAGATAGAACTCTTTACAATAAAAGAAAGGAAGATTAGCCTATCGATATCTTTAAGTGAATGCATCCAACCTGATTTGTCGCTCATAGCCCTTGCTTTTTTACCGATAAAAACCATGAATTGTTTATTTACCATCTGGCATGAAAACCAATCATTCCTTTTTAAATGGTTGTTAGCTAAGACCCACAATCTACAAGAATCTGAAGACATCATGCAGGATATATTCCTGAAAATCATGAAATCACAACAACAGTTTTGTCGAATTAAAGACCCGAAGTCCTGGTTGTTTACCATCGCCAGACATCATTATATTGACACCCTACGCAAAACATCAGGCATCAAAGAAAGCATTTCCGATTGTTTCCCCACAGAAAGCCATACTCCTGAGCCTATTGTACAAATGCAACAATGCCTTCCCCGGGTTTTATTAAAGCTTTCTTGCCAGGAACGAGATATTATCGAAAAATGTGACTTGAACGGCATGCATCAAGCGGACTATGCCCAACAAAATGGAATATCGATATCGGCAACCAAATCACGACTCAGAAGAGCAAGAACAACCCTAAAGCAACGTCTTACTGCTGAATGCCATGTAAAACATGAGAACGGGAACATTACCAGCTTTTATAGTGCCTACCATACGGTAAAATAATAGTGACTGGATATATTAATGAATACTTACAACAAACGAAATGACTACAAAAGGCCAGATTTTATAAGCTGTTTTTTATAATTTTGATATAAGAGTATTAAGGGAAATACCTCTGCAAAAAAGGAAATAAAGTTAATAACGGTCCATCATTTTTTTCTGGATCATATCTGTAATAGGGATAACAATCTTCTTTATCGGCCTCGGCTACGTCTGCTACAGAGTGATCTCCTACAACCTCTGATCCATTACCTGTGCCAGTTGCAGCATACATGTCAGCACGATCATCCGATGCCAAGCGACTACCTTTCTCAATACACCCACGATAATACTTTAGATCCGATTCACAGATAGGATAAACAATACAGAACTGACGCTCCTTCTCATTTATGACCACAGAAACGGATTGCAACCGCCCTAGAGGAATATTACCCAAAAACGGAGTACGCCTATAATCCAGCTCATCAAACTCTTCATTTTTAATTGATTCAGGGAAGCCATTTCTCCTATAAACTTACGATAGTACTCAACAACGCTATCCTTCAGATCTGTTCTATCTATAGCCAACCAGTCGATATCACTACTATCGGTCACTTTCCAACCATAAATATCCTTAACACTATGAGCATTCTTTATATGCACTATTATTTCAGGAAATAGCCGCTCATAAGATTTTATTTCAAAAGCATGAATATAAAAAGCTGCCAAATATATAAAACAGAAAACAAAGCTTCGCGTAAACTTACAACGTATTGAATAAGCTATAACACTGCTGCAAACATTTATTTATCCACGCTATTCATAGGACTAAATACAGCCACTAAATAAAGTTTCAACGCCTTTTCCTGGATCTTCTTGACGCATAAATGCCTCTCCTACCAGAAATCCGAAAACATTTTTTTCCATCATCTGCTTTACATCATCCGCTGTATGAATTCCACTTTCAGTGATGACCAGATGCCCTTCTGGCACAGAAGGCAACAAATCATAAGTGGTCTTCAGCGTCACATCGAAAGTATGTAAATTACGGTTATTGATACCTAACAACGCCTGTTTCAATGGTAATGCACGTTCCAGCTCTTCCCGGTTATGCACTTCAACCAACACATCCATTCCCTGACTGATAGCCAATTCATAAAACTGATACAACTGATCATCATCCAGTACAGAACAAATCAGTAAAATACAGTCTGCACCGATGTAACGAGACTCATAAACCTGCCACGGATCTACAATAAAATCCTTGCGTAATACCGGCAAATGACAGTCAGCCCTAGCCCGTTCAAGAAACTCATTGCATCCCTGAAAAAAGGGTTTATCTGTCAATACAGAAAGACAAGTAGCCCCATTTTTTTCATAACTGGCTGCAATGATCTCAGGAACAAAATGCTCACGGATAACACCCTTGCTGGGCGATGCCTTCTTCAGCTCGGCTATCACTGCAGCCTTACCTAAAGTAATCTGTCGTTTTATAGCTTTAACAAAACCTCTGGTATGAGGTAACTCGTTCAATGCAGCCAGAAGATCTGCTTGCGATAACATTTTTTTCCATGCAACAACCTCTTCTTTTTTTTGTTCAATAATCGGTTGTAATTTACTGGGCACAGCCATCAGCAAGCTCCTAATATCAAGCTGTCGAGAAATATAAACACACAGTACAAAGCCAAAAATCTTTTAAGAACAAAAGTTAGACAACTCCTGCATTTTTTTCAAAGCTTCACCTGAATGAATAATTTCACGCGCTCTCAATACCCCATCAGATAACGTTTTGCTGACACCTGCTACATACATTGCCGCTCCTGCGTTAAGAGCGATCATAGCCACTGTTTTTTTTGTCCTTTCTGATAAAGGTTCTTTGTCCCTAAAAGCAGACATAATCAACTGAAGAGATTCGCTGGCACTGTTAACCCTGAGTCCGTCCAGACTGTTTTTTGACAATCCGAAATCCTCTGGGCTGATACAATACTCTGTAATTTTTCCCTGTCGCAACTCCGTGATATTGGTATCATCTGCAAGACTGATTTCATCCAACCCGTCGCAGGAATGCACAATAAGCACATGCTGACAATCTAGTGCATGAAAAGCTTGAGCATACTGTAACCGAAGTTCATCCGAAAACACGCCCACCATGAGTCTTTTAACACCGGCAGGATTGCACAAAGGGCCAAGAACATTAAAAATAGTACGAAATCCCAACTGTTTACGCACGGTCGCTACATGTTTCATTGCAGTGTGATAAGCTGGTGCAAATAAGAAACCAATACCTGTTTTACGAAGACACTCCGTCACCTGTTGTGGCGATAGAGTCAGATTAACTCCCATCTGCTGCAACAAATCAGCGCTACCACTGGAACTGGATACAGAGCGGTTACCATGTTTTGCAACAGAAGCCCCTGCAGCAGCAGCCACAAAGACAGATGCTGTTGACACATTGAACAAGCTCTCATTGTCGCCTCCTGTCCCCACGATATCGACAACATTGGAAATACCGGATGTATCTACTTTTATAGACAGGGCTCGCATAACATCGGCAGCCCCAACAATTTCATCAAGACTTTCACCCTTCATATGCATAGCGGTTAAAAAAGCCGCCACTGCCACATCACTGCAAGAACCTTCCATAATGTGACGAATCACCGTTTCCATTTCAGACCGGCTGAGATCCTTTCGCTGTATACAATGAAACGTCGCATCACCAATACCCATGCAGGAATTCCTTATTATTGTTTCAGAAAATTAGCCAATAGTTCATGCCCATATTCTGTCATAATAGACTCTGGATGAAATTGGACACCCTGAATCGGCAGGGTCTTATGACGAACCCCCATAATTTCATCCATGGTACCGTCATCAGTTTCTGTCCAGGCGGTTATTTCCAGACAATCAGGCATTGTATTCCCTGCTACAACAAGGGAGTGATAACGGGTTGCCGTAAACGGTGAAGGCAGGCCTTGAAAAACGCCCTGCTGTTGATGATGAATTGCCGACACTTTTCCATGCATCACTTTTCTGGCCCGAACAATAGAGCCGCCATACACTTGTGCGATACTCTGATGCCCAAGACACACCCCAAAAATAGGAATGGATTCCTGAAAATGCTCAATCAGATTTAAGGAAATTCCTGCTTCATTTGGTGTGCATGGCCCAGGAGAAATCACAATTTTTTCCGGTTTCATTACTTCAATGTCTTTCAGGGTAATCCGGTCACTGCGATAAACTTCCACCATTTCACCCAATTCCCTTAGATACTGGACAATGTTCCAGGTAAAGGAATCGTAATTATCAATCATCAACAGCATTATTATATCCCTTGGTATATCCCATAATCAGGCCGTTTTGTGCCATGGTAACCGCCTGAAAAAGGGCTCGCCCCTTACTCATAGTTTCTTCCCATTCCTGATGGGGAGAAGAATCTGCCACTATACCCGCCCCTGCCTGAACATATAATTTATTTTGTTTTATTACTGCTGTACGAATGGCTATAGCCGTATCCATGTTACCGTTATATCCTAGATAGCCGACGGCACCTCCATAAATACCGCGTTTTACCGGTTCCAGTTCATCAATGATTTCCATTGCCCGGAATTTTGGAGCACCACTTAATGTTCCTGCAGGCAACGTTGCCTTGAGCACATCCATTGCATCCAACCCAGAAATTAATGTTCCTGTCACATTAGACACCATATGCATAACATGAGAATAACGCTCAACACTCATCTTTTCTGTCAACGTGACGGTTCCCGTCTTAGCTACCCGTCCTACATCATTGCGACCTAAATCAAGTAGCATGAGATGTTCAGCCCTTTCCTTCGGATCATTAACCAGTTCACGCTCAAGGACTACATCCTGAGGCGCATTTTCCCCACGCTTTCTGGTACCAGCAATAGGCCTGACGGTTACCCTGTTATTTTCCAACCGTGCAAGAATTTCCGGAGAAGATCCCACAACATGAAACTCTCCCATATCCAGATAATACAAATAAGGAGAAGGATTAGAACATCTCAGGGTTCGATACAAGTCAAGAGGAGAATGATGAAAATCGGCACTCATACGTTGGGACAACACCACCTGCATTACATCACCGGCAATAATATAGTCTCGTATGGATTCTACCGCACGTTCAAAAGAGGATTGTCCAAACCCGGAGACAAAATCTTTTTCCTGAACAGGCCGGTTAGCCTGACTGGCAGGAGATACTACATGGGTACTGACCAGACGGCTCACCCTTTTATCCAGGCGTGCTTTTGCACAGGCTAGTTCGCGAATATCCGCCGTATCTGCATAGGTAACCAGAATAATATAACCACTAAGATTATCAAAAACTAACAGATCCTCTGATCTCAACAGCATACAATCCGGTAACTGCATATCATCATCCGGCACTGACGCTTTCAGCTGAGGCTCAATATGCCGTACCATATCGTACCCAAAATACCCTACCAGTCCACCAGCAAAACGCAGAGAATCCGGTAGCGGTGCTACCTTTTCGCGCTGTTGAAATGCCCGAATAAAAGCCAGAGGATCATTAGTTACATGCTGTTCTGTAATCTGCCCCTGTTTTTTTACCTGAACCAGACTATCCCGGACAGAAATGACTGTATGGCAAGGCAATCCGATAATGGAGTACCGCCCCCATTTCTCTCCTCCTTCAACGGATTCCAGTAAATAAGAAAAAGCACCATTCGCCAACTTCAGGTATGCAGTCAATGGTGTTTCAAGATCGGCAAGAATTTTCCGCGTCACAGGAACCCGCGTATACCCTTCTTTTTTTAATTGGATAAAAGTCTCAGGAGTCATACGCCCCTCATGGCATGTCATTTTCAACTATTTAAAAAGGAACATAGTCAACACCTCAACATTAATCTACCTGATCAATCATCTGACAGGATGCTCCGCTTAGGCTTAGTTAGTGCCAGACAGTTTGTCGCAGATGATAATCGGCATCGAATCCTACGCCTTTAACATAAAGGTAACCGGCCCGTCATTAATCAGAGAAACTTTCATATCTGCACCAAAAGCTCCTGTTTCCACTCGGGAATGCATAAGCTTCGCTTTCTGGACAAAAACATCATATAACTGCCTGCCCTGTTCAGAAGATGCCCCAGCACTAAAACCGGGCCGGAGTCCTTTACGGGTATCAGCAACCAGAGTGAACTGGGATACGACAAGCAGGCCGCCACCAACATTCTGCAGGCTAAGATTCATCTTGTCCTGTTCATCACTAAATACCCGATAATGCAATACTTTATTTAACAACCGTACAGCCGACACCTCATTGTCCTGTTTTTCAATACCCAGCAATAACAAAATACCCGTATCAATACTACCGATTACGGTACCATTCACGGATACAGATGCCTTCTCAACCCGTTGTAATAACCCCCGCATGACAGCTCCTCTCACTTTCGGAGAAGACATTATCTCGTATAAAGGCTGTGCTTATTCAAATTTTTTTGCGTACTGATCCGTTGTGCGCACTATGGCATCAATAATACTGCTTTCCGCTGAGGAGTGCCCAGCATCACGAATAACCTGCAGCTCTGCCTGAGGCCACCGATCCACCAAAGACAGAGCATTATCTAATGGACACACCATATCGTAACGACCATGAATAACTGTAGCAGGAATAGAGTCCAATAGACTCATATTATTCAGAATCTGATTCTCTTCTAAAAAGCCCCGGTTCATAAAGTAATGGCTGGACAGTCGAGCCATAGATAAAGCCGTATGAGGATGGGTAAAGGCATCAATAACATCGCCACTGGGACGTAGCGTTGCCGCACAAGCCTCCCAGCTTGCCCAGTGCTTGGCCATGTTCATCCGTGCCAGCTCGTTATCACTAAACAACCGGGTGTAATAGGCAGATAATAAATTCCCCCGCTCATCTTCAGGGATAGGCTCTACAAACTGTTGCCAGTAATCCGGAAAAATCCGGCCAGCTCCTTCTTTGTACAACCAATCTATATCACGTTGCCGACAGAGGAAAACACCCCGCAATACAATACCTATCACCTGTCTGTGATGTTGCTGGGCATATACCAGAGATAAGGTACTTCCCCATGAACCACCAAACAATAACCATTTTTTAATACCCAGATTTTTACGAAGGATTTCCATATCATCCAGTAGGAGCGCGGTTGTATTGTTCTGTATTTCCGCATGAGGAGTCGAACGTCCGACACCTCGCTGGTCAAATAAAATAATATGATAACGCTCAGGATCGAAAAAGCAGCGATCCCGTTCAGAGCACCCGAAACCAGGCCCTCCGTGAACAAACAAAACAGGAATTCCTTCCGGATTGCCACATTCCTCAACATAGACATGATGAATTTCATCCATCTTCATAAGATGGGTCTGAAAAGGCTTGATAGCAGGATAAAGCGTGCGCATGGTTAATCCTTAAGATGACACCCATTATCATGGACAATAGTATTTCATGGTATCAATAAATGCGGAACAGTTTGAACGACTCCCGATTAATACTCAAGCACTCTAAACATAGATATCTTTTCAACAGTTTGTCTTTCATTAAAGATTGCCTGAAATTATGACAGGCTACCCTATAGGCAAAAGATTTAAAACAGTTGTAAAGCTGCAATAAAATAAAACCCCGGAAGCCTGAATAAGCAAGCGACCGAGGTAAAAAAATACAACTATAAATCAAAGATGTCAGAAGCTATCTGTATAAAGAATACCTTTACTTCCCGCGATTAGCCCGCCGACGATCAATATCTGAAAGATGTTTTTTCCGCATGCGCAAACAATTAGGCGTCACCTCAACCAGTTCATCATCATTGATAAACTCCAGCGCCTGTTCCAAGGAGAAGCGCTGCGGAGGCGTTAGCATGATGTTATCATCCGTGCCAGATGCCCTGACGTTGGTAAGCTGCTTACCCTTCGTCGGATTCACTGCCAGATCATTTTCACGACTGTGCAACCCGATAATTTGCCCTTCGTAAACCTCAATATTAGGAGACAGGAACATTCTGCCCCGTTCCTGCAGGTTCCAAAGAGCGTATCCCAGCACTTTACCACTGACCATGGAAATCATGACACCATTGGAACGGTTAGCCAAATTCCCTTCGCGTACAGGACCGTAGTGGTCAAATATATTGGTCAGAATCCCTGTACCGGATGTCATGGTCATGAATTGTGATCGGAAACCGATCAACCCTCGAGCCGGCATCACATAGTCAAGCCGTACCCGTCCTTTTCCATCAGGTACCATATTCTTAAGGCTCGCTTTGCGGGATCCCATTTCTTCCATAATAGGCCCCTGATGCTGCTCTTCAACATCAATAACCACTTGCTCATAGGGTTCCTGCTTTTTCCCGTCGATTTCACGAATAACAACTTCAGGTCGGGATACAGCCAGCTCATATCCTTCGCGACGCATGGTCTCAATCAATACAGACAGATGCAATTCTCCACGACCGGACACCTTAAATTTATCCGCATCGTCTCCCTGCTCTACCCGCAAAGCCACATTATGCAGCAATTCCCGCTCAAGACGCTCCTTGATATTACGGGAGGTAACAAATTTGCCATCCTGTCCGGCAAACGGAGAATCATTAACCTGAAAAGTCATACTAACCGTTGGCTCATCCACCGTCAGGGCAGGTAATGCTTCTACACAATCAGGAGAACAAAGTGTATCGGAAATATTCAGGTTATCGATACCAGTCACGCAAACAATATCACCCGCAGCGGCTTGGTCTGTATCTACCCGATCCAGCCCTAAATGCCCCATAACATTGAGAATTCGGGCATTTCGCTCTTTACCATTAATATCGATCAGCCTGACAGGTGTATTAGGCGTCAGTACACCACGGGATACACGGCCAATACCGATTACTCCAACATAACTGCTGTAATCAAGGGCACTGACTTGCATCTGGAAAGCTCCTTCCCGGTTCACATCAGGAGAAGGTACATGCTCAGCGATCATTTCAAATAACGATGTCATGTCATCGCCCATATCATCCGTGTTCAATCCGGCAATACCATTAATGGCAGAGGTATAGATGATCGGAAAATCCAGCTGCTCATCGGTGGCACCTAAATTATCAAACAAGTCGAAAATTTCGTCCATTACCCAGTCAGGACGAGCACCGGGGCGGTCAATCTTGTTAATCACGACAATAGGGTTCAGACCCTGCTCAAAGGCCTTCTGAGTAACAAAACGGGTCTGTGGCATAGGGCCGTCAACCGCATCGACCAACAGTAGTACGGAATCAACCATGGAAAGGACTCGCTCGACTTCACCGCCAAAATCAGCGTGCCCGGGAGTATCCACAATATTGATGTGGTAACCATTCCAGTTAATTGCCGTATTCTTGGCAAGAATGGTAATACCTCGCTCTTTCTCCTGATCATTAGAATCCATGATGCGTTCAGCACCCTGATCCTTGCGCCCGAGAGTACCTGACTGTTGCAGGAGTTTATCCACCAAGGTTGTTTTCCCGTGGTCGACGTGAGCGATAATCGCTATATTGCGCAATTTATCGACAGTATTAAGATCTTTTTTCGATGCTTCCATTATCCTACCAAACTCGTTTTGTACGCTTGTTGTGTACACATTAGAGGGATTCTAGCGTACCTATAAAAATTAAACAGACTATACGTTGTTATTGTCCATAGTTGTAATCGTATAATTAACAAAATTAAAATAATTGTAGTGCGTGATGTATAAAAAAACGTCACTTATTTAAAAATACTGTTTCATTATTTCAATTCTTAATTATTACAAAGTATTCAAAACGAACAATTGCTCAATGATTTTCCAGAAGTTACCCTAGGGACTTTTCAGAAAAACGGCTTTCAAAACAAGAACCATACAGGCATGAGCACCTATTAGGGTATAGCCAATATTTGCCCATATCTTATTGGATATCTTTGAAAACATCAGCGCGCCCATCATCTGATATTCCCATACCAGCAAGCGTCAATCTGCCCACATTCAAATGACCCACCTTATAACAGGCTATACTCAATATCGCTCTCTATAACCGTTTTATTCTCTTTTAAACGGACAGAACAGTCATAAGAAATAAGGATAAAACAGCTGTTTTCCCTTTTAATCCTGCTTAACGACTTTTTGTCGTTTCCATAACATGATCAATCTTATCTGCTTCAAGATCCGTCAGGCTGGCATACGTTGCACTGAACAGACTGTTTTTAAGCAACAGTTCCGCATCGGAACGATAACGGGCCATGTGTCGAAAATTACGCAATCGAAACGACTCTGACAGAGAATGGCGATAACATCTCATATCAGCAATATCAATAAGCCCCAGTTCACCATCCGGTTGAACCAGAATATTCCCCATGTGCAAGGATCGGAAATAAACCCCTTTCCTGTGCAATAAGGCGACAAAATGTGCCACCCTCTGTAATAATCCGGTTTGCTCCTCAGGCTTATCAATCGACAAAAATACTTTTCTCAGCGTTTCTCCGGGCAAAGGCTGATATTGCACTGCCGTACGCCGGATCGACGGTATGCGATAATATCCTTTTACAGTAACCGTCGGAATACCTCTTTCCGATAACTGGATAGTATTTCGGATAAATCTCAGGGAATAAGGAAAAATTCGGGAAATACTGAAAAAATGCCGCTGCCGAAACAGTTTCAAGAAAGAAGAATCCGGTAAATGTAAGACTTTTTCCCCGTATCCATCCTTTTCAATGACCATAGCTCCTTCGCGTAGCTGATAAAACTGCTGCTCTGATAAACATTGTGTCCGGTCACCTTCCTTCCTTAACAAACCCATAGAGTAGCTCCTAAAAAAACCATACAATCGCCCCTCTGCGAAGGAGCCCTTATCATTTTCAACCTGTCAGCCATCAAAATTTTTCTGATTTATTATAACGTTACTTACCTCAATGCATGTATCCGCTATTTTCCATGACCTATAATCCACTTGGTGACCTTTGCTATCCTGACACAGGGATGAAAAATTCTTGGATCTTAACGCATACGTGAAAAAAGCAGTATGCTAGAATGCACTCTTTTTCGTATAACCTGTCGGATAATGGATGTAACGTATTGAAAAAACGACGTCTGCCGGGAAGGTAAACAGAGATTTTCTAAGCACTTATACTTTTATGTCAGATCAAAATCAGGGTAAAGGTCTTCAGATTTATCTGAGGCTGTTGCAGTATGTTAAACCTTATTGGTTCTTTTTTGTCGTCAGTCTAATCGGATATGCCATGTTCGCCCTGTCCCAGCCGGCTGTGGCAAAATTATTGGAATATTTTGTGGAAATTCTTGACGGTAGTAGCAATAAAGGGATGCTATGGGTACCTACTGCCATGCTGTCGGTTGCATTATTTCGGGGCATAGGCTCCTTTCTGGGCAGTTATTATCTGGCAAGGGTTTCCACCGGCGTGGTCCATGACCTTCGCTGTCTGATGTACAACCACATGATAGAACTCCCAAAAAGTTACTTTGACAACAATAACTCCGGTCACCTGATCGCCCGTATTACCTATAACGTCAGCATGGTGACTACCGCGGCTACAGATGCTATAAAAGTGGTGGCGCGAGAAGGGCTGACGGTCGTTTTTACATTAGGTTATCTTTTTTACACCAACTGGCGTCTGACGCTAATCTTTATTGCCCTGACTCCTGTCATTGCCTTTGTTGTAGCCTCTGCCAGCAAAAGGTTCCGCAAACTGAGCCGACGGGTTCAGTTTTCCATGGGCGACCTGACTCATGTGACTTCTGAATCCATTAACGGATACCGTGTTGTTCGTGGCTTTGGTGGTGAGCAGTATGAGAAGAAGCGCTTTATGGCCACCAGCGCCCGTAATACTCAACAAAATATAAAAATGGTAAAGGCATCAGCTGTGCATACTCCGGTACTGCAACTGTTAGTTTCCTGTGCCCTGGCAGTCCTTTTATATATGGTTCTCTGGATGAAAGGCAGCGCCACCACAGCATCCATGATAGGTTTTATTACTGCCGCGTTTTTACTGCCTAAGCCGATTCGTCAACTCAGTGAAGTCAATTCCAATATCCAGAAAGGCATCGCTGCAGCAGAAAGTGTTTTTGAGATGGCAGATCAACCCGGTGAGGATGATCACGGCACTATCGAGAAAGAAAACATTGAAGGGCTTGTAGAATTTCGTCATGTCAGCTTCCAATATCCTAATGCTGATCATCCCACATTAAAAAATATCAGTTTTACTATTAAACCCGGACAAACCGTGGCATTGGTAGGAAAGTCCGGTTCAGGAAAAACCACTGTAGCCAGTCTTCTTCCCCGATTTTACAATACCACAGAGGGCGACATTCTGATTGATGGTGTCTCCATTAATGACTATAAGCTGACCAATCTGAGAAGCCTTATGGCACTGGTTAATCAGGGCGTTACCTTGTTTAATGATACTATTGCCAACAATATTGCCTATGGCACACTGAACGGAGCGCCGGAAGAGGACATTCGTATGGCAGCTAAATCTGCCTATGCCATGGAATTCATTGATGAACAACCCGAAGGTCTGCAAACGCTCGTCGGTGAAAACGGTGCTTTGCTTTCTGGCGGACAACGGCAGCGCCTGGCTATTGCACGTGCCATCCTGAAAGATGCACCGCTCCTGGTTCTGGATGAGGCAACATCTGCTCTGGATACAGAATCAGAACGGTATATTCAGGCCGCTCTGGAAGATGTCATGAAAAACCGCTCAACATTGGTTATTGCCCACCGTCTATCTACTATTGAAAACGCTGATAAAATCATCGTTATGGAACACGGTGAGATATTAGAAGAAGGAACACACCAGTCGCTGATGGAAAAAGCCGGCGTCTATGCACGCCTTCATCGTATGCAGTTCAAGGATGAAATAAAAGATGAACCGGTTGACCTGACGGAAGAAGACGTCTTTTCATAACCCAAACCGAAAAAACACAGACACACTGCTAGCAGGAACGAATTAAACGAATGAAACTGACGATTCCCCGTTTTGACAAGGCCCGTGTATTAGTCGTTGGTGACGTAATGCTGGATCGATATTGGCACGGAGCCACTTCACGCATATCGCCTGAAGCACCTGTACCCGTGGTTCACATCCGGCAAAGCGAGGACAGGGCCGGGGGAGCCGGCAACGTAGCCCTTAATATTGCCGCCTTGGGTACTCCAGCCTGGCTTATCGGGACAACAGGTGATGATGAAGCCGCCGATACGCTAGAAACGATTTTACAGGCTGCTGGAGTAGCCTGCCGTTTTATTCGGCTACCCGATGCGCCAACCATCACCAAATTACGGGTTATCAGCCAGCATCAGCAGCTCATCCGGCTTGATCATGAATCAAATTTTAAATCACTGGATGATCATACCATTGATGCCTGCATGTCTGAGCTGATAGAAGGGATGGGAGCCGTTATTTTATCCGATTATAACAAGGGCACTTTACGAGAACACCGCCATCTCATCCATATTGCCAGACAAAGAAATATTCCCGTTCTTGTGGATCCTAAAGGCACAGATTTCCGACGATACCGTGGAGCTACGGTGATCACACCGAATCGCAGCGAATTTGAAGCGGTTGTAGGTGTTTGTCACTCAGAAAAAGAATTATTGGAAAGAGGTCAGAAGCTGGTTAATGATCTGGATCTTGAAGCTATTTTGGTAACCCGCAGTGAACAGGGTATGACCTTGATCACACGGGAAGGCCGCCATCTTCATCTTCCGGCAAGAGCTAAGGAAGTTTATGACGTCACTGGCGCCGGAGATACCGTCATTGCCGTGCTGGCTTCCGCACTGGCCTCCGACTGCCCGTTAAGTCAGGCTGCCGCACTGGCGAATGTTGCTGCAGGGGTTGTCGTAGGAAAACTGGGAACAGCGACTGTCAGCATGCCGGAACTGCATCAGGAAATTTGCCATATTCACGGTGATGAACGAGGAGTTGTCAGTCACGAACAACTTATGCTCGCCATTGAAAATACACGAATGATGGAAGAACGCATCGTTTTTACTAACGGTTGCTTCGACATCATTCATGCCGGTCACGTGGGGTATCTGAAGCAAGCAAGACAACAGGGAGACCGCCTTGTAGTAGCCATTAATGATGATGAATCAGTAAAAAGACTGAAAGGTGAAGGTCGTCCCATTAATCCCACAGAACGGCGAATGGCTGTTCTGGCCGGACTGGAATCGGTAGACTGGGTAGTCTCTTTCAGTGAAGACACGCCGGAAAACCTGTTAAAAATGATCAAACCGGATGTATTAGTCAAAGGAGGTGATTATACATTGGATCAGGTAGTCGGCGCACCAATCGTCCAATCCTACGGCGGGAGCGTAAAGGTTCTGGCTTTTCTGGATAATTGCTCAACAACTGCGATTGTAGAAAAAATCCGGGAAGACACAGAGTCATAACTGCTTTTTTACGTTTAAGCACATGCTCTGCCATTACCAAAAAAGACAATAGCAGAGCATGTAATTCGCTAAACTCATTGATCATTTTCTGAAAGCATTACCTTAAAACCATGGTATCCAAGAATCTTGGTATAAGTCCTTCACCTTTTTCAACCAAGCGTTGGTTAATCTCTTCTACTACGCTATCAGGGTCTTCACAAAATCGGCAAAAAAAACTATCCGGGCTTCTATCCAGTCGTTCATTCTGATTTAAGGCAGATTGTACATAATCTTTCAATCGTTGTTTTTCCCAGACATAAGCCCGAGCAAGCTGATCGTAACTCCATTGATTCTCCGAAGTATGGAATTGTTGGTATATCCGATAGATTATCTTTGGAGGAATAGGATTCATATCTAATGAAACCTGTAACGCTCCTGTTAGCGATGGTAATCGTTGGCAAACATTCCGCAATGATTGAATTATTTTTCTTTCTTCTTCTGCTTTACATCCATGATGAGAGCGAACGGGCTCGCGCGGGTTATTACCTAAAGGAATTGTCCCGGTTTCCTGTTGTGTCTGCAACGATGTTTCTGCACTATGATCATTATTACGATGATCAGCCTGCTGGACATGATCCGCCCATCGTTCAGTCTGCCGGTTAACATCATTTATTAACTCATCATCCTCTATATCATGCAAAAAGAATTCATCATCTGGAATCCGGTTGTTTTCATAAGCTTGCGCTAACAAATCTTTATAATTATTAGTATTTACAGAAAAACGGAAGGAATGTAGTCCCATATCATCCGCAAACTGATTAAATATCAATTTATGAATATCAATAATGGGTAAAACCTCATCAGAGCTCAGACTCCTCTTATGCATATAATTTGCATCAATATTAAACAGCGCTTGTTCAAACTGTTTTCTTAATTTTTTTGTTTCACTTCGCACAGCTTCAGATTCATACCCTTCTTCTGTCATATAAATACTGACAAGAGAAAAAATACTGTTCTCTTCCAAAATATTTTCTGTGAAGGCATGCTTATCTATAAATAGCTGAACAATATCAGATACATTGATGTCTATTCCCTCGGTAAAGAGAACATCCAGCCCTTGAATAAAAAGATACAGCAAATCATTTTCCGGAAACTCCGCATCATCGACATCGTCACCTGACGATACAACCAATGGAGGAGCAGCAGCACCGAAACGAGACAGGCTGCCATCACTACCTATAGAATCCGTTTGCTCACCGATCTCACTTCCACCAGCAAAAACCAGACAAGATAAAGAAGATATTATTAAAATTGCTGGTACTATAAAAAAATATAATTTTTTTATCATATTACTACTCTCATAATATTTTTTATTAATAGCTCTTTCCTTGTAAAAGGAATAGACAGAGTAGTAAAGATCACAAACGAACATCTGACAACTATGCAGCTATATTCCAAAATACAAGGCAACGGGGAAGATATCCTACTTCTACACGGGTTATTCGGCTCACACGAAAATTTAGGGGTAATCCAGCGTCATCTGGTTAACCGTGGTTACCGTGTCCACGGTATTGACTTGCGGAATCATGGAAGGTCTTTCTGGTCAGATATCATGGATTATCCAACCATGGCATCCGATATCCTGGCTTATATGAATGAAAAAAAACTGGAGTCTGCAAGCCTGATCGGACATTCCATGGGAGGGAAAGTGGCTATGCAGTTAACACTGGATCATCCTGACCGCATCTGCAAATTAGTCATTATAGATATTGCTCCTGTTACCTACCTTCCCTCACATAACAATGAATTACGGGGAATGTCAGCACTAGATATTGAAAACCTGAGCACCCGACAGGAAGCCGATGGACAATTGAAACGACTGGTACCAGAATTGCCCATCCGGCAATTTTTATTGAAAAATCTGAGACCACGAAACAACTGGGGTTACCAATGGCGTATCAACCTTACAGCTATTACTCATGCCTATAGAAACATTCTTAACGGCATTGATCCTTCCACAATACCCTGCATAAACCCTGCATTATTTTTAAAGGGAGAAGCTTCTGCCTATATTCAAACCGAGCACCATGCTGCTATAAAGCAATTTTTCCCTCATTATCAATTAGCCTGTATTCCCGGCGCCAGACACTGGCTCCATGTTGACGCACCTCAAGCAGTTTGCCAACACATCACCCACTTTATAGAATAGGGATAATACAACATCATCCTGACATCGGAGCTGTTCCAATGTCAGGATGATGAAACAATCCAAATTCCCAATTAATGTTTGATAGGCTTAACAGGTTGATTCATAAGGTTAACATCATTATCTGACACATTATCCGCTGAATTATGACCAAAGTATTCATCAATACCGTTTCTAATGGACGCTTTTTCCCGTTTCCTGTTGCGGCTTTTAGCGGTGTGTACCTTGCGGAGGTCTTCGTCTTCATCCCAATAGTGAGAATCGGTATAGTGGGAGTGGGGTCTAGCCATAACAACATCCTTTTCGTTACTGCTTACCCTAAATCTAGAAAACTAAACGCTATTTAGCTATAAGAAAAAGAAATATGAAGCCGTTATTCTATTCTTAATCAATATCAAAACGGAAGTTCTTATTAAAAAACAATCAGATAGTCGATATCCTTACTACCTCAGAATGAAACGCACCGTCATCAAATAAATCCAGAATCCGGTATCCCGGCATTTGATCATCAATGGTGTAATTCTCTTCATATGGGGCAAATTGAACGCAAGTGGATGGAACAGCGAAACAGGGAACTCCCTCAATCATCGATGTCCGTTCCTGATGAATATGCCCGTGGATAATGACTTTCACTTGGGGATACTGCCTCAAAACATCTTTTAATGCGTTTGCATTAATTACCTTGGACTCGTCCATCCAGACACTGTCAATAGCATCAATATGATGATGCAATGCCAAAACCGTCGGGACATCAGGAGTTTGCTCCAGTTGCTGGCACAATCCGGTCAGCTCCTTTGAGTCAATTTCACCCGCAACCTCTCCCGACTTTTGGGAATTCAACAACAAGACCTGCCAACTACCCAAATCAACAGTTGTTATCATGGAGGAAGGCGCTACCTGCATCATCAGAGACTTCACATCATGATTACCACAAAGCCAGTAAAACGGAACGGACAAAGGCGACAGCACCTGTACCAGACGTTGGTACGAAGCAGGCATCTCATCCTGGGTAAGATCTCCTGTCACCAGAAGTGCTTTCATATCTGGGTGTTTTTTCACAATAAGCTTCAGTACACTTTGCAGGGAAGCGTACGTATCCATACCGTGATAACGTTTTTCAGGATCACCAAACAAATGGGTATCTGAAATTTGTATTAAACGTATCGGCATCAACTCAGATCCTTTTTCCATTCAATCACTGATAACCTTCGGATGAAATACAATGTAACACATCTCCCCGGTCAGATTTCGCCATACAATAAGCCAGCCATTCTGCAAGGAAACGGTTCAGCTGTTCTTTTTCATCAGGGTAATACATACCACAATTCGGATAAGAATAAACCGGATGTAGTCTGTTTACAGCCGAATCCACTATCACCTCAGCCATTGCCACATCGTGATATAAACACACATCAAACTGGGGAACCCTCTGCTCAAAGATAAAAGCATCTGCTAATACAACTCTTACAGTGGTCGTATAAGGGGCCTGATTCAATATAAGTAATGAATCACCGGTCTTTTGAATTTCCCGATGATTATTGCTTACTGCATTACCCGTTGCACGGTTTAAAAAAGGCCATAAAGATAAAAACTTATGATAATTTTGTTCACACACTCGATGCAGGCAAACAAGATCTGGACAATAGGCTTGTCGCCGTTGCCTCACTGCAATACCTCCCGAGATATCTCTGTTATAAGATCTCTCTTGTCATTAATTATCATGAATAATGATATCAAAAATTCAACTTATATATTTTATGCCGTGATTATATACTCAACGCATACCCCGTAACCTATAGCATATAAAACAAGCTCTCAATGAAAAGCCTTCGGTTTGATAGCTTAACATTAAATTCTCAGCCATAGGGCTGATCTGTAAAATGATGTAAATTTTTACATTATGACTTGAGCATAATTGCTTAAGATCACATCATTTGCTGATACAATTGATTACCTCCGAGGAATACAACCCGATGCCACACGTTCAACGCAAATGTCTTATTTTTGCAGCACTGGTGGGAATCACCTGCCAGGTACAGGCTGCTCCCGGTTACACCCTGATGGATGTATATGACATGGCGTTGAAGAATGACGCCCAACTGGCTGCCGCCAGAGCCAGCATGAAGGCTACTCAGGAAAAAATTTCTCAAAGCAGGGCGTTGCTTTTACCTAACCTGAATGCATCTGCCAATACCCAATACAATAAAACAACGACTGAAGTACGACAAAACAGTAACATACATGATGACTATAACTCCCATGGCTGGACAGCAACACTCACCCAACCGCTGTTTAATTTAGGCAGTTGGTTTACTTACGACCAGAGTAAACTGGTGGGTAGCCAGGCGGAATCTCAGTTTGCCTGGGAGCAACAAAGTCTGATACTGAGAGTAGCAGAAGCTTACTTCAATATTCTCAGATCAGAAGACAACCTGAAAACATCCATTGCCGAGGAAAAGGCGGTAAAACAGCAGCTGGATCAAGCACAAGAACGCTATAAAGTAGGGCTGATTGCTGAAACCGATGTTCTTGAAGCAAGAGCAGCCTACGACAGTGCGCGAGTATCAAAAATACAGGCACAAAATCAGGTTTCCGTCAGTTATGAAAGCATGCGCACGATTATCAATGTGCCAGTCAGTGCCGTAGGTCAGCTAAAAAAAGATATGCCCGTTAATTTTCCATCACCAATAAGCAGTGATGAATGGGTCAATAAAGCAGTAGGCAGCAATCTGGCTCTGAAAGCAGCCCAGGCTGGAGTAGAAGCCACCGAACAAAATATTAAAGTTAAAAAATCCGGCCATGCCCCAACCATTGATGCCTTTGCCTCCTATGGCCACACCTCTTCCAATTCTGATTCAGCAAGGGCATTAACATCCAACGGCATTGAACTGACAGGCAATGGTTCACAAACTGTCGCAGGGCTTCAAATTACTGTACCGATTTTTTCCGGCGGGGCCACCAGCTCACAGGTTCGGGAAGCTACATACCAAATGGAAGCCTCCCAACAAAACTTTGACAAACTGCTAAGGGAAACCAGCACCAATACCCGAAGCCAGCTTTTAACGGTGACATCCGATGTAGAGCGGGTCAGGGCTCGCTGTCAGGGCATCGTATCTTCTGAAAGCGCATTGCGTGCCACCCAAAGTGGCTATGAAGTCGGCAACCGGAACATCACCGATGTCCTGAATGCCCAGAAAAATTTATACGCAGCTCAACGGGATTATCTAAACGCCCGGTACGACTTTATTATTAATACACTCCAGCTCAAGCAATCTGCCGGAACACTCAGCCCGGAAGACCTGATTAAGCTGAACCACTGGATCACCTTATCTAAGTCCAACAATATTCCAAACCAGTGCCTGGCACCCTCTGCCTGATTTTGAGAAGGAAGTTTCAGGAAAATCAACGGTTCTCGAACAGAAAGCGTATCAGGAAACGTTGATTTGAAGAATACCCCTCAAACTTTCTAACTCTTTTATGAGTGGAACAAGCCGTATGGAAAAACAAGGCGAAGTGACAAGTCATCGCTGTAGCTATGGTGATGACCTTCGCCGAAATTTTTTTATTCAGATCGTCTGCGTAACAAGAAATTTAAAACGTACGGTTGGTAGAAAATAGTGTTCAGGATGCCTTGTCTTCCTGAAGAGTCTTTTGTACCAACTGCAATAACTTCTGTAATGCACCCTGATTGGCATGGACAAATGCCCGGGCCTTTTTCCCCATAGCTGAAAACTGTTGCGTATCTGACAGCATCTGACTCAATGCATCCTCTAATTTCTGCTGATTATCAACCTGCAACATACCACCAGCCTGCTGCAATGACTGACTAATAGCCTGAAAATTAAAAACATGAGGACCCGTTAAAACGGGTAATCCCAAAACGGCAGGTTCCAGGATATTATGACCACCCGTGGCAACCAGACTCCCGCCCACAAAAGCAATATCTGAGGCCCCATAAAATGTCAGCATTTCACCCATGGTATCGCCCAGTATCACTTGCGTTTCTGGTGACGCTACCGAACCTTGGCTATGACGAACAACAGACAGTCCCTTTTTCAGGCATAAATGAAAAACACTGTCAAAACGCTCGGGATGGCGAGGCACAAGCACCAATAATAAGTCGGTAAAGCGTTCTTTGAGAGACTGGAAAACTGACAAGATAACTTCATCTTCACCTTCATGGGTGCTGGCAGCAATCCATATCCGGGCTGGATGCTCAAGTCCGGACTCCCATCGACCCCGTAATTGCTTTCCGGCTTCAATCACTGCATCACCAACCGTCAGGTCAAACTTGATACTTCCCGTGACACAGCATTTTCCTTCAGCCAACCCCAACGACTGAAAACGCTCAGAATCCGCCTGATGTTGGCAAGCCACCATGGTAACGTTATCCAGCATTTCCCGGGTTAACCGGCTAATTTTTTTGTACCCTTTGGCAGACCGTTCTGATAACCGTGCATTAACTAAAATAACAGGCACATGAAAAGAGCGGCACTGATGCAACATATTAGGCCAAAGCTCCGTTTCCACAATCACAGCCAGCTTTGGCGAGAACCGATGAAAAAAACGCTTCAGCGCCAAAGGCAAGTCATAGGGCAGATAGTAGTGATCAACCGTATTACCGTACAGTTTTTTAACACAGTCAGAGCCTGTAGGTGTCATTGTGGTAATTAAAAATCGATGATGCGGATACATACTCATCATCTCTCGAACCATAAGCTCACTGGCCAAGGTTTCTCCCAGAGACACCGAATGAATCCATATCACCGCCTGACCCGATAATGCCGTCTTGGGAAAACAACCAAACCGCTCACGGATACGCTGTTTATAAGCGGGATTTTTTCGTGAACGGACAAATAAACGCATCACAGCAAAAGGCATGATCAGATGCAACAGCCCTGTATACAGCCATCGACCCATGGAGTTAACTCATATCAAAAGGTAAGCTCTAAGAATAACAGGATAAAAAAAGAATCAAACAGGGAATTACCTGTACCAAAAGTAAATGCCCTCATCGCCGATAACCTATCTTGACACCCCGATTTTTTATTGACAGGGAGGAGCACAATGCTGCTGTTTGTTGTCACTGCTTGCATCATTTTTGTTACCGGCATTTTATCTGTACTTGAATCCGCCTTGTTATGTATTGATGAATTAAAGCTCGCAACCATTTTGAGGAAATCGCCCGAACACAGTAAAGATATCCGTTATGTGATCCACCATAAAGATGCCCATCTTTCTTCAGTGGTTGTCCTGATTACACTGGTCAGCATTGCAGGAAGCTCTGTGGTTGGTGCTCTAGCTGCACAGACATTTCAGGATATTGGGCTGATTATCTTCACACTACTGCTGACTTACTGCATGTTGGTCTTTGCCAAAATGCTACCAAAACTTATTGCCGTAAGGTCTGCCCATCAGGTCATAGAAATTACTGCTCCCTTCATTCGTATCAGTTGCCGATTACTGAAACCTTTATTATGGATTACTATGATCTGGGCCAGAATATTTCGTCTGGGCCATAACAGCAAAGCCAGCCGGGACGACTTAAAGAGCATCATCAAGCATTATGGCATCAACGGTGTTATAGGCCAGGAAGAAAGTGTACTGGCAGAGTATGCACTTAACCTGCGTTACCGAAGGCTGGACGAGCTGCTCAAAACTGGGGGACCCATGACCTGGCTACCGGGAAGTGCAACGGTAGAAACGGTCTATGAAAAAGTCAGGACCACTCCGTTTAAACGCTATATTGTGATTTCTGAAGGGGAGGTTATTGGCGTCGTGCTGTATCGTCATCTGGCAGCCGCTATGCTTAATGATCAAAAACAGAAAACCGTATCAGAACTGGCTCGCTCAGCTATCTTCCTTGAACCTGACACGTCATTGCTGGAAGCCATTGAAGAGTTTAAGTCTGCCCGGGCATCAGTTGCCATTCTTCCGGGTAAAACCCCGGAAGAAAGCCAGTTCATTACAGCAAAACAAATTTTTCGTGCGGCTCTACATAAATCAGCGGGATAACGAGACAACGAGATAAAAGTACTTCTAGTCTGGTGTCCTTCGAATCTGGGCACCCAACAAACGCAACTTTTCTTCGATACATTCATAACCGCGATCAATATGATAAATACGATCTACCACCGTATCTCCATCGGCTACCAGACCGGCAATCACCAAACTGGCTGATGCCCTTAAGTCCGTTGCCATGACCGGTGCAGCTGTAAGACGGTCAACACCTTTTGTAATGACGGTATTGCCTTCGACCTCAAGGTCTGCTCCCATACGCTTGAGTTCCTGAATATGCATGAACCGGTTTTCAAAAACCGTTTCTGTGATCCGCCCACTACCCTCAGCAATCGTATTCAGTGCCGTAAACTGTGCCTGAATATCAGTGGGCATAGCAGGAAAAGGGGCGGTTTTCAGGCTAATAGCCCGAGGTCGCCGTCCCTTCATATCCAGCTCAATCCAGTCCTTACCCCACTTAACCTCAGCACCGGCTTCCTGTAATTTGATTAAAATAGCATCCATAATACAGGGTTGCGTATCTTTCAAACGAATATGACCGCCTGTCAGTGCTGCAGCAATCAGGTAAGTACCTGCCTCAATGCGATCAGGCAATACAGAATAAGTACACCCTCGCAGGTGGTCAACACCGGTTACATAAATAGTATCAGTGCCATGGCCACGAATTTTCGCCCCCATGGTTATCAGGCATTCTGCCAGATCGACGACTTCCGGTTCCCGTGCAGCATTACCAATAACGGTTTCACCTTCTGCAAGGGTTGCCGCCATCAGAATATTTTCCGTGCCGGTAACGGTGACGGTATCCATGAAGATACTTGCCCCGTGCAGACGTTTTTTCACATTGCCGCGGATATAACCTTCTTCTACTGTGATATCCGCTCCCATGGCTTCCAGACCACGGATATGCAAGTCAACAGGACGGCTACCAATAGCACACCCTCCTGGCAAAGATACTTCTGCATGGCCGAATTTTGCCAGTAAAGGACCCAGTACGAGGATAGAGGCTCGCATAGTCTTAACCAGCTCATAAGGAGCTTTAAGGCTTTTTATAGTATTTGCCCGCACCTCAACATTCATTTTTTCATCGACCAGCAGATCAACCCCCATGCAACCAAAAAGCTCAAACATGGTGGTGATATCATGAAGGTGCGGTAAGTTACAGACCGTTACTGAATCATCAGCCAGCAAAGTTGCCGCCAGTATCGGCAGTGCCGCATTTTTAGCACCGGATATGCGTATTTCACCCTCCAGTGTATTTCCGCCGGTAATGATTAATTTATCCATAAAGACTCCACGTTCCTCAATTTACTCCTTTCATAAGAAAATTCATTCCTGAGCCTACTGATCTTCTTTTTCTCTTTTTTCGTCCGGCGTTAATGTGACCATAGAAACCGCATGAATTGAGCCGTTAGCAATCCACTCATTAAGGTGCTGATACACCATTTGTTGGCGACGAACCGGCCGTATTCCTTTGAACTGGTCACTAACAACGGTCACCTGAAGATCACAACCGCTGCCATCCACCAGCACTTCGGAATCCTCTATTTTTTGTTCAAGCAACTGCTTGATATCAGTGGCCTCCACCGTGAACCTCCAAAACGACAAGAAAAAAAATCATGTATGAAAGGAATAAAACCCTGAATTACTAAAGATATCCGACCGAATCAAATACCTCTGGCGACAGCAAACTGTGCCAGCTTAGCCATAGCGTCACGATAAGGACTGTCCGGCAAAACAGCCAGACAGTTCTTAGCTTGAAGAGCAAAATGACGCGCTCTCTGACAGGCGTACTCTAATGCACCGCAGTCACGGACTGCATCCGCAATAACATCAATATTATCTCGGCAACCCTGCTCTATGGCTTCCCTAACCTGACGTTTCTGCACAGAAGACCCATACTGTAACGTATAAATCAGAGGCAATGTTGGCTTGCCCTCAGACAGGTCATCGCCCAGATTTTTCCCCATGACTTCCGCATCGCCATTGTAATCCAGCACATCATCAATTAATTGAAAGGCAATGCCCAGATTATTGCCATACTCAGCCATATTCTGTCTCAAGGGAGCCGAACCGCCAGCCAGAATAGCTGCCGTCTGACTGGACGCCTGAAACAGCATAGCTGTTTTGCTGCGGATGACATCCATATACCCGGCCTCGGTCGCTTCTGTATTATGGATATTCAACAACTGCATCACTTCCCCTTCTGCAATGACATTAGTTGCTTTAGCCAGAACATGAAGGATATCAGTCTCCTGCAACGAAACCATCATCTGAAAAGCCCGGGAATATAAAAAATCACCCACCAGAATACTGGGCGCATTTCCCCAAACATTGTTTGCTGTATCCTGTCCCCGACGCAAATCGGATTCATCCACAACATCATCGTGCAATAAGGTAGCCGTATGTAAAAACTCAATAACTACTGCCAGGGGAATATGTTCGTTTCCTTTATATTGGCAGGCTTTTGCCGTCAGCAAGACCAATAAAGGTCGTAACCGCTTGCCGCCGGATTGAATAATATGATGCCCAATCTGCTTAATAAGCGCCACATCAGAGTGAAGCTGTGCACGGATACAGCGATTGACACCCATAAAATCATCATGTACGACAGCTTGTATAGAATATTGGTTATTTTCTGGCATAAGTGGCGGCTAATGGTAAAATGCAGTGTTAATCGAACGATCCTAGGGTGATGGCAGGCAGGTGTCAATATACGGATAACAGTTTGAGCAGAATACAGGTATTTAAAGCCAGAAAGCAACTTCTATCACTTGTCTTCCTCCTTTATAAATAAACAGGCCTTCGGGTAAAAACTGACAGGGTGTGCCTATGAATGGTATATAAGATATTAAAACACAATAAGCCCAACACTTTTTCAAGTTAAGTAGCAGGCAGCTGACTTGCACACCTTCTACAGATTTGGATACGATTGCCAGCAATTTATTCGCCAATACATCAATAAGCACACGAGAAAGATAAGTGCAAAGATGTGTACATAATCAGATATTTTCATTATGACAGATTCTTCAATAGCCCATCAAACGGGGCTCAGACGCACGTTTGCTATCATTTCGCACCCTGATGCCGGTAAAACGACTATTACCGAAAAATTACTGCTGCTTGGCGGTGCCATCCAAATGGCCGGTACCGTTAAAGGTCGGAAAACAGGTCGGATGGCAACATCTGACTGGATGAAGATGGAGCAGGAAAGAGGTATTTCTATTACAACCTCTGTTATGCAATTTCCTTACAGGGATCGTATTGTCAATCTACTGGATACACCAGGGCACGAGGATTTCTCTGAAGATACCTATCGGACACTGACAGCTGTAGACAGTTGCCTGATGGTTATTGATGGTGCAAAAGGCGTCGAGGACCGCACCGTTAAGCTGATGGAAGTTTGCCGGTTACGGGATACGCCTATTTTTACCTTCGTCAATAAAATGGATCGTGAAGTCCGTGAGCAAATTGATGTACTGGATGATATTGAATCCATTCTGCATATCCAATGCGCTCCTATCACATGGCCACTGGGGATGGGTAAAGCCTTTAAGGGCGTTTATAACCTCTATACGGACACCATTCATGTATTTACCCCGGGACAGAGCAGCATCATTCCTGATGATATCCGGATTCAGGGGCTAGATTCTCATAAAGCCCGGGATTTACTGGGAGACCGGTACGATGATATTGCCGATGAAATTGAGCTGGTTCGGGGTGCAAGCCATAAATTTGACTTAAACCTATATCAGCAGGGGAAAATGACGCCGGTATTTTATGGTACAGCCTTGGCGAATTTTGGGGTTCGGGAAATGCTGAACGATTTTGTCGAGTGGGCTCCCGACCCTCTGCCACGAATAACAGACGCCCGCAAGGTGGAAGCTAATGAAGAGAAATTTTCCGGTTTCGTCTTTAAAATTCAGGCCAATATGGATCCGAAACACCGTGACCGTATTGCGTTTCTGAGAATCTGCTCCGGAAAATATACCCGGAACATGAAAATGCGTCAGGTGCGAACGGGTAAGGATATCAAGATAGCCGATGCAGTCACCTTTCTGGCGGGAGACCGTTCTCAGGTAGACGAAGCTATCTCTGGTGATATTATTGGTCTGCATAACCACGGATCTATACAAATTGGTGATACCTTTACCCATAATGAAAATTTTCGGTTTACCGGTATTCCGCACTTTGCTCCGGAACTGTTTAAACGAGTTCGGCTTAGGGATCCCCTTAAGCTAAAGCAACTGCACAAAGGTTTACAGCAGTTGTCTGAAGAAGGCGCAACCCAATTATTTATGCCAGTCAATAACAATGACCTCATTTTGGGGGCCGTGGGCGTCCTTCAGTTTGATGTCGTTATGCGTCGTTTAAAAGACGAATATAATGTTGATGCTGTTTATGAGCCGGTACAGGTCAATACTGCCCGGTGGATTGAATGCAGCGATACCAAAAAACAGGAAGAATTCAAACGAAAGTGTGCTGATCATCTGGCAATAGACGGCGGAGGACATCTCACCTATTTAGCTCCCACCCGCGTTAATTTATCCCTGACACAGGAACGGTATCCTGATATTGCGTTCCACACTACCCGAGAACATTAATTTACAGGTCAATAAGGGCCACCGTATAAAAAAGTCGCACCTGATTACAGGTACGACTTTTTTTATTGATACTCAACCTGAACCGTCTGTTTTTTTATCCAAAGGTACTGACATCTTTCATCCGCCGTCCACCTAACTCCCTTAACAAAACATCACGCATAGCTTCCGCATCTTTCTCAGCCCCGCTGAGAGACTTTTTCATTAACTTTTCTTCTTTTTCTTCCAGGGCAATCCGCGACTTATTAAGCTGAGCCAAACGCCCTGTTTTATTTTTTAGTTCCTTAAAATTTTTCTGTCCTGTTTTAACCTCTTGATTACTTGTTCTGATGGATTCTATTTCTGATTCTATTGTTTCTATCTGGTCATTCAAGCTCTTCTTTTGAATAACAAGATCTTCATTTTGATTCTCAGCAGATTCCAGTTGCTCCTGCTTTGCTTGCGCAAAAGCCTCAGCCTTAGCACCAATCTCACTGTTCAATTGATGCAACTGCTCTTTCAGGTCATCCACATGAGACTGAAAGGTCGTTTCTTCCGGCAGTTCATCTTTAGCCTTCAAGTACGACTGGTAATCTGTATCTGCCTCAAAGTCTGCTTTCATTTGCTGAAACTGCTCTTTGTTCGTACGAACATCATCAAACTTATAGGTTTTCCCGCTAGGTGCCGTCAATTTCATCGACTTTCGACCGGGGATCTGATCTTGCTCCATATAGGAGAGCGTTTCTTTATGGCTGTTTTCAAAACGCTTCGCTTGACGAAAAGTTGCCAGATCAGCAACCACTGTATTTCTTTCTTCCATATTATCAGCCATCTGTTTTAATTCCGGCGACGATGAATTTTTAGCAACATTAATGACACCTTCAGGAATCGGATGATTATTCTTTCCTTTCAAAAAATCTTTAATAGCCTGGAAAAATCCTTTTACAGCCGTTTTCGCCTTTGCCCACAATGATTTTTCCGGAGCACTCGTAGCAGCCATTTCCTTCACATCATCACTCTGCTCTCCCGTTTTTTCTGTTTCCGTCTTCTGAATGGCTTCTGTATCCTCCTCTGTTTCTACCACTGCCTCTTCTCTGTCATCTACAACTATTTCATCTCTGGTATCTTCATCTATATCTTCAATATCTTCGCCAACTCCTGACACGTCATCTTCCAGCTCTATATCTTTATCATCAACATCTACAGGTAGTTCTATATCTTCACCAATCTCTGTATCGATTTCATAGTCTTCCTCATCATACTCTTCTTCACCGATACCGAATTCAGAAGTTGGTGAGCCTGCCTGAACAGGACTGATGGGTGGACTTTCCCGATCGTCTCCGTGCAGGTCATGTAAGCCCTCATCGTAAAAAGATGTCTGGGAAGACATCCTGGTTTCATCCGTTCTTTCATAGCCTGACATAAACTGGCTGCTTTCCGATACCGACTGCTCCCCTGTGCTAAGCATCTTCTCAAGTTGGTCTACCTGACTTGAAAGCTGTTGCACCATCTCTGAAGAAGCATGAGATATCTGACGTTCATGAATGGATTTTCCGGAAAAGCCCGACATTGCAGTATTAGATGCCATAGACAGTTTAGGCTCTACTTTATCAGGCTCCATCGCTCTGATAAGACGATTCAACGCTCGGACAAGATTCTGAGCTTCCTGTTTAAATTCAGCCTGGTTCTCTACTCCCCCTGCCAAGGGCTTTCCACCAATTCCTTCCATGGCCATATATCTTATCCTTCTTCTTTATAAATCCAATTAATAATGCTTTATACATAACTATAGATTATATTTAATAAAACCCAATGAATACAAAAATCAAAATGCTTTTTAAAATCAATATCTAATAAAAATATAAGCACGCCTAAATATAGCTATTAATCAGGTGACAGCTAAAAACAAAACGACTAGGCTATCCATCTTTACTCATATATCTTCCCTAAACTATCTATGTTTCATTACGCAAAGTTTCATTACGCAAAAAAACTCGCTGCAAGCATAGCTAACTTTTATACCATATTTGTTATCCAGCATTTTTTACTCATTATTTCTTCGCTAAGTTATGCCCATTGGAGCCCCCTAGATACCGAAACAAATGAATTAAAAGAACAATACACAGGGATACAAGCTTACCAATGTTTTCATTTTTCCGAACCTGCACACTGTACAGAAGAATCGATAGACATTTGTTTTCCCAATCAGGATACAACAGCAAAGCTCCATTTTAACAACCAGGATAAAGACAATCCTGTTATAACTGTTAATGAATTTAAACACTCAATTCCATCATATCCAGACAGAAACCATGTTTATTTATTCATTAGTATTGACCGGCCAAAGCATTCAGAACAAACGTTTTCTGAACGACTTAAAAAAACACGGCATTATCAGGTGTTATATAATCGATTTTACCCACAACATCCGCCACAAGAAGTTATCTTTCATTTAAAAGAGGTATTTGGTGAAACACTTCCTGATGATATTGAAGTAGACTGTATTGTTTTTCAATGTAATTTATGGAAGAGAGCATCAGACCAACGACGCTTACAATTGGACTGGTCTTCCATAAAATCAGAGCATAACAATCCTACTGCTGTTTTTCCTTCCACTATTTACCTCCCCTTTCCCTTACCCAACGCTCCAGATATACACCTACTCTGCTTTATAGAAAGCATATTAAATTACCCCAAAGTCAAAGGTCCCTGCCTGCTTCCGTGTTTTGTAAACACACCGGATCCTAATAATATTCCTTCAGTGAAAGTTACGATAACAGACCATAACGCTATCGAGACACAGAAACAAACAAATATCCTGTCGGTTCCTGTTCCTGACACAACAGTAAGAACAGCTGCACCGCCTATACCTGTGACAGAAGTCGTATGGACTAGCATGGAATCAGGATATCCTATATTTATTGATGTGGCTGTTATGGATCGTATAGAATGCATTCCTCTTCCTGATAAGGAAGACAGTCAGGAATGCCTGAAAGAGACGTATCGAATTACCCCAACGGCAAAATCCATGGCGTTAGCCGCAAGAGGTCCCGTATTTTTTCCTAAAAAGAACAACTTATTCAGATTAAAGCAAATTAAAGATGGTTTTTTTATCTTAAAATGCAGAAAGATCATTGGCCGCATTACACGCGTATGAAAACATCCTGTAAACAAACGGATTCGACCGAACTATTAGTGTCAGACTTTTCACATTTAAAATGCAGCTTTCCTGTTACCTCTGATAGAACACCGAATATTGATGAAATCACTATAGAGCTGGCCGTCAACGAAAAGAACCTTCCCTCAGACTCCGCTAACAGCACATTAAAACCAGACCCCTTAAAGAGGACGCGCAGTTCTAGAAGAGAATCCAAGAAAAAAGCATCCACCACAAGGCAAAGCCCTGAAAAGCAGACAGGTTATGTCCCTGCACAACCACCTCACCCTCCTATAGAGGAAGTCTCTAATACTGGAAAAACATCAGTTGCATTACAAAACCAAACGCCTGACATACCGCTGGACAAACCCCAAAGAGCAGCCGACACAATAAATAACTCTGATGACAGCCAGAAACTATTCTCTGACAATAAAATGGATACAGAGACAAACACGCAATCAGCTCCTCCCCCAGTTATAAGGATTACATCTTCCACTAATATTGATGATGTTACACAGGGAGACACCATCAATCCGTTAAATATAACATCAGGAGATGAGCCACTGGATTTACCTACAACTTCTGATACAGACAATGACCAACAACAGACATATTCCTCACAAACCTCTCTTTCTCACATCAGAAATAATGATCGAGCATCAACTGTCGATAAAATGACCGATACTCACAGTGAACCATCGACAACACATAGTACTGAGGAATTAACTCAACCCGATGATGAAATAAACGGAAAAAACACACCATCAGGCGCTTCACAGGAAATGCAAGAGCAATCTGAAAAATATGGTATTCAAGACCGACATTCACCAGCTTCAGAGGGAAGTGCTTCCTTAACAAAACCAACCGATTTAGCGGAAAGTATCTCCAATCCCTCAGAAATTTAAGATGGATCACTTGTATAAAACACAGACAGAGACCCTTGGTCTACTATCAGAAGCGGCAGCCAATACGCATCATCTCTCCTGCCCCCCCGAGAATGATTCGAGAGGACGCAGACACGAAACAGGACTCACCTGAACGTAATGAAAAGTTCTCTCCTTCTTCAGCATCAACAAAGAATTCACCCTTCTGACAAAAAAGAATTTCTGCACCTTTAGTCTCAATCCTTGTATCCTCCGGTGACAGGGATATAACGGAAAAACAAAAGTCTTTTACTGGTACCGGATATATTTTTTCATGGCCGACGCACTGAGGAGTCACTATCAAATCATTACCTGATTTAGGGGAAAAAATAATGGTCTTTAATAGCTCAGGGACATCCACATGCTTTGGTGTTAACCCTCCACGTAATACGTTATCGGAGCTCGCCATCACTTCAAGTCCGGTTCCCTCAAGATAAGCATGCAAGGTTCCTGCCTCCAGAAACATAGCTTCACCTGGTTTCAAGGTAATCAGGTTCAGTAACAAAGGAGATAAAATACCCATATCCATTGGATAATAATGATTCAGCTTTTTAACCATTTCAAAAGCGGCATTTTCAGAAGACCTAGCTACCATCAAGGTCTGGGAAAGGACTTCTTTCCGCCATGCCTCATCACTTTGCATCAATGCCTGATAAAACATTTTAAGACCCTTGGGGTCTTGCTGTTCTTTCAAATCGTGTAATAGAGGCATCAGCTGCTTACTGCCTATCTGGGCAAACAGTGACAAAATTTCACTGACCGGACGAAAGCCATTCATAGCCTGAAAATCTGTTACGGCATAAATCAATTCTGGCTTATGGTTAGCATCACGATAATTCCGGTCAGGGGCATCAATAGCTAAGCCGATTCTATTTTCACGATCAAACCCTTTCTGAGCCTGTTTTTTATCGGGATGCACCTGAATGGACAACGGTTCTGAAGCCGACAGGATTTTAAATAAATAGGGCAGCTGTTTACCAAATTGAAGAATGCTTTCTTCGCCCAACAACAAAGCTCCCTCAGTTTCAATCAACTGATTTAGCGCTACCGTCTCTCCCGAATTCAACACAGCTTGTGAGGGAGCCTTAGGATGCGCTCCCATCCACATTTCAGCCTGAGGTAAGCTCTGTGGATTATTTATGCCATAAAGTTTTTCTAATGCATGTTTACTACCCCAAGCATAATTCTGTAATGTATTGCTCAATTTAAAAACTTTCTTTTTTTGTATCATTATCTACTGCCATAAAAAACTATAAATACAGATAATTCATTTTTCTATAAACGACATGAAAATGATAATATCACAACTCCTATTACAGTTATTTATATAGCAATCAAAAAATACAACTAAAAAATTTAATTATTTATGACGTGTAAACCAAAAAAACACTCTTTTCTCAGGCAGTCACCTGAAAACCTTTTATTGGTCATGGCTTTCGTTATGCCGATGACATTTTCTGTCTGGCAGGCACTACTCAATAACTTTGTGATTGAGCAGGCTCATTTTACAGGACAGGAGATAGGAATTTTACAAAGCCTTCGTGAAATACCTGGTTTTCTGGCCTTTACTGCTATCTTCTTACTATTACTTTTTACTGAACAAACGATAGCCTATGTATCCCTAATTATTATGAGCATAGGTGTTGCCGTTACCGGATTCTGGCCAACAGCTGTTTCCCTTTACCTGACAACCATTCTCATGTCCGTAGGCTTTCACTATTTTGAAACCATCAATCAATCTCTTACTCTCCAATGGCTGCCAAAAGACAAGACAGCCGGATTCATGGGAAAAGTCCTTGCTGTAAGAGGCTTTTCGGCATTACTGGCTTACGGAAGCATATGGTTATTAATGGAAATAGCTCAGATCAGCTATCAGAGCATGTACCTGATTGCCGGATGTACCGGAATCATTATCGTTCTATCTATAGGAATAATCTTTCCCCGCTTCCCCCAAAAAACCGCCCAGAACAAAACATTAGTATTGAGAAAACGTTACTGCCTTTATTATCTTCTGACCTTTTTAAGCGGCGCACGACGTCAAATTTTTATCGTTTTTGCTGGCTTTATGATGGTGGAAAAATTTCACTATTCAGTAGGCGAAATCAGTCTGCTTTTCTTAATCAACTATGCATTTAATATGATTTTTGCTCCAGCCATTGGCCGCTGGATTTCTCGTATTGGTGAAAAAAGAACACTCATTATAGAATATACAGGACTCATTATAATTTTCACCGGATATGCATTTACTGAGCAGGCCTACATTGCCGCTATTCTCTATGTGCTAGACCATCTCTTTTTTGCGTTAGCCATTGCCATAAAAACCTATTTTCAGAAAATAGCCGATCCCAAAGATATTGCCGCCAGCTCAGGCGTTAGTTTTACGATTAACCACATAGCTGCTGTTATCATACCTGCACTGTTAGGCTTGATATGGGTTCATTCCAACACGTTCGTATTCATAACCGGCTCATTCTTCGCTTTCTGCTCTTTGTTGCTGGCCTGCATGATTCCGAAACATCCGGATCGAGGAAATGAAACAATATATAGGCGGACAACACGGATAATCCCTATAAAACACCTATACTCAAAAAAAACAGTGAATCGCCCACAGAAAAAAAACGGATAAATTATAACAATGGAGCCAGCAACTGCATGGTATTTTCCAGTAATTTTTGCCTGACTGGTCGCTGTTTCCAACGAAAACCGTCTACCAACTCGGCCTGATGCAAATATTCGTCCATCAGAAGACTTATTCGAATGCCAAAATCTGGGTCGTACACAACCATAGTCACTTCAAAATTCAACCAGACACTGCGCATATCAAGATTCACCGTACCAAACAAGACAGTAGCGCGATCCACCAAAACACATTTTGTGTGCAACAAACCTCCGAGAAACTGATAAATCTGTACACCACTGACTAACATCTCTTCATAATAGGAACGACTGGCGTGATAAACCATTTTTGAATCATTCTGTGCCGGAACAATTAATTTTACCGTCACACCTCTCTGGGCAGCAGACTTTAATGCCGTCACCAGTGGCTCATCCGGAATAAAATACGGCGTTGAAATAATCAGTTCATCCTGGCTTTCATAGATGGCAGTCAACAGAACCTGTTGTAACATTTCCCGATCATTATCCGGACCAGACGGAACAATATGAACATCAGTATTGTAGTAATTGCTTAGAACACGTTCAGGCAACTGGTAGGTATTATTAAATGATTCATGCTTTTTACCAATTTCTACTGCCTGATCCCAATAGACAATGGCACCCAACACATGGGAAGCAACTCCATCAATGCGAATCATTGCATCAATCCATTCGCCAACCCTGGCGTCCTGCTTAAAAAATACCGGATCAACCAGATTAAAACTCCCGGTCCAGGCAATAGCATCATCGATGACTAGTATTTTCCTATGATTGCGTATATCAAGGCGTTCCATGAACACTCGCCAGAACCCTACAGGTAATGATTCTGTCACAGTCACACCTGCACGTTTGAGGCGATGCGCCCATTCTCCTTTCAAAAATCCACGGCTGCCAACAGCATCCAACAAAACAACACAGTCCACGCCCCTTTTAGCTGCAGCAATCATAGCATTAGCCAGTGCACACATTCGTCCCTGAGGCTCCCAGATATAAAATGCCATGACAATACACTTTTCAGCATTATCTATATCCATCATTATGCGATTAATAATATCAGATGGCTGGTGATAAAGTTGTAAACTGTTACCGGACAATACAGGAATACCCATAGTGTGCTCTGCCAGACAATACACGCCCTTATGCCTGACTGTACGATGCTGCACTACATTATCCTGTCCTATAACATTAGAAAGATGTTCACACCACTGGGTATAATCAGGATAAAGTTGTTTTATACGATTCATTCGCCGTGTTCCCAAACGACGGGAACCAAATAGCAAATAACACACAATACCGGCAACAGGAATCGCAAAAAGCAATACCAGCCATGCAAGTGTTACGCCCACAGAACGCCGTTTCATAATCACATTAACAGCAAATAATATGATAGTGGCAAAGTATCCAGCACCTATTAACAGGCTAAACCAGCTATCTTGCATATCCGATACTCTTTTCTGTTATCAACTGACTGTTATTTAAGTGACGCTTACTGACAAAAAATAAACGGAGCACCTAACTTATTATTGACTGTTATATAGTAGAACTCGGATCTATCAGGAAAATTATTAGTTCACACTCCCATATAGCCCTGCCATAACAGTTTAGCTGCCATAACCAGAGAAATGATAATAATCAATGGCCTGATTATCTTTGCTCCCCGATTAAATACCAGTTTCGCTCCCATTCTTGCACCAACCAGCTCTCCAGCCAACATGATAAACCCTACCGCCCAGACGGTATGCCCGCCCAAAATAAAAAACAACAAAGAGGCAATATTGCTGGTGCAATTTAAAACCTTTGTATGAGCAGTTGCTTCAGGCAAGGTATATCCCATTAAGCCGGTAAACGCCATTGCGTACAGTGAACCTGTACCTGCCCCCATAAACCCGTCATAAAACCCTATGGAAAATACAGCAGTTAATGAAAACATCAGTAAACTAATTTTAGCGTTACCTTTTTCTCCTTTGCGGGAAGGGGAAAATAGAAAATACAAGGCAATAGCAATCAACATCCAGGGAATAACATAATTGAGCAGAGATGCATCCATATTCTGAACTAACAGTGTTCCAGCAATACTTCCGAGAAAGGCCATAGCAATAGGCACCTTCATTGCCTGAAGGTTCACCATTTTTCTGGAAATAAAATAAAAACTAGCTGAAAATGAACCACCAACGGCCTGCAACTTATTTGTTGCTAATGCCTGAGCTGGAGAAAGCCCAATAGAAAGTAAAACAGGAATAGTAATCATACCACCACCGCCCGCTATAGAATCCACAACCCCCGCTCCCATAGCGACAAAAAATAGCAAGGATAATAATGACAATGATATCGCAGGTTCCATAACCCGGATCCTTATTCAAACAGCTATTACAATATCGGACAAAAATAGCATAAAATAGATATCAGCAAGACCCTCTCCTAATAAAAATAACATGACAAAGAGATGATCTTCGATGATAAAAGTTTACCCGTTGATTTGTGGATTAACCATCGCACTGATTGCAGAAAATAGTGCAGCAACCAGCATTAACACGTCGATTACCGTATATAAATCCCCTTATTGCGGTTGCTGCTCGGCATGGATTAAGCATCTTGAGCGTCACGGTTTTTCTGTTATAACCCATGACACAGAAAATCTTCAGGTTTACAAACAGCAAGCTAACTTACCTTATGGACTGGGTTCCTGTCATACTGCCTTCGTAGATCAATACGCTATTGAAGGTCACGTACCGGCACAGGATATTCAAAAAATGCTGTCAGAAAAACCTGATTTTCGTGGTTTGGCTGTTCCCGGCATGCCGGCAGGTTCTCCGGGTATGGATTTTTCAGACAAAAAAGAGCGTTATCAAACCCTGGGTTATACAATACAAGGTCAAACTGATGTTTATAAAATACACGGGATAAACTAAAGAATAAAATATACGGGAGGGAACTAAAGAATAAATATACAGGATAAAAATGTGGCTGGGGTAGCAGGATTCGAACCTGCGCATGACGGGATCAAAACCCGTTGCCTTACCGCTTGGCTATACCCCAACAATGGTAGCTAGGGGCAGACTCGAACTGCCGACCCCAGCATTATGAGTGCTGTGCTCTAACCAACTGAGCTACCTAGCCATCAAAGGGACTACAATTATTCATATTACTGTAGGGTATGTCAACAAACCCAAAAAACTATTTTCTGTAATATGAAAAGTAATAAATACAGGATAAAAATATTTTAATATAATGAATGGCTGGGGTAGCAGGATTCGAACCTGCGCATGACGGGATCAGAACCCGTTGCCTTACCGCTTGGCTATACCCCAACAATGGTAGCTAGGGGCAGACTCGAACTGCCGACCCCAGCATTATGAGTGCTGTGCTCTAACCAGCTGAGCTACCTAGCCGTCAAAATATGACGCGCATTTTGGGGTTTTATCCGCTGACTGTCAAGTCGGAATTATTCCTAATCCTTTTTACTAATAAAAAAAATGCATTCATTCTCTTTTTCCAAATAACCGAACCTGCCGTTGACTGAATTTATAACAACCCTAATGCCTGAAATGTTGCTCTTGTTTGTTCATAGAGCTTTCCTAGCTTATTTTCCCCACTACCATCTTCACCCTCCCCCAGTAATAATCAGTTGGTTCAATCAACGACCGACGATCGCCCGTCTGCCTCAACATTCTCCGGACGTGCAAACCCTGAGACACTTTCGCTTCAACAATTTGCCGCATTACTTCATCCCTGATGATTTCCCCATTCTTTTTCCTTATGAAATCGTCGTGCAGGCTCATCTTTCGGATGCATATACTCAAAAATCTTTTGGTACTTTTAAGATTTCTTACATAATAACATTCAGAAGAACCTTCATAATATTTACTGCATTGGAAACATTGTTCTCCGTTTTTCCAAAAATGCCCCACAAATTAAATCCCGCCCCCTCATAATAAAAATTAGTAAAACAATAATATTCATCGCTGCTTTTATAAAATCTTATGCGCTTTTCTTTGTGACCGGTTTCGTGACCGCAAACTTCTCTGGTTTTCTTTGACCTGGCACTTTTATCGCCGGAGGTATTGCTAAACGTGGGTGACGGTCTATGATATTTTTCTTTGTCTCTGTGCTTATGATGTGCACGCGTGCCATATCCCTGTTTTTGCTTATCTTCTCCGCCCCCTAGGGAACTCGCTGGTCTTTTCACCTGAGAGTACGATTTAGGACGTACGACTTCTTGAGCATGATCACCAAGATTACTCTTGTTATCCGATTCTGATAAAGATAGAGCCAAAGCCAATTGAGTCTCTTCTTGCTCTTGCCTTAAATCAAACTTACCTGATGAAGAATCTTTTTGTCGAACCGGCTTTTCATGTTTATGATGATGTGATTCTTTACGCCAATCACTTTGTTTTTTCGGTGGCATCTCCACGTCATATTTATGATTGCACTCAACACAAACACAAACACAAACACAAACAGCATACTCAAGAAACGGTATAAATTGTTGTGACTTATCATGAAGGAATCTTTACCTGAATAAACCCAATCTCATGACAAACTCCCACATAATGCCCTGCATTCAGCGCCTGCCTAGAGATAACCGAATAATAATGACCCTGTTTTAGACATAAAAGTTCCCGAATAAGCACAGATAATACAGAACCGCTTATTAAAAGTTGGCTCTTCTTAAGAACCAGCTTTTAATCCATGTTATGCAATACTGACTGTCACTAATGACCAAACGCTGGCAGCAACGACAGAATCTCCAGCAAAGACAAAATAAAAACAACAACACCAAACAAGCCTACTATAAACATTCGAACGGAACCTCCTGAAACCTTAAAATCTCCCGGAGAATACTCCTGCTGACGCGCCATATAAGCCATTAATACCGGAACCAGTATGGCGAAGACCACAGCACCCAAGCCTGCAAAAACAATTGCTTTGATAAAGCCATCAGGTAAAAACATACCAAGCAGTGTAGGTGGCAGGAAAGTAACGGCTCCTGTCTTCAGGCGACCAGCCAGATTATCGGAGAAACCAAAAAGATCTGAGATATAATCAAACAGGCTTAAGCTCACTCCAAGAAAAGAACTGGCTACCGCCATATGGGAAAACAACTGCAATAAATAATAGATTTGTGATGACAGCCCATTGGCCTTTAATGCAGCCAACAGCGCACCAATATTCCCGCCTCTTTTTATCACCGCAGGAAACTGCTCTCTGGACAAATTACTGAATATGCCTGCCTGCCACACACAATAAAATAATAATGCTAACAGAGTTCCACAAAAGACTGATTTACGAACAGCCCGGCTGTCTTTATCAAAGTATCGGGTCAAACTGGGAATGCAATTCTGTATACCAAAGCTTACCGCCATAAATGGGAGAGTCATCAGGGAATAAGGTAAAGCCTCTGAAACCGTGATACAGGGGAAAAGTCGCGCAGGCTCGGAAAAATCCAGTATACCAAAAACAAAAGAGGCAAAGGTGATCAGCATCCCCCCCACCAATACTGTGGAAACCCGGTCTACAAACCAGGTACCGGCAATAACGACAGCCCCCAGACAAACTGAAAAAATAAGGCTCCCCGCTTCAGGAGACAGGTTGGCGCCATTTATCGCACTGACCGAATGGGTCACAATGGAACTGCCACCTGAGATATAGGCATACGTCAACACATAACAAACAAAAGCAACAGACACTCCGTTAATGACTTGCCCCCAGCGTCCGAAAAAATGATGAACCATTGTGTCAAACCCTGCTCCCCGAGGAAAACGCAGGTTCACTTCCAGCAAATACAGGGAAGCGCTGTACATACAGAAACCAACAATCATTAACAACAACAAGGAGTAACTGAACCAGATGCCGCTGGTCACAACCGGCATGGAAAACATTCCAGCACCTACCGCTGTTCCAGCAACAATGAAAGCACCTCCCGCAATTGTCCTCCGGCGTCTAACTGGTTTTTCGGAAAGAACATCAATATGCGAACCCATCTCAGCCATGGCATGCATCCCGTATCATTATTTACAGAACAGACGAATAAAGGGGTATTGAAACAACTGTTACCCAATAAAATGAGGCAATACGGATAACATATCCAAGGCAGATAACACGGCAACAGCCACACCAAACAACGCAACCAATATCATACGAGCGTTACCACCAGGTACCCGATACAAACCATCCTGACTTTTGCAACGGGATATCCACGCCATCAGCACCGGAGACAAAATACACAGGATAACCACACCAAAACCAGCAAATGCTATGGCAGCAATAAAACCGTTCGGAAACAACACACCCAAAACAGTAGGAGGAATAAACGTTAATAATCCCGCCTTCAGGTGCCCTGACCAACCGTCCGTAAAACCAAACAGATCGACAATATAATCAAACAGGCTCAGGCCGACGCCCAGAAAAGAACTGGCTACCGCCATATTGGCAAACAGCTTCAATAGATAAGACAAGCTCGTTGATATACCGGTACGATCCAGAGCAGAAAGCAGTGCCCCAATGTTACCCCCTTCCCGGACAATGGCAGGAAACTGATCACGAGCCAGATTGCTGAAAATTCCTACTTCCCACAGGATATAAAACGCCAGCGTTAATAACACTCCCCACAACACCGCCCGCCGGATCGTTTGTGCATCCCTATTCAGATAACGGGTTAAACTGGGTATGCAGGTTTGGCTACCAAAGCTCACGGCAATAAAAGGAATAGAAACCAATGAATAAGACCATATCTCTGGAAAATCCAGGGAAGGAAATAATATTGTCGTACTGGCTTTTTCTGCCAGCCCGCTGGAAAAACCGACAAAAGTGACAACCATGCCACCAATCAATACCGTAGAAACCCTGTCCACTGCTTTGGTACCGACGACGACAATCACACTAAGAATCACAGCAAAAACCAGACTGCCTACTACGGGCGACAGGCCATGGATACCTATGGATACAGCAGTGTGTGAAACAATGGAACTTCCCCCTGATATGTACGCATACGTCAGCACATAACAGACGAACCCAATGGCAATCCCGTTAATTATGCGCCCACCACGCCCTAATAACTTTTCAGTCATTGAGTCAAAGCCAGCTCTCTCAGGAAAGCGCAAATTAACTTCCAGTACATAAAGAGATGCACTGTACATACAGAAAGCAACCACCAGCAACAGCAGCAATGAATAACCAAACCAGAGTCCACTGGTCACAACCGGCATGGAAAACATTCCGGCCCCAACTGCAGTACCCGCTGAAATAAACGCTCCGCCCAGAGCTGTTCCTGACGATCGTGGTAATTTCTGTGTGCCCTCTGCTACAGAAAATACTTCACTCATACTGCTTTTCCTTGTTTGGTTTCTTTAAATAAGGACACATTCAGATGAGGCACCATCTTCAGGAAGTTGGCACCCCGGGTTACCTTGGCAATACTGACATTCAAACGGGCTGCAATTTGCCGATGGGTTTCTCTGCCGGCTAACAGTGCCTGAATAATTCCTAACCGGTCACCAATGGCCCGTTTCTCTTCCAGAGTCATTAATATCGCCAGTATTTCATCCAGCGCTGACGGATCTGACACACGACTTAACAATGCCAGAAAATTAACCCAGTTATTGTCATCCACCCGTGACCCTACCTTCTTGCATATCTTTGGATAATGATTCATCACTTTTGTACTTCTGTAATAGTACAAAAGTACAATTTATTGTTCTATTTCGGATAACTCTTACATCTAAAAGATATATACCCAAAATATTCAATGACCGCGAAGCAGAAATAGAGAAAATCTTCTTCTCTTCATCATGATTCCTTTCAAACATGGAATTTCTTATAGCAACATCGAAATATACAGCTAGGATTAGTTCAATGATGAACAAAAGAGATTACGACCATGGCATCTGAGCATCCTATCGTTGGCATTGTCTGCGGTGGTCCATCGCCGGAAGCGGATGTGTCAAGACTATCCGCCGCCCGTATCATCAAACCACTATCAAAGATATTTGCCGCCGTTCAGCTGGAGCTGGATCAGTATCTTCCTGAACAGCTGATTAAAAACAGCATCGATGTTGTTTTTCCTGTTGCCCATGGCCCCATGGGTGAAGACGGCTCACTTCAGGGATTGCTGGACATCATGGGCATTCCCTATGTCGGATCCAGCGTACTGGGAAGCGCATGCGCCATGGACAAATCAGTGACCAAACGCATTCTGCAACACAGCGGCATTCCCGTAGCAAAGGATGTACTGGTTTGTGAATGGGAAAATATTGATGACAGTGTGCAACGATGTATAGATTCACTGGGAACTAATCTGATTATCAAGCCGGCTGATCTCGGCTCCGGGATTGGTGTGCAATTTATCAATAACATTGATGAACTGCGTGACGGTCTTGAATCAGGCCTTGAGTGCCATCCAAAACTCCTGGTTGAAGAACGAATTTATGGACGTGAAATTACGGCCGGAGTCCTCGATACCGGGCAGATTACAGCATTGCCCGTCATAGAAATCACTACGCCAGATGGTGCCTGGTACGATTATGTACACCGGTATACTCCCGGACTAAGCCAACACACCATTCCGGCCCGGATACCTGACATCCAGTATAAGCGCGTTCAGGATATTGCCTTAAAAGCTCATAATTTGCTGGAATGTCGGGATTTAAGTCGTTCTGACTTTATTGTACCGGAGGTAGGACAACCTATTATTGCCGAAGTTAACAACCTGCCCGGCATGACACCCACCAGTCTGTTTCCGGATGGTGCCAAGGCGGCAGGTATTGAATTCGAAGATCTTCTAAAGCGGTTGGTATTACATGCGTTCAAACGAGGAAATAGACTGCAGGAAAGATTACAACGATGGACACTGCCCACACTGGCAGTTTAAGTGCTATTTATTCAGTTAACCCACTTGTCCGATTATTTTATTAGGTCTGCAGCCGGGAAGTAGCTGAGAATCGAAGCGCTTCCGTTGTAATTCCAATTGACTGAAGTCATTTATGGCAAAGCAAATAATATTTACAGCTGCTCTCTGAGCTAGAATCCCATAAAACATAACCATACAGATATAAATACTAAAGGGTAGGTGGATTAAGTAATAGACTGTTTCCAAAAATAAATCGGGCAATCGAACCTAATGATTTAATGAATGTTCAGGAATTTATTTTATTTATTTCATTTCTTTGTCTATTTTTATTGTTATCCATTTGAATAGAATCTGATACACCCAAATAGTTAGGTCTTGACTCAGGTGAATTTTTTCATTGATCTGTTTCCCTTAAATAAATCAGGAAAAAGTCTATGAGATATACTATCTATTGCCTTATTATTTTCACTGAAAATTAAAACAATATCCCTGTCAAACGGATCACATTGAAAGCATCGTCAATCCTGTTTTTTTAAGCAGAAAAACCGATAAAAAATAATTACGGAGTAAATGTATGTAATTCTTGAACCGCTTTTTGCCAGGATCCATTCAATGCTTTAGGTGTTACCCTGACAGCTTCGTCAATCACAGAATCAATACACTGTCGGTCAGCTACTGAAGGTTTATTCAAAACCCAGTCAATGACAGCTCTGCCATTACCCGGATGATCAATCCCCAAACGTAATCGTGAAAATTTTTTATTGTTTCCCAGAGAAGAAATAATATCTCTCAGGCCATTATGCCCACCGTGTCCTCCGCCTACCTTAAGACGCCCGACACCTACTGGTAAATCCATATCATCATGGGCAACCAAAATAGATTGTGGTGCTATTTTATAAAAAGAACTGATCGCACTTACAGCCTTACCACTGTCATTCATAAAGGTATGAGGCATCAGCAACCTGATATCATGCCCATCAATACTGATACGAGAGGTACAGCCAAAAAACTTTTTATCCGGCTGCAATATACCGCTGTATACCGCAGCCAGACGCTCAACAAACCAGAATCCGGCATTATGCCGGGTGCCATCGTATTGCGCTCCGGGATTGCCTAATCCGACAATCAACTGAACTGCATCAGATGTCCCCGCCATAACCATTAACGCCTTCTACTGATTTATTAAAAAAATAACCTATTACGATATTATTCTTCGCTTCCGGCTTCTTCGCCTTCTGCAGACTCTTCTTCGTCTTCTACCGTAGCACGGGTAGCCTGCACACTAGCAACATCATTGTCTTTAGGCTCAGGCAGAGTCAAGGAGGTCAATACTACATCAGCAGGAACGTTCAGATCACTCAGACGTAGTGTGGAACCCAGTTCAACATCCGTCATATCGACATCAATGAACTCAGGCAAGTTGGCAGGCAGGCAAGTTACACCTACTTCCACACGCAGGTGAGTGATCGCTCCGCCCTGTTCTTTCACACCTTTACAAAGTTCTTCGTTCAGGAAGTGCAAAGGTACACGAGTACTGATAGCTTCTGTGGCTTTAACACGCAGGAAATCCATATGCATGGCGAATTCTTTCGCAGGATGACGCTGGATGTCTTTCAGGATAGCCTGCTGTGTTTTACCATCCACATCCACCGTAATAATCTGGGAATAAAAACTGTCATTCTCCAGTGCACGGCGAATTTGCTTGCCTTCCAGGGTAATACGCACGGGTTCAACATCCCCGCCATAAATGATACCAGGCACCTTGTCAGCACGACGCAGGCGGCGGCTCGCACCTTTCCCGATATCTTCCCGTGCCTGAGCATTCAAAATCATTGCTTCAGCCATATTATATTCTCCAGTAGCTGTTATACGTCTTGCGACCAGACGCATTCTAGGGTATTTCAAAAGTGCATTATCATACCGATATTGACACTATTTGCAAAAAGAAAACCCACCATAACAACGTGTATTACCGCAATACGCGGGTCTACCAAATAGAAACGACACTTCTTTAAACAGGGATACTTTCTTTTACAGCCTTTTATAATAGGTGTTCATTAGTTGTTTTAAGCAACTCAGCGCGTTACCTATAGTCTCATTTAAACCATATAAGAGCTTATTCAGGATTTGCCCTTTTTGCGCCAATTATCCGGAACCACAAAAGCAAACTCTCTTTTTGACGGGTCGTACAATTTTACCGGTTTTCGAATTCGGCTTTGCTGAAAATCCGGTAAATCTTTGCCCGGAACAAAGCTTTGAACACCACTGATGTGCTTCCATCGCCGGGGGGGTAATTGTGACAACCGATACCACTGCCCCATCAAATGCCCCGAAGATAACTGCCTGTCATTGAAGCGTTTTTTTCCAAAAGGATAAAATAACCTTCCCCGGGTAAACGCCACACAGCGATCCACCTTTAGCCTATGCTCTTTCTGGTACCATTTTCCCTCAGGAGAGTCCAGCAAAGGCAGCTGATGATTCAACATATGATTACGTTTTTTTGTCAGAGTACGGTTGTTATAAGCACTGACAAACTCCCAGCTTCCGTCCGGCAGTCGATTAGCCAAATAAAATTTGACGGTTACCTCCCAGTGCTCAATTTGCTGCCGCCGCCGGTTTTCCAGAATGTAATCACACTCCCCAATGGTTCGCTCACCGGACATAATGGACTGGTTAGAAGCAACCATTCGATAGTCCGGATGATGATTGAATACCCATAGCAACAGTTGTTCGAAATAACTGCCCAGACGCATTTTCTCAAACACACAGGGCAGATGCAGTTTTTTGGGATTACGCTGTAACAGATGATCTATGGGTTTTACAAAACGCGCCTGTTCGGCACGGGTTAAATTATAGCGGCGGGGAAACTGCATAAAATCAGGGCTATGCAATAACCAGTGGACATGCCTGACCGTCTGCTCCAGTGACTTGTCATTTTTCATTGCTTCCGATAAACCTTTTTAATCCCTTCACCAGAGCTGTGAACCGCTTACGCACACCTTCCCGTAGAGCCAGCCCACAACCTCCATGAATACAGACAAACAGTCTTTTTATCACATGACTTTTAACGACAAGAATTTAATGACATGGCTGCTACTGACATAAACCACTTATCCGTCTCTTTTCCACTCACTCAGCGGGTGCCAAAAATTTTATCTCCGGCATCGCCCAATCCGGGCAGAATATAACCGTCTTCATTCAATTTTTCATCAATTGATGCCGTGTAGACTTTCACATCCGGATGATGTTGATAAAGTTTTTCCAACCCTTCAGGCGCTGCCACCAATACCAGACAACGAATTTCTTTACATCCCGCCCTTTTGAGCATATCGATGGTAGCAATCATGGTACCACCGGTAGCCAGCATAGGATCCAGCACCAACGCCATACGTTCATCGATTTGACTGACCAACTTTTCAAAATAAGGAACCGGCTCTAGCGTTTTCTCATCACGGTATAAACCCACCACACTGACTTTAGCGCTGGGCAGCAATTCAAGAACACCGTTCATCATACCCAGCCCAGCCCGTAGAATAGGGACAATCGTGATTTTTTTACCCTTGATCTGCTGAACCGTGATATCTTCTCCGTACCAACCACGAATTGTGCTGTTTTCTACTTCAAGATTTTTCGTTGCTTCGTAGGTTAATAATGTCCCTACCTCACTGGCTAATGTACGAAACCCTTTTGTACTGATGCCTTGCTGGCGCATAATCCCCAGTTTATGCTGAATAAGCGGGTGCCTGATTTCACAAACATTCATATCGGACCTCAATTGAGTGGACTAACCGATGATCTTTTTCAGATGCCTAAACCTTTTTATTATCCCACAGTATTACGAATACGCCCCATAGGTTTTTCTAGCAGAAAAAACGGCACAGTTGCCACTTGTCTATCCCCGGACAAGCGCGCTATCTTTTCGCTTTTGCACCGGTTATGCCGGTCTTGTCTTATCAAGAGGTTCCTACAACATGCCTGTCAATCTCGACCACATTCGCCAGGTAATGGATGAAGCAGACTGCCTTTATCCTGAGCAGAAAATCGAGAGCGTCATACAACAAATGGGCCAGGCTATTACCGAGCGTCTTCGTCACAGTAACCCGCTGGTTTTCTCTGTTATGAACGGAGGGATGGTTCTGACCGGAAAACTGTTAACCCACATGCCTTTTCCGCTCGAAGCCTCTTATGTTCATGCCACCCGTTACAGAAATCAGCTCCGCGGAGGTGAACTGGACTGGAAAGTACGACCTACGCAAGATTTAACCAACAGAACTGTTTTAATTGTGGATGACATTCTGGACGAAGGATATACACTGGATGCCATCGTACAATATTGTCTGTCACAAGGCGCCGCTAAAGTGTTGACTGCCGTATTAGTTGACAAACAACATGACCGAAAAGCTCGCCCGGGAATGAAAGCTGATTTTTGTGGTGTTAACATTGAAAATCGTTATATCTTTGGCTACGGTCTTGACTACAAAGGTTACTGGCGCAATGCCAATGGCATTTTTGCAGTAAAGGGCCTGTAAACATCGCAGGAGTCTGAGCTGTGTCTGGAATTTCTCTAGAGATTTGCATCCATAGTCGGGATAACGATTATGTAAAGCAATCGGTTGAAAATGCTTACCGTGCAGGAGCGGATCGCATTGAATTGTGTGCCAATATGTCAGTAGGGGGCACAACCCCTGCTATAGAGCACATTGAATTAGCTCGACAAGCATTTAAAGACCGTAAAGGCTTGTTATGTATGATTCGCCCCCGCAGCGGAAATTTTGTTTTTTCTACAGAAGAAATTCACATTATGCAGCAACAGATTATTGCTGCCACTGATGCAGGAGCAGATGGTGTAGTTATTGGCGCACTTAATCATGACCGCTCCATCAATAAAAAAGCACTGGATATTTTAATCCGTGAAGCTAAACAACGTCATTTATCAGTGACCTTTCACCGAGCCTTCGATGCCGCCATAAATCAAATTTCCGCACTGGATTATTTATTGTCTTCCGGTATCGACCGATTACTGACAGCAGGTATTCTCTGGCAACAAAGTGGATCAGCTCTTGATGGACTTCCGTTATTACAAAAGTGGGTGATTCAGTCACAAGAAAAAATAGAAATCGTCGCGGGCGGAGGGGTTTCCATCAGCAATGCACGGATTATTGCCCGTACATTGTCTTCTTTAACCAGCCGACTTAGTCTTCACGCCTACAGCAGTGTTCTGGATGAACAAGGTAATACTTCTGCGCCCCATATCCTTTCTTTAAAAAAATTATTCAACTGAAAAAAATATTTATTACCAAGCTTATTATAAACAACACCTTGATAACATCTTGATTTATTAAATCAATTACACTATCTATTTAAACAACCTTGAGTCATTAATAA
>NSIT01000002.1_pt1 | contig 55151 bp, 44 predicted proteins | sample 1450681 | NCBI WGS metagenome assembly NSIT01 (sample SAMN07455404, study PRJNA386592) | invertebrate metagenome | isolation source: Endozoicomonas-like sequences binned from scallop gill tissue | host: Pecten maximus | place: United Kingdom: Lyme Bay MPA | collected 2013-06-01
TTTATTAATTTATCGTCGTGTAATCTATGTAGTAATTTACTATTTATCGATATGATGTTCATTAAGAATTTCTTTGTTATTGGTCTTCTGTGATTCTTTTAAAATAACATTTACACAAGGCTTACAAGAATAATGAATAATCAATTGTGTATTGTTGATCCTGCGCCAAAGGATGCAGTAACGAATGGACAGTGTAATTTTGGAACCTATAATGCTCCTTTGTCGTCAGTTAACTTGTTGGATGCAAAAAAACCACTTTTTTTCCCTTTACCTCGCTGGCTTAAAAATTTCCGTTTAAAGGAGTGGGAAGCTATTCAGATCCGTTATGGAGACTGGTTTATCTGTCTGGCTGTTTATAACACTAAAAGTGTGGGGACAGCTATTGTGATGGCCTGTGATACCAGTAATAAAAAAATGCATGTATATCGACATAAGGTGCCGTTCTGGAAGCTCTCTGTGCCTAAAGGATTACAAGACAGTTGTTGCTTCTATAAAGGGAATAAAAAATCGAGTCATCAATTATCAATAGAGGTGAACAACCAGTTAGGTAAAGATCGGGTTTCTGTGGTGTTTACTCTGGCAGGATTTGACGGGTTGCCTGACATGCATGGAGAATTCAGCGGCCATCATTCTACGGAGCCATTGGTGATTGTTCATCCCTTTCATGATAATCGGCCGTTATACTCCCATAAAGCACTGATGGAAGCAGAAGGAAAACTTATCGTTGATGGGCTTGATGTAGCGACAGATGACCGGAAAAGCAGTCTGATTCTTGATGATCATAAAGGATTTTATCCTTTTAGCATGGCTTATGACTGGGTAACCGCTTTTGGTTATCCGGATACAGGTGCTTTGCAAGGATTTAACCTGACCCGGAATCAGGTACGTAATTCAAAGCGTTATAATGAAAATTGTCTGTGGTTATCCGGTAAGGTTTACCGACTACCCCCAGTGACAATAAGCCGACCGGAGGGAATAGAGTCACCTTGGCTGATTCGTGACAATCATGGGTGCGTAGACCTTGTATTTACCCCTTTAGCTAATGCAGTAGAATATTTGAATCTGGGTATTGTTAAAGTCGATTATAATGGGCCTACCGGTGTTTTTTCCGGGACCATTTCTCATCCGGACAGTGGGCGGGTAATCTTTGATGGGATGGTTGGTATGGGGGAGCGCAAACGAATCCGTTTGTAATGCCTGAACCGGCAATTTTGTATTTTTCTCTATGAATGCATGTGATGCATGTGATGCATGTCACATGCATTTCAGTGTCTTTATGAAATGATGCAGATTGGTGCTTCCAATGCTATTGGATGGTTATCCCTCTGTGCCATACCGTTAATTATCCTTTCTTTAACCGATTATAATGAGTTCATGATTAGTGAAACAGAAAGGCTCGGCAATCAGGTTGTTAGTGTGGGTTGGGTTACTGATTGTGGAAATGTCAAAAAGCCTGGCTACGGAAATTCGATACGATATCACAGGGATTGATGGTGATGTGAAAGGCAATGTGCGTTATTTCCTTGATAGCTTACCTGATTATAAGCCTGAAAATTTCAAACGCTTTCAGCCTTATGTCCGAGAGACGATCCAAAAAGCCATGCAGGCCCTCGGCTATTATTCTGCATCGGTCAAGCTGGTGATGCAGGATGCCCATGAAGTTATGGTTCATATAAAGTCAGGTCGACCGGTAAAGCTGGATAGTATTTATGTGGCCATCGATGGTATGGCAAAGAGTGATCCTGCTTTTCAACATTATATGAGCTCATTGCCTTTGAGTTCCGGCGATTTGGTCAATCATGAAAAATATGAAGAGATTAAGAAAAAACTGTGTCAGTTAGGTCAGGACCATGGTTATTTCGATGCCCGTTTTATTCGACACCGTCTGGTTATTGATCCTGAAAATTATCGGGGATCTGTTGATATCCTGTTTGACAGTGGTTCACGTTACCGTTTTGGCAAAATCAAATATACTCATCTGTCACCCGGTTTGCAGCGGCTAATCAGGCCATTAGTGGATTTTAGGGAAGGTGATTTTTACGATATCAACTGTCTGAACCAGTTGACGCAACGCTTATCAGCAACGGGGTATTTCAGAAGTATTGATATTTATCCCCTGAAGGATGAAGCCAGTGATGCAGTGATACCTTTGCATATTGGTTTGCGTACGCGTCAGGCACATGAGCTGGAACTGGGCGTGGGACTATCAACGGATGAGGGTCTTCACACACGGCTTGACTGGAAAAAGCCATTGATTAACGACAAAGGCCACAGTATGACAGCGCGAGTCGGGGTGTCGGAGATCAAGCAGGAGTTAAGTGCCAGCTATAAAATCCCGATAGACAATCCCTTGCAGCGTTATTACGTGGTCGAAACAGCGTACGAACGGTTAAACCAAAAAGATACTGACAGCAAGCTGCTGCGAACTTCATTTCACAAAATGCGCATTCAACCGGAAGGTTGGGATCGGGATCTGTTTTTCAGTGTGGAATACGAATCTTATGAGCAAGGCATTCAGCAGGATAAAAGTTTGTTATTACTGCCCGGAATTTCGTTAAGCCGTCGTGTGACAGACGGCAGGTATGATCCGGATCAGGGTTATTACCAATTAATAAAACTTCAGGCGTCCAGCAAGCAATGGGGGTCAAATGCTGACTTTATTCAGTTATCGGGTCGAATAAAAGGGCTGTATACTTTTGCGGAAAAACACCGGCTTATTGGACGACTTGAACAAGGTATTACATGGGTTGACAGCCTTGATGTTATTCCACCGTCATTGCGTTTTTTTGCCGGGGGTAACCAATCCGTCAGAGGTTATGGTTATGAAAGTATTTCCCCTAAGGACAGTGAAGGTAATCTGACGGGCAGTAAATATTTATCCGTTGTCAGTGCTGAATACAGCTATACGTTCAGACCAAAATGGCGTGCAGCATTATTTGTTGATACAGGTACAGCGACGAATGATTATCATGAATCCTGGAAAGTGGGTACTGGTTTTGGTCTTAGATGGGTATCTCCGATAGGTCAGGTTCGACTGGATCTTGCATTTGCTATGAGTGAAGAAGGGCATCCCTGGCGTATTCATTTTGGTATAGGTCCGGAGATATGAAACGGTTTCTGTATAGGTTGAGTCTATTATTAGGCATTTTATCTGTTATTCTGGGTGGTTTGTTGTTTTCCGTAACAGGAAACCGATGGCTCTGGGATGTGGCTCGTAGTGCACTTCCTGCCTTACAGGGGAATATTATCAGGGGGCATCTGGGCAGTAACTCCGGTATTACCCTGCAGAATATTGGCTGGAAGAAAGAAGGGTTTTGTTTTTATGCCAATAAACTGACAGTGCGCTGGGAGTGGAAAGAACTGTTCTTAGGGTCGCTGTCGTTTACTAATATTGAGCTGTCTAAACCGGTTATCACAGTGGATAGCCAACAAAGTAAGTTGGACGAACAAATATACAAAAAAGAGTCTGCTGAATCTTTTCGCCTTTTCTTACCTTTTGATCTGAATATTCAATCCCTATTGATTGACACTCTTTCTGTTCGGTCGCCGGATATATCACTGGTAACGGGTCGTATGTCATTAGCTTTAATTCTGGATAAAAAAGAAGGTTTGATGATTGATCAGGCCAGAATAAGCCATCCGGTGATTCATGTCCTGACATCTGAGTTATCAGGGACGAAAGAAACATTCTCGCTTCCTCCAGAGATGAATTTGCCCTTGGCTTTGGATATCAAAACATTGATGTTTAAAGATATGGAAATTAATTACTTCGGTGGAAGCCAAGCCGTTTCATCGGCTGTTTTTCAGGTAAAGGCATCCGGAAGCCAAGTTCAACTTTTCAGGTCAGATGTGATTGGTGAGCAGGGGAGCCTTTCTATTGCGGGGCATATTGATCTTCATAATGATTATCCTTTAAACATTAACAGTCGTTTTTTGCCGAATGAGACATTTCTTAATGGCCAATTGAAAGAAGAAATATTGAATTTGAAAGTCAGGGGTTCACTGAAAAAACTGATATGGAGTATGCAAGCCAGTGGGCCTGCTGATGTACAGTTGTCTGGCTGGGTTTTTCCGTTAGAGGAAAATACACCTTTCTACCTAAAAGCCCATTGGCGAGACATTCGTTGGCCAATGCAGGGGGAAGAGTCTGTCATCGATAGTAAAGAAGGGCGGCTAACGGTCAGTGGGAAACTTGATCATTACCAAGTGGATTTGTCTTTGCAGGCGGATATGTCCAACCGTGCTGCGCTAACTACTGAGCTCAGAGCTACAGGAGGGCAGAATTATCTTACAGTGAATCATTGGCACACTTGTGTTAATGAGGGAACCATTGATAATCCCGGAACGCTTTCTTGGGAAAAGGGAGTGAGCTGGGCGGGTCAGTTGGTACTTCAGGGTATTAACCCTGTTGTTATAAACCAGCAGTTACAGGGAAGCATAAACGGTACGCTGGATTATGAATTAAAGTGGGTTGCTTCCGGATGGCAGTTTGCCTTGCCCCGTATTCATTTGGATGGGCAGTACGGCCAAAGCCCCTTTTCTGTCCATGGGGATTTGCAGGGAAACAGCCGTCAGAACTGGATGACTAAAAGTCTGCAGTTATCTGTGGGCAATAATCAGTTAGTGGCTCAGGGAGGGCTGATCAACCAACAGTGGCAGGCCAGTGTTCTGTTGGAGGGAAAGCAATTGGCGCAGGTGTATCCGGAACTTGAGGGAGCGCTGAATGGTTCCTTGCGTGTTTCAGGGCATAAAAATAATCCAGCACTAACGTTTTTTTTGGACAGTCCACAAGTTTCATATGATCAGACGTCAGCCACTGGTTTTCATGCCCAGGGAAAATGGGGGTTGGGCAGCGCTGCATCAGGAAACATGACTGCGGGTGTGCAGTCTGTCACGCAGAACCACTGGCAATGGAAAAAGATTGCATTGGGCTTGTCCGGTGCCTTACATGATCATCGGTTGTCCCTGAATATCGATAAAGGACCTGTTGCAGGTGTGATAAAAGTTCAGGGCGGATGGAAAGATCATTGCTGGCAAGGCACTGTTCATGAGGTTGTCCTGAATACGCTGATCGGACAATGGCAACTGGATCAGACTGTGGGTATGGTGCTGGGAAACAGGCAGCTTTCTCTGTCAGAACAACAATGGTCTTCCGGGAAGACACGATTTATTGTGGATCGTGCAGAACTCACCGCTCAGTCAGGACATGCAGGGTTTATATTATCCGGGTTTGATACCGCTACCTTACCGGCCGTATTGTTGCCTGAAGGGATGGGCTGGCAAACACAAGTGTCTGCGAAAGGACAGCTGAACTGGCAGGAAGGTGAGTTGCCGTTACTGCAGTTAACCGCGGAGACTTCTGAAGGTGTTTTACAGGTAGCTGATATCCGAAAAAATTATCAAACGCTTGGTATAGAACTGAATATAAACCAGCATCAGGCAACGGGTAAGATACGATTTCAGTCGGATGCACTGGGCAGTGCCAGCAGTCAGATAGCTATTGAAGACATTCGGGGCGGGCGGCGTATTCAGGGACAATGGAACATTGATCACTTTCTGTTGTCTACGGTTCAACCGTTTATTCCTGAGGTTGAATCACTGAATGGACAGTTATCGTCTCATGGTACGGTAGCTGGTAGCGTTGACAAGCCATTGCTTTATGGAAGTGTCATTATCGCCATGAAGGAGTTGTCTACAGAAACTGATGTGCTGTCTTTATCTGATGCTGTGTTAAATATGGATCTGAAGGGGTTCCAGGGAAAATTGTCGGGCTACATGCGGGCCGGGGGAGAAAAAAGTTCCATAAACGTACAGGGATATCTTAACTGGCTATCAATGCCCATAAAGGGGATGCTGTCATTACGGGGACAATCCGTTAAAGTAGCATGGCCCAGCTTTGGCGAAGCCCGTGTGAACCCGGATCTTAATCTTGAATTCGGCTCTGAGCTAAGGTTAAGGGGGGAAATTCTGGTGCCGTGGGCCCGTATTCGTATTAAGTCGTTGCCCAAAAAAGCGGTAAAATTATCCGATGATGTAGTAATGGTTGATCCGGAGAAAAAGGAACATTCAGATAAACGAATTGGGGAAAGTGATGATGACTTATTTCCGTTACGTATGAATGTAAAGATTGTTCTGGGACATGATGTCAGTATACATGCCTATGGGTTGAAAACCCGGTTGGAAGATGGTGTTGACTTGGTGGTAAACAGTGATGAGCTGTTACAGGTGCGGGGTACTGTTCGTTTAGTTGAAGGCAGCTATAATTCATTCGGTCAGGATTTACAGATCACGGAAGGGAAAATCTTTTTTTCAGGAAGTGCGACGAATCCCTTCCTGTCTGTTGAAGCCATAAGAAATCCGGATAATACAGAAGATGATGTCACTGTCGGTATTAGGGTTAGTAGTTCCGTTAATAACCCCGACTGGGTATTGTTCTCTGATCCTTCATTGCCTCAGGATGAGCAACTTTCTTACCTGTTTCGTGGCCGTGGACTGAAAGATGACAGCAGTGACAGCAATGCACTTCAGGCCATGCTGGTAGGTATGGGAATAGGGCGTATCGGAGACAGTTTTTCTGAGGTGGGTGAAGTTCTTGGCATCCATGATCTGGTATTGGATACCGAGGGAAGTGGCTCTGATACGCGGGTAACACTCAGTGGCTATGTCGCACCTAAAATTTTTGTTCAGTACGGTGTAGGAGTGTTCAACTCTCTGGATGAGTTACGCATTCGTTATGAATTGTTGCCTTGCCTGTTTCTTCAGGCTGTTAGTGGCCTGAACCAGACGTTAGATGTGTTGTATCGGTTCACGTTGTGAATGGACATATAGTTGTGGATGTTCTGCTAGTGGGTGAAGTTAAGTTTTATGGGCAGCCGTGTTAGAGTCAGTGGCATGGTTTAAGTGCGTTAGCAGAGATATGAATAATGATACGAAAAATTGAACGGAGTATGTTCTCCATTAAAACAGGCATCACGCTGTTTCTTAGCATATGCTTGTTAACTGCGTGTGGTTTTCATCTACGGGGGCAAGTAAAAGTTGATAGCGATATATCAAAATTAATGCTGACCGGAGGTGATGAATCTTTTCGTCGTGAGCTGATTCAGGCATTTAACCTCAGCGGCATTATGGTTGACGATGGAGCTCCTTATCAGCTGAATATTGTCCGGGTTGAGGAAGATCAGGGGCAGCGGATGAAGTTGTCTGCAGGACGTTATGAGAATCTTCTGACTATTCGGGGTGTGTATCAGCTAGAAACCCGTGATGGACTGCCGTTGTTTGCACCGATGAAACTGTCGGTTGAGCGTTATGTTTCAGAGGTCTCAGGGCAGGGGAACAGTGCAATGAGTCAAACTAGCATGGCGCTGGATGAAATGCGGGGTGAGCTGATCAGCAGCACAGTTCGTCAGGTGAGTAACATATCCAATAAGCAATTGCAGGAAGAAGAATTGATTGCCCGAAAATCTCGGGAACAACAATTGAAACGCTCTGAAAGCGCATCAGAGTCAGGGCAGTCATGAAATTAGCGTCCGATAAATTAGCGTCGCATCTGAAAAAAGAGCTGGCACCTGTTTACATTATTGGTGGTGCGGAGCCTTTGGTGGTTATGGAATGTGCCGATCAGGTCCGTCACAGCGCCTGCAAGGCAGGCTTTTCCGAGCGAGAGGTGTTTTATGCAGAGTCGGGTTTTGACTGGGAAGATCTGGCTTTGTCACTCAGCAGCTTGTCGCTTTTCAGCAACAAACGTTTGTTTGAGTTACGTCTGAATACCAAACCGGGTACCGAAGGGGCTAAAGTCCTGGAGCATTATGCGAACCACCTTTCTTCAGATAGTATCTTGTTGATTATAACAGGCAGGCTGGATAGCTCAGCTACTCGCACAAAATGGTTTAAGGCGCTGGATAAAGCTGGCGTTTATATTCCGATATGGCCGGTGGAAGCTGCATCGTTAACAGAGTGGATAGTGAAACGCCTGCAAGCCTCTCATTTTAATATTGCCCCTGACGCCTTGGCAGTACTGGCGGAAAGGGTAGAGGGTAATTTACTGGCAGCGGCTCAGGAAATAGAAAAATTGAAATTACTGGCTGCAGGTAAAACCATTGATTTAGATGCGGTTGGAAATTCAGTATCTGATAGTGCCCGTTATGATGTGTTTGATTTGTCAAACAGTATATTGAAAGGAGATATTCCTTCCTGTATAAGAATTTTTAACGGGTTAAAGGCAGAGGGTATTGAGGCTTCTGTTGTGTTATGGGCTATTGCCAGAGATCTTCGTCTCTTGAATCGTGTCGGGCGCGCTATGGCAGGTAAGGGGCGGCTGGAGAAAGTACTGGAAGATATGGCGCATTCCATGAATATGTCTCCTTTCCTGATGAAAAAACGGCGTCGTTCCATCGGTCAGGCGTTACATCGGCATAGTGAAAAATCCATCCGTCAGATGATGGTAGAGGCAGGTGAGATTGATGAAATAGTGAAAGGTGTCCGCAATGGTGACTCATGGCATTCACTGATGAATCTTGTCTTACAGCTTGCCGGTGCCCGACCGCCGATTGCGTTATCTTCTGTATCATTTTAATGGCAATATTTTATGGGGCATCGGTGAATTTTGTGCGGTTATGCTATGCGGGTGGTTTTTGTGGGAGAATACAATGTGTTGGTTAAGTATTTTTCGGTTCCGTTCAACAACTTTAGGTTCGTTATGAATCAGCTGCCAGCGCATTTCTAATAGGGAAACTAGGAAGTAACAATCTTGGCTGCTGGAATTACACCAGCTTTCACGCCGTTTTTGAAAAACCGTTGCTATTTGTTTATCAGGAGAGATAACAATCGCTTCATGGATTTTTTCAATATTATGAAATTTTCCGTGACTTCCATAAGTGAGCAGGCGCTGGCTTGCGTTCGAAAACCGTGTCGTGTGTTGTATGCCTTTGGGTAATACGTAAATCAGTTGCGTAGCCGGCATAAAGAATTGTTTTAAGGTTTTCAGGTTTTTCTGATCTATCGCCGTATCAACGGTATCCATAAGGTGAGTGATGCCATTTTGGCTAAAGGCATCTGTTTGTTGCTGTTGCCCTTTTTCATGGAACAAAAACAGGGATATGAGCAGGAAACCGATCGCCGGAATAATCAGAATAGATAATCGCATATTGTTATAGACAGATCATTTTACGTATTTACCAAAAGAAGCCTGACTTTTGCATTTTATGTTGCGAGTACGTACCTATTACTCGGGGTATTGTGACGATGAAGTAATAATAAGAGTTAGGTAAATATCAGGAAAATTGGTGATGTTAACCAGTATCTTGCGGATTATATCTTATATTTTCAGGGGTGTCTGCGTATATTTGGTCGATGGTTGGCATCATTCAGCCTACTGACTGAATAGTAGGCTGAATGATCGGGATATAAAAAGTTATTCTGGATTATTTGTTGCCATAAACCGGGAATTGACGGCAAATATCAAGCACCTTATCACGGGTACTTTCGATGACCTGTTCGTTACCTATATTATCCAGTATGTCGCACATCCATCCGGCCAGTTGTATCGTTTCCTGTTCCTTGAATCCCCGGCGGGTAATGGCAGGAGTGCCGACACGTAATCCGCTGGTGATGAAAGGCTTGCGGGGATCGTTAGGTACCGCATTTTTATTGACGGTAATATTAGCACGTCCCAGAGCTTGTTCTGCATCTTTGCCGGTATATTCTTTTTCGATCAGATCCACCAGGAACATATGATCGTCCGTTCCGTTGGAGACAATTTTCACGCCTCTTTCCATCATGGTTTTGCACATAGCCCGGGAATTAGCCAGTACCTGCCGCTGATATTGCCGGAATTCCTCACTCATAGCTTCTTTAAAACAGACAGCTTTAGCGGCTACGATATGACACAGCGGGCCACCCTGTGATTCAGGGAAAATAGAAAAATTCAGTTTTTTGTTAAACGCTTCATCATCGTTGGCAAGAATAATTCCGCCCCGCGGGCCTGCTAGCGTTTTATGGGTAGTGGATGTGACAACATCAGCAATTCCTATAGGAGATGGATAAACCCCCGCTGCCACAAGGCCTGCCACGTGTGCCATATCGACCATTAATTTGGCACCGACACGATCGGCAATGGTACGGAAACGCTGCCAGTCAACGACGCGTGAAAAGGCAGAAAAACCGGCAATGATCATTTTGGGTTTATGTTCTTTGGCCAAGGCTTCTACTTGTTCGTAATCTACATCACCGGTTTCAGGATTAAGTCCGTACTGAACGGAGTTGTATGTCCGTCCGGAAAAACTAACTTTTGCTCCGTGGGTCAAATGGCCTCCATCGGCTAGGCTCATGCCAAGTACTGTATCTCCCGGTTCCAGAACTGCTAGGTACACCGCGTTGTTTGCCTGAGAGCCGGAATGAGGCTGGACATTGGCATATCCCGCACCGAACAGTTTTTTTACACGGTCAATGGCTAATTGTTCTGCTATATCGACATACTGGCATCCGCCATAATAGCGTTTTCCGGGATATCCTTCAGCGTATTTATTGGTAAGAACGCTGCCTTGGGCTTCCATAACCCGAGGGCTTGTATAGTTCTCGGATGCAATGAGTTCAATATGCTCTTCTTGCCGTTTTGCTTCGCTCTTAATGGCGGCATCGAGCTCCGGATCAAATTCGGCAATGGATAACCTGGAATCAAGCATGATTTTACCCCCAGTTATTTAATTCTCATTTAGCTGAAAAGTGTACCAGCCAGTATTGCGTCTGACTATATTTTAGACTCTTTAAGGGTCAGGCAAGAATACCGCGTAATACGCATTGGCTGTTATTAATATTCTACAGCAGAAAATAATTCATCGTATGAAATCATTTCTACTGTCAGTGGCGACCTTTCCCTTCCAACGATAATGCTGAAAACAATACAGGTGTGAAGTCAGGTAAGTGTTGATTAATGTCAATAGCTGTTGTTTCGTTCTTTGTTTTCTGCAGAAGGATTTTCCCTTAAGGTCTTAAAATAATCGGCTGATCGGCCGAGTGAAAGAGTATAGAAAGTATAAGAATGATCAGGCCGTAGTGTCATTGACTAAGCCGAGGCAACCATGGACGGATTAATAAAAAAAATAATGCCAATACTGGGAGGAGTCCTTGTATGGGTGTTTCCGGTTCCGGAAGGGCTGAGCTACCTTGACTGGGCCTATTTGGCTGTATTCATCGCAGTGATTATTGCTCTGATGACTGAGCCGGTCCCTGCCGCCGTGGCGGGTCTTTCAGGCGTGGTATTTATTGTTATCTGCCAGTTGGCACCTGTTACTGACGAGGGGGACTCGGGTGCCGCGCTGGAATGGGGCTTATCCGGATTTAATAATGCCACCGTGTGGCTGGTTTTTTCCGCTTATATGCTTTCTCTGGGTTATCAGCGTACGGGTCTTGGGCGACGTATAGCTCTACACCTGATTCGCTTGCTGGGAAAGCGGAGTTTGGGGTTGGGATACGCAGCTGGATTATCCGATTTGTGTCTATCGCCTTTTATTCCTTCGAATACGGCTCGCAGTGGAGGGATTATTTATCCGGTCATGAATAGTATTCCCAGAATGTATGGTTCCACACCAGATAACGAACCTTATCGTATAGGAAGCTACCTGCACTGGAGCGGCTTTTCTGTGACCTGTGTGACCAGTTCACTGTTTCTGACGGCTTTGGCACCCAATTTGTTGGCGGTGTCGATTGTGGGTGATATCACCGGACTGTCTATTTCATGGACGCACTGGATGATCGGTTTCCTACCCGTGGGATTGCTGCTCTTTTTGCTCGTTCCCTGGATTAATTACCGGATTTATCCGCCGACGGTAAAACATACACCGGAAATGCCTGAGTGGGCTAAAGGAGAGTTGATTTGCATGGGAGCACCCAGTCGCAAAGAGTGGGTAATGGTTGCGCTGGCTGTTTTAGCTCTGTGTTTATGGGTTTTTGGCGGACAGTGGATTGGATCAGCCACAACTGGGTTGTTGATTCTGTGTTTGCTGGCTATTTCCGGGGTTGTGACCTGGTCCGATATTATACAGCATAAGCAGGCATGGAATGTTCTGATTTGGTTTTCAACACTGATTGTACTGGCCGGAGGCCTTGCCCAGACAGGAATTCTCCAATGGATAGGCCAGCAGGGCGATGAGCTGATCCATGGGAAAGACGCTACTATGATTATGGTCGTGCTGGTGGCTGTGTTTTTCTTGATGCATTATCTTTTTGCCAGTATTACTGCTCATGTGGTGGCTTTAATGCCATTGTTCCTGACACTGGGAATGGCTGTTTCAGACATTCCCGTTATGACATTCAGCCTGCTGCTTTGTTTTACGTTAGGTATTATGGGGGTCTTGACCCCTTATGCCACAGGGCCAGCTCCTATTTGGTACGGTGGTGGTTTTATCTCTACCCGTCGTTTTTGGCTCATGGGATTTATTCTTGGAGTCCTGTTTTTAACGGTATTATTAGCGATAGGCATTCCCTGGCTCAACCTGTTACTAATACGTTAGTTGATAAGACAGGGTTAGCTGAAAAGATGAATAAGGCAGCAAGACGCTTGATGGTGTGCGCTAGCTGCCTTCGAATTTATTCTCATCGGATTTATTGCTGGATGTTGAAAAAAGGCGAGCGCCGAATGAATGCACGGATCTGTTTCATTAGTGTCGGGCACTTACTGTCGAGTTTATGGGTTTCATGGCATATATCATCAACCAGCGAAGGTTCATAAGCATCGTTCATAACAAACCCCACAACATTGATATTATTACCTAACAGAGTCGTCAGTGCTTTCTGTACCTCATATTTTTGGGTAGACCCGGACAATACGGTGATAAGTGTCCCACTGACCTGGCTGCATATGAATTCAGCAGGAATGTTGTTGCGGTTTAATGCATTGACCGGTGACGTATCAAACAGGATAAGATCGTACATGACCAGCCAGTGCGCTATGATTCGTTGCATGGTGTTGACACTGCGAAAACGGATGACATCGGTACGACAAGGTGCGGGCAAAATATGAATACCGGAATCCTTGTCATGAATGGTGTTTTCTGCCATGGATTCCGGGGTAGGTTTCCATTGAGAATAGGTTTGTTGGGACTGCTCACTCCAGTATGGGTGTACCATATTCATCTCGATCAGTAGCACTTTTTTCCCGTCAGCTGCTCCTCTGGCAGCTACGGCATAGGCTACCGTACTGGTTCCCTCATTGCTAACGGCTGATGTGATGGCCAGTGAGCGTAATCCTTTGCCTATAGTATTGGAGTAAAGAGTTTCTATTTCCATGTAGTGAATAGGCAGCTTTATCATCCGGCGTATCTCCCTGTGCCTTTATCCGTAGTGAAATGCCTGCCAGGCAAATGAACCTGTCAGGCTTTAGATTGCGCTCCCTTTATAAATGGTTCTGACTAGCGTAACCAAGGATGCAATATTAAGTGTATCCTTTACGGCATCCATAAACAGCGCCCAGCGTGATTTTTCTATATCCGGAATAAAAATAGTATCCCCTTCACGAATAACAGGGAGCTTTCGCGTATCGGGATTTTTCATGAAATCTATCAGGTCAAAGGTGACGGCCATCTTTTCATTACCGGAGGCGTTTACGACTACGATGCGTTCAATATAGGCGCTTTTTGTCGGGCCTCCGGCTTCAGCCAGCAGGTCAAGTATGGTCATATCCGAAGAAAATTCATAACGGCCTCCGTTGGTGACCGCTCCCATGATCCGGACGGTTTCCTCTCTCGGTTTTTGTGTCCAGCTACGGTTTCGGGAGGGAATGAAAATACTGTCACCGGGGGCAATGATGGGAAGTAAAGTTTCATCACCCGTATCAAAATAGAGACTCAGATTGAAATTGCTGACTCTGGGGGCGGTATCATTGCGATGTACAATCTGGACTTTTGTGAGATCTGCTTCCTGAGAAGGGCCTGAAGCCGCTGATAAAATATCCAGAAACGTCATAGTACGATCAAAGGCATAACGTCCGGGAGACACAACAGCTCCCATAATATAAATGGCATGTTCTTTGGGTAATTGAACCCATTGCTTATTATTGGAGTTATCACTGGCTTGTTCCGGAATCATAATGGTTAAGCCGCTTTTTAGTTTTGGAAGTGCGTTGGAATTGCCTCCTTGTTTTAAAAAACTTTGTAAATTAAAGGTTTGCCTGAAGTTGGGCTCCGTCGTTGTATCTAATAGAGTTATTTGGGTAATATCCGCTTTTTCTGCTGGTCCTCCGGCACGAGCAATCAAATTGATGAAAGTACTGTCCGGTGTCCATTCATAGATGCCTGGCTTATTGATAGCACCTATTATCCGGATGGTTTTTTCATCCGGTGCGCTGATGATGGTCGTAGGTTGCTCTTTAATTTTGGGCGGAATAAAGAGGGCGTCGCCTGCCATTAACGGGGCAGGTTTAGGTCCTTTACCTATAGAATAAGCCTGAAGGTTGAATCGTTTAGTCTCGCCTTCTGCACGGATCAGTCGGATACGGGATATGTCGCCGTTACTGCTGACTCCGCCAGCTGTTGCGATAATATCCATAACCGTCGTATCCGGTGCCAGGCTATATCGGCCGGGTTTGCTGATTTCACCTAGAGCATAAACGGAGGAGGAATCACTAATAACAGATGAGCCTTGTTTAGGTATGAAAATCGTTGTTCCCTTTGACAAGGCAGGTAGCTCTGTCTTATTTCCATTTCTGAGATAAGAGCGGAGATTAAAAGAAACAGATTTATCGCCCGTAATCACTTTAATATTTTCTATACTGGAGACGGGGGTTGTCCCTCCGCCATGTAACAGTGCGTCAATGATGGTTATTCCTTCACGAAAGGGATAGGCTCCTGGTGAAGTAACCTGACCTAGGATACGGATGGCGTTTTTGTCATTTATGGGATTCGACGTATTATCTGTATCCAGACCGGCGGGAATGAAGAGCGTATCCAGTGATTGCAATGCCGGTAGGAGCTCAGGATCACCTGTGGCTAAATATTGCTGATAATTTACAGGAATAATCAGTTCTCCTCGACGAATTTGCAATTTATCCAGTTGGGCGTTTGTCTGGGAACCTCCTGCTGTCTGGATAGCGGTTTGTATATCTGCTGTTTCAGGTAGGTTAATCTCTCCTGGTTTTTTTATGTGCCCTGATACAGTGATCAGTAAGCGTTTTTCATGCAGATTGATCTCTAATTCATCCAGATTACGGTAGATTGAAGATAAAGCCTCTGTTATCCGTAATCGGGCTATTTCGGGAGATGTATGCTGGAGATCGATATCTCCGACTTCAGGTAATTTGATATTTCCACGGCGGTTCAGGGGAAAAGGCTTGTTAAAACCTTCCTCACCCGGAAAGTTAATAATGAGTATATCCCCTGGGGTTAGTATCGGACCACTCGGAACAGAGGACTTTTGTGTTTCAGGCTGGATGTCTTCTGTAGATTGATTGCCTTTATTAGTCGTGCTAGCTAAGGAATTGTTATGACTGGCTTCAGTTACCAGAGGGACTTCCCTTTCTGTTTTCTTCAATATAACAATATCGTTTTGGGTAAGCTTGAAATGATGAAGTTGATCTTCAGTAACGGGAAGATTCGTACCTTTGCGTAATACGGTTATTTGAATATTGAAGCGGTCAATATCTAGCAGCCGGTGTACTGTTTCAAGGGTATATAATGATGCGTTGGAAGGAATGATAAAGTTACCGGGATGATTAATGTCCCCAAGAACAGTAATAGGCATTACTTCTTCTGATGAATATTGTTTGTTTTTTGCATGAAAAGTTTTTGATGGGCTGAATAAAGAAATAGGTGCGGTCATTTCTTTTAGATGAAAAGGCTCTTGTTTTTGAAAGAGTTTTATATCCGATACCGATAATACAGAAGGATCGGTTGATGTAAATATATTTGAAGTGTTAGCAATGGAAGATCCAGTTGTATAAAGGAACAAAAAACGCTTGGAGTTTTCAGTGCCGTAGGAGAGAGTAGCCGATGTTAATATAACAGCAGATATTGAAATAGTCAGGACTTTTTTCACTAATTTAACGAATAGGCTCATTCTGATGCTCCAGAATTGCCGATTGAATATTGTAATGAGAATTCCAGTCTTTTATGCGGGTTATTTTTTTATTTGAGGTATCAAACAACTGGAATACTATCGTATTATTGCTTATTTTCAGTAGGTTCCTTGTCCCTTGGTGGAGAGAAATATTACTTTTTTTAATACCTCGATCGATCAAATAATGATAAGTGGGCAGTAAATAATTTTTTTTCTTGGCAGTATAAAGAGAGATATGAATATTATGATTAAACTGGCTTATTTTTTTTATAAAATGATCAATTCTTTTTTTAAATCCTGATGTAAGATTGCCTTGATTATCGGTTTGTGAACAGTTGCAATTAATGAAGTCTGAGAGGTGGTTATCGTTGTTTTTTTGTTCTGTTATTGAGCCGCACAGACTTTTTTTGGAAATCTGTTCATAAAGTTGATGGCTGTGATCAAGATGCTCTAATAAGATAGCTATTTCTTTTTGTAGCGGATTCTTGAAATTAATTTTCTGTTTTTTCTTAATATCTCTGAGCATGATTTGTGCTTGTTCTATTTGTCCTGGAATGCATGTTTTTGCATCAGATGTGGTTAATAAATTTAGTCTGTTTTCAATGATAAGAAGTAATTGGCCTAATGTTTTATTGTTCTGGTTTTCAACAGCGCTTTCTCTAAAATATATATGCTTTGTTGGTTCAGGCCATTGCGCACATCCTGATAGAACCGATAAGAGAAATATTGAAGAAGTGGTATATTTTTTCATTAGTGATAATAACCTAACGCATGGTGGGTATCGGAAATAAAATCGTTAATGTTTGTATACGATTTTATGGTGTTATTGATGTGTAATGTGTTCAGCCACTCTTCAATATTTTGGTTGACGCCTAATAGCCCCATTTCCCTCTTTCTCTCCTTAAGTCTTTTATATAAAAATGTAATGGCTCCAATGCCAGCGTAATCAATGTTTTCTACGTTGGACAGGTCAATGATGATGTCGGATGATTGATTTTCTAATATAAGGTTAAATATTTGCTGGATCTCTTTGGAAGACTTAGCTACAAGAGATTTATGCAACTCGATAATTTGACATCCTTTGTAAAAACGCGTTGAACATTCCATCGTGGTCGCATCCTTAGAACAACAGAGGAAGTTTTTATACCTTTGTATTAATGCTAGTCATAATTAGTTGAATTGTATAACTGGAACTATATTATCCTTTCTGATTGTTGTTTTTTATTAAATGTCCCTATATTTAATAAAAGGTATAATTATTTATGCTAATTTAGCTAGAAGGTGTATTTTGCAACGACAGTATCTTTTGTTATTTTCATTAATGGGTGTTTCTTGTTGCCTTGTTATAGCCTTTCTTGATTTTCATAAAATGAGCCAGTCCTTTGATAATGCTGTTGAATTTCATTCGTTTAATGTTAATTATTTCATAGAAAATTCCGAGTATTATCATAATGATGATCGGGTTTCATTTTATAATAATATGTTTGATGGTGGTAATATTTCCTCTGCTTATTTCTTTAATGAAAAGAAAACTGTCTATTTCTCTATGGGGGATTATTACAAGAAAGGACTCTTTTCATTTCTAAATTATGACGATAATTGGTTCCGTCAATTTTTTAATAAGATGGTAGTCCTCAAAGGAGGTGTTGATAACATTTTTTTGACGGTAGATTTATCTCGTGATGTTGAGTGGTTTATCTATCGTTTGATTTCTGTTATAGCATTTTTTATTTTTTTGTTTTTGGTCGGTAATTACTTTTTATTCTTGTTCCATTATCTTAATAGGCAAAGAAATGGCAGATATAGAAAACGAATGTCATGCCATAATAATGGATTATTAGACCAAACGGCATTTAACGTTATTTCTGATCAACAAATCCCTGATTACCTGAATTCAATAATGAAACACTTGCATAATGAGGATACAACGAAAAAATTAATGTTTTTTCATCTTGGTATAGACAATTTTCATAACACAGCAGATTTATCTGATGATAAAATAATAAACGTTCAAATAGAACAACGGCTTAAAGAATTTGTAGGGCAATGCTTTGATGCCAGAAAGATGGAAAGTGGTCATTATCTTTTCATTATTGACTTTAATAACCCTTATGAGGGTGCTTTACTAGCATTGAAAATGATAAATTGTTTTTCAGAACCTGTAATATGTGGTCAACAGTCATTATTATTAAGTGCTGCCGTAGGCATTGCTATTTTTCCTGATGACAGCGATAACGTTCAACAGCTGGTTTTGCAAGCGCAGTTGGCTATGGACATGGCAAAATCAAGATCTCATCACCGTTATCAATTTCACTTAGCGTCTGTTGACCGTAGTGTCAGGGAAAAGATCAAGCTGGAAGAGGATTTACAGAAGGCATTGGATAACGATCATTTTTGCCTTGTTTTTCAACCGCAAATTGATTATCAGACTTTTCGATTAAGCGGTGCAGAGGTATTGCTGCGTTGGCAGCATCCGGAAAAAGGTATCATTGGACCGGATGTTTTTATCCCTATGGCTGAACAAAACCATGCCATTATCCCTATGGGAAAGTGGGTTATTGAAAAGGCCTGTGAACAATTACACCAGTGGCATAAAAATGGTTATCACACACTGAGAATAGCTGTAAATATTTCTGTCATTCAATTACAAAGTGAAACTTTTGTCAGCCATGTGAAATCTGTGTTGGAGCATTATCAAATTACTCCCGGTCACTTTGAGATGGAGATAACAGAAAGCTGTTCCATGGAATCAGAAACAGTGATTATTGATCGATTGTATAAATTGAAAGCAATGGGCATTATTTTGACACTGGATGATTTTGGTACAGGATATTCCTCACTGAATTATTTGAAGTATTTCCCGTTTGATCGGCTGAAAATAGATCGAGGGTTTGTAGACAACATCCCGGATGATAAGGAAAATTCTGTAATTGTCGATGCTATTATTCAGCTTGGTAAAAATTTTGATATTGGTGTTGTTGCAGAAGGGATAGAGACAAAAGAGCAAGAAATATACCTGATTCGGCAGGGGTGCATAGAAGGCCAAGGTTATTTTTATGGAAAACCCATGGATGTTGAGGCTTTTACTGGCTATCTACATGGTCATCTGCATCAGGAACCCGATTCGGATTGGATGCCTATTGACAGAGAGAGTCTTCAGGCTGACCCTGACCTCTGACCGGAAACGACTCCATGAAACAAAAAAAAGTCGTCTTACTGATAGATTCCCGACACTATGGTGGTATTGAAGCCCACGTGGAACAGTTAGCGCTTTTGCTGGTTTGTAAGGGATGGCAACCTGAGATTTGGCTATGGCGGCGATATTCTGATAGCAATCATACTCTGGAGCAGTTTGCACGGAAGGTGGATCTTCCTATTTGTTATCTCAACGGTATTGTCTCTTTTATGAGTGCTTTATTATCGGGTATGCCGCTACTACTTCATACTCACGGGTATAAAGCAAATATTGTCGGACGATTGACTGCATGGTTATTTAAGGTTCCTGTAGTGTCAACATTCCATAATGGAGATCCGGGAACAGGAAGAATTAGTTTTTATAACTGGCTGGATAAAATGACGAGTGGGTTATCTTCTAATATTGCGGTGAGTCAACCGATTGCTGACGGACTGCCAGTAAAAGCGACTATTATTCCTAATTTTTTATGCCGAATAAAAGAAAGTTTCCTGAAAAAAAACGGTCCCTTCATTGCTTTTGTCGGGAGATTGAGTGAAGAAAAAGGCGCTGATCAATTTCTGGCCATGGCTGGATGTTATCCAAACTATAGGTTCAGGGTATACGGAAGTGGCCCTCAGGAGTCGATGTTGCAACGTCTGGCGCCTTCTAATGTCCAGTTGATGGGACATGTCCAGATGACTAGTGTCTGGAAAGATGTTCAGTTGCTTTGTATAACATCCCGGTATGAAGGATTGCCTATGGTAGCCCTTGAAGCTATGGCACATGGAATTCCGGTGGTCGCTTTTTCAGTTGGTGCCCTACCTTGGGTGATTCGACCAGAATATAACGGCTGGCTGGCTGAACCCAGGAATATTTCCAGCATGGGCAATCTGGTTCAGTACTGGCAAAGTATGTCGTTAGAAGAGCAACAGACTATTAAAAAAAACAGTTATGACTGGGTAAAGCGGTTTTTTTCCGGTGATGCTGTCTGGCCCGTATTATCAAAAGTATATTGTCGGGCTGTGAGTAGGAAATCAGGCAGCAGGATAATGCTAAATTAGCAGGGATGGAGCCTTGTTTATGGAAATCGGTGCCCGAATTATCCATGGCCTTAAGGTCAGTGTTGTCCTGCGTTTTTTTGCTCAGGCTATGGTGTGGGCCTGTACGTTACTTCTGGTACGTATACTGAATCCTGATGACTATGGGCTCATGGCTATGAGCCTGTTATTTGTGGGTATCATCAATATGATCAGCGATGCAGGCCTTGGCCGGCTGATTGTCCATACAGAGAACCTGTCTGACCGCCTTATTGCCCAGTCTTTTACCCTGAATCTGTTATGGTCAATTCTGCTGTTTTTAGGGCTCTTTCTTCTGGCTCCGCTCATCAGTGATTTTTTTCATGAGCCTCGCCTTACTGTGCTGATACGGATTGTTGCCTGCCAACATTTGATCGTGATCTTTCATACGTTACCGAATGGGCTTTCCATACGACGAATGCAGTTTTTTCAGCGGGAAGTTATTCAGGGTTCTGCCATGCTAGGTAGTGCTTTGGTCACTCTGGGGCTGGCTCTTTCCGGCTATGGCGTATGGTCTTTGGTGATAGGGTACTTGTTTTTGAAAATGATCCAGGTATCAGGTCTTTTGTTTCTGAATCCGATTTTTTTTCCTGTGACCACGGACTTCAGTGATTTCCGGCCCACGGTAGCTCATTACAGTATTCGGGTTATGCTAAATGATGTGTTTCGGTATCTTTATCTCTCGCTGCCCTCGGTTTGCATTGGCCATATTCTGAACAAAACTCAGTTGGGTTTCTTTTCTGTAGCCAGAAACCTGTCAAGTTTACCCGGTGATAAAATGGGGGAAATTATGACCTCTTTGGGCTGGTCATCATTTTCCCGCCTGCAAAATAAGCCGGAGGTAGCCGGTGCTTATTTGCTTAAGTCTATTCAACTGGCTTCCGGGATACTGTTCCCTGTTTATTTCGGCATGGCTGCAGTAGCACCAGAAATTGTGTATTTACTGTTTTCGGAAAAGTGGCTGCCAATGGTCATTCCTTTTCAGTTGTTAGCCTTATGCGGGCCATGGCGGCTCTATACCGAGATAATAGGAACCGCTGCAACAGCCGCCGGGTATCCTGAGCGTACTGCCAGAGTATTATTAGGCTCATTAATCATGATGCTGCTGGTGGTTCCGGCAACGGCATGGGGAATATCCGGTGTCAGTGTTGCCTGTGTGATGATAGGAATAGCCAGCTTTATGATTCATTCCCGCGGCTTGTTGCCTTTGTTTGGCTTGACTGCCCGTCAGATTTTATGCGCGATGATGCCCGGAGGGATAAGTGCCCTGATTATGGTGGGCTTTGTTTTTGGTGCTCGTGAGTTTATGGAGCCGTTTTTGGATATTGGTATTCTTTTACTAGGCTTAATAATAACAGGGGTTGTTATATACAGTGTTGTGCTCAGATGTTTGTTCCCGAACTACTGTATCGTTATAAAAAATTATTTAAGGCATTAATACAGCAGGATCAGGGACACCATCAGGATGAGATTCCAGGGATGAAACAGGTTTTCTGGGCGCACGTATTACGGATAGATTTGCACAGTTGGGTCGGATTGTTATCCTGCCTGCTAGTCATGCTGCCGGTGTTGATGATCCCGCATCCGGTTGTATTGCTGATCGCATCCATGATGCCTTTAGGGCTGTTTTTGATCCTAAGGCAGCCGATTGTTGTTTGCCTGATCTTTATCTTGTTTTCTTTTTTCCGTATCCATGAAATTTTTCCCTCTCTAGATCCTTTAAAAATCCCAAAGTTTTCAGCGATAGCGTCTTATTTTGTCCTGCTATGGCATATTGGTTTAACGCGTAAAGTTCAGCTGTATTGGTGTCATGAAATGAGCTTGTTCTTTTGCTTTTTCAGTTGGGTCGTTGTGAGTATCCTGTTTTCAAGTTATATGCCTATAGCATTTGATAGTTTTACATCCGTGTATTTAAAAATCAGTATTATGTTGTTTGCCATTGCCTGGCTGATGACTCGTGCCTACCACTTCAGGATAGCGCACCTGGCTATTGTATTTTGTGGTGTTTCTGTAGGCTGTGTCGCGTTATATAACCAGATGAATCATATAGGGTTGGTGGAATCTACCCGGGTGACTATTCCCGGCACCAGTTTAGGTGATCCCAATGATCTGGCACTGGTATTAAGTTTCCCGCTGAGTTTTGCTATTGCCCTTTTTATGACGGAGGGTACGGGTAAAATTGCCAAGGGGATTGGTTTGGTTAGCTTCGGTATTTGCATGTTGGCTATTATTGCTACCCAGAGTCGGGGAGGCTTGTTGGCCAGCGTTGCTATTATGGCTTTCTTTGCCATGAAGGTTATTCGTTCCCGGCTGGTCGTGATGAGTGCAGGCAGTTTTATGTTGATGTTACTGATGGTTGTCGCAGGGATCAGTGAACGACAGTCTGGGGGAGATGTGTCAGGAAGAATGGACGAATCTGCTCAAGGGAGAATTCATGCCTGGGAAACAGCGATCAATATGACATTGCACAACCCGCTTACCGGCGTTGGCTTGTCTCTGTTCCTGGATAATTACTGGAATTATGCCCGTCACGCCCCTGATCAGGGGCTGGCTCATGTGACCCACAATACCTGGTTGCAGATTATGTCTGAAACCGGATTGGTAGGATTTATCCTTTTCTTGTTGCTGATTGCAGGTATTTTTCGTTCCATTCACCGTTCTGTGGCTCTATTAGAACAGTCAAGGGGATCACCTTATTACGATCCTTACCTATTGGCGATAGCTATGGGTACGTTTGTTGGCTTGATAGGGTTTTGTGTATCAGGAACCTTTCTCAGTCAGGGATTCTTGTGGCCATTTTATATTATGGCAGCACTTGGGATAGCTCTTGCCCACTTTACGGATAGTAACAAAATGGAAGTCAATCGGGTGGAACTGGAAAAGATCTGAGATACCGGATGTAAAAAATTGACTATAGTGAAAAGGTAGTCGCCGATAAAAAATGAGATAACCCATAAAAACGATAGGCTGCCATACATGGACATGGGGAACCACCAGTCGAAGTGGTCAATAGAGAACTCTGTATCCAGGCATAAAAAGTGGCTGGTTTCCTTTGCTCATGCCGTCTATCGCCTTGAACTTCCATTTGTTCGTCCGGTACATAGTTGCCTTTACTGGGTGCATTGTTTTATCCGTGAAAGCATAGCGCAGATGCTTCGTATTATTTACTGGACACCTCTGTTTAAATCCCGTCTGAGTAATACCCCGGCGAATCTTTACCTTTATTCAGGGTTACCTTTGCTGATAGGCCCTTTGTCTATTTATGCCGGAGATAATTGTCGAATATCCGGAGCGACCACTTTTGCAGGAAGGCGCTCCGGTAACAGAAAACCACAACTGAAGATTGGCAATAATGTGGGAATCAGCTGGCAGAATGAAATTCTGGTAGGAGATCGAATCGAAATTGGCGATAACGTTCGTCTGGCTGTGAAAGTCCGTCTTGTGGGGTACCCTGGTCATCCGCTTGAGCCCAATGCACGGGCTCAGGGAAGGGCAGATATGGAAAATCAGGTAGGCTCTATCATTCTTGAAAAAAATGTCTGGTTGGGTGCAGGCGTGACGGTTACTGCCGGTGTTCGCATTGGAGAAGGAACAGTGGTCGCTACGGGTAGTGTAGTGACCCATGACTTGCCATCGGGTGTATTAGCAGGCGGAATGCCTGCCCGGGTGATAAGGCCACTGGATAAGGAAAAACAGGCTCCGGGGGAATAATATGGTTGATCTGGTGGTTTTTGGCGAGGATTGGATCGGTCATCCATCAGCGACACAACATTTAATCAAAGGATTGTTGCCCAGGCATCGTGTCATATGGGTTAATTCCATCGGATTACGGGCACCCAGAATGAATGGGTATGATCTGCGGCGCATGATGCAAAAACTCAGAGATTTCTGTTGTAAAAATACAGCAGATACTACAGAAAAAAATTTAACGGTTCTTTATCCGCTGGTGATTCCCCTATACGGTCTTAAATGGGTGCGGCGGATTAATCATTGGCTGTTAGTCCGTCAAATCCGACGGTGCATTCGCCAGCAACAATTTTTCCGTTACATCTTGTGGACATCATTGCCTACTTCAGTAGATGTTATGGGTGACCTGAATGCCGTTAAATGTCTTTACTATTGCGGGGATGATTTCAGCGCATTGGATGGTGTTGCTTATTCTCCGGTTGTTGTCTGCGAGCAGTATCTGGCGGCAAAAGTTGATCTGGTTGTGGTTCCCGGAGAGCAGCTGGCGAAGCGATTTAATGGCTGCCCTCTGATGATATTGCCCCATGGTGTTAATTACCCGTTGTTTTCATTTCCTCAGGCTAGGCCTGATGACTTACCCAGAGAAGGGCCTGTTGCCGGATTTTATGGCTCGTTGTCTGCCTGGCTGGATATTGACCTGTTGATCCAGACAGCCACTGCGTTGCCTAAATGGCAATTTGTTTTTATTGGTCCGGTGAAAACATCACTCAGTGGGCTGGAGGCTTTACCCAATGTTCATATCCTCCCACCGAAACGTCATGGTCAGCTGCCAGCCTATGTGCAGAACTGGGATGTGTCTTTATTGCCTTTTCGAAATAATCTCCAGATTAAATCGTGCAACCCCTTGAAATTGAAAGAATATTTGGCGTCTGGTACGCCGGTTGCTTCCACGACATTTCATGCGGTTAAGGCTTACAGCAACGAGGTTGTTTTACAACAACCACGGGAACCCTTTTATCGGGTGATACAACGGGCTTATTTATTTGGTGGTGATGCCGATAAACGACAAAGACAGCAGGCAGTAGAAAAAGAGTCGTGGCGATCGCGCAGTCAGTGGTTGTCACAGTTATTTCTGGAATGGGAAACGGAAAATACCTGTAACTGAGACAAGGCGTGTTGTTGTTTGATAAATGCCTCAGGGAACGAGAAAGTCAAGGTCATGTATAACATTAAAACCTCAGGGCTCTCTTTAATGATACTGACAGGCAGCATTGGCAGTTTATTATTGTCGGGTTGTGCCTCTTCCTATGATCCTGTTTACGATCATCATACGTTGTTGTCTTCCATCAATAAGCTCCGGTTTCAGCAGAAGCTGGAAGAGCAATCACAAAATAATAATCAAGAGCTGAGTATAGTTTTTTCTCCGGGAGAGTTCTTATTGAAGGCAGAGCAAACTCATCAATTAATGGACTTTTTCAAATCCTGGCAGGCACAGGGAAAACCCGCGATAAACTTACAGATTGCCCCATCCCAACATTCACGGCCTTTCCAGTCACTGAATATTGCACGTAAGCGTTATCATCGTTTGCAACAAGTTATGTCTCCTTATGTTAGTACGGTGGAATGGGTTTATAGCCCTGAAAATACACCAGATACCGTAGTCCTTCGGGTTAAAGGGGATCAATATGTCCAGTGAAGTAATGAAGAATCTGTTCAGACTGCTGTGTATTCTTTGGCGTCGACGGGTCACGATTGTCCTGCCGGTTTTTATCATGCCCTTTATAGGGTTATTAGCCAGTTTCATTACTTCATCGGTTTATATAGGGCATACCACCCTAATAATGCCGGATACGTCAGTCATTAATCCAGTGGATGAGAAAACAACGACAGCTAGCCAGATGAAAGAGCGCCAGGCGGAGTTGCGTATCCTGTTTAAAAGCCGACATGTGCTGGCAGCAGTGATACAAGAGCTGGAACTGGTAGAGGCCGACAGTAGCCAAAAGGTTTTTGATAAAAAGATCAGTGAGTTAGCTAAGTCTTTGTCCATTGTTTTCGGAGGAGAGCTCGTCAAAATTTATTATCAGACGTCTGATCAGGAGAATATTGAACCGGTTTTGTCTTCCCTGACCCGGCATTTTGTCAGTATTGCCATGGCACCTGAAAAATCTATGCAGTCCTCATCGGTGGACTTTTTGGAAAAGCAGCTGAAACGGCTGAGTGACAAGATGCGGGTATCAGAGATGGAGTTGACCGCTCATAAAACTCGTTACGCAACGGCCCTTCCGCAGCTGCAGCAGAGCAATATCGTTCAGTTGGAAGAATTAAAGAAATTATTAGCGGAAAAACAGACACAGTTGGCCGGAGCAGAAGCCTCTACGGATGAATTTAATAATAATCTGGCTAACACGGATCCTTTAATAGGAAAGGTTGAGGAAAAACTGCTTGCCGTACGGGCAGAACTCAGCATGTTAACTTCCCGTTATACCGATCAGCACAGTAAGGTGCAGACAGTGCGAAGCGAACTGGGAAGACTGGAAAGAGAACGTGACAAAATGCTGAATGATAAAGAACAGATGACAGAAGAAGATATTGAGCGCTTGTGGAATCTGGCGACAACTTCCTCAACCTTACCCGGAAATGATGACGGTTCTTCACAGAGATCTATCCTTGCGTCTCAGCTCAGTGCTGTGCAGGATGCCAATGCCCGCCTCAGTAGTCTGAAAAGTGAGGTAGAAAGCCTTGAGCAGCAAATTGAGGACATGGAACAAAAAGTGATGGCGTTTTCTGATGTGGAACGCGAGTTGAACGCGTTGGAACGCAATTATGAGATCAAGAAAAAACTTTATGAGGATTTTGAGAAACGCTATGAAATGGCAAGGGTCAAGGATGATTTTGGGTTGGATGATTCCATTGAGAAAGTTCAGGTTATTGATGCTCCTTTTACACCTAGCCACTCCAATCGCCTGCCTTGGTTATTGTTCCTGATAGCTGGTGTGCTGGCAGGTATCGGTCTGGGAACGGGTCTTGCAGTCATACTCGAAGTTACGGACAGCACCGTTCGCTGGAAAGATACCCTGGAGGAACTGGCAGATATTCCAGTTATTACCCGTTTACCGGTCGTTCCCGATGCACCGAAAATTACATGGGCCAGTGCACAGGAGTTGCCCGGATGACTGGTTCGCCTGCTGTTGTTCAGGTTATTCAACATTTTCTGCCGGGCGGACTGGAAAAACTGGCACTGGATTTGCATTTATCATCAAAGGGTCAAAAGCATCATATGGTTGTTCTTGAAGGTGATCCTTCAGACAGACAGCAGTGGGGCGTGCCTATGGATGACCGGTATTTGCATTTTTTATCAAAAAAACCGGGGGTTACTCCCAGCTTGGTCAAACGCTTATACGCCTTATTGAGAAATTTGGATGCAGACCTCCTTCATACTCATCATATAGGGCCTTTGCTTTATGGGGGAATGGCAGCAAAACTGGGAAATTACCGGCATATTCATACAGAGCATGACGTATGGCACCTGGATAACCGGCATAGGCGACTGTTGGTTCAGGGATGTTTCCACACTTTTCAGCCACGTGTAGTAGCTTGCTCTGAGTATGTGAGAAAAGGGATTATTCGCAATATCAGCGGTATTCAGCCCTGTGTGGTAAAAAATGGTATTAATTCCCGTGTTTTCAAGCAAGGTAATAAAGAAGCCGCCCGCCAGTCAATAAATTTGCCACAACATGTACCGGTCATTGGTTGTGCAGCAAGACTGGCAGAAGGGAAAGAGCATGATCTGTTACTTCAGGCGTTTTCCCAGCTGCCGGAACATTTTCAGTTAGCGCTTGCCGGGGATGGTGAAAGAAAAAACAGCTTGATGCATTTAGCGGAAAAACTGGGTATAGCGAGCAGAGTGCATTTTTTAGGTGTTGTTCGGGATATGCCTCTGTTTTATCAGTCCATTGATGTATTTTGTCTCAGTTCCCGTCGTGAAGGATTGCCGCTTTCGGTACTGGAGGCTCAGGCTTGTGAAAAAATTGTGGTAGTGACTGATGCAGGCGGATGCAGGGAAGCCGTCGATGGCTTTAGCGGCATCGTAGTTCAGAACAACCAACAGGAATCGTTGGTTTGCGCTTTAATACGACAAATAGAAAGAAGTGCTGACCCGCAGTATGCTATTTCTGCCCGCAAGTTTGTTCTTCGTCAGGGAAATATTGATGATACCGTAAGGCACTATCAGGCATTATATCAACAGGTTATAGACAGCGGAGGCCATCATGGATGATGAGCTCTGGCTGATTGTATTTTCTGTAAGCTGTTTTTGGGTGCTGTACCATCATTTTTTTTATCCTTTTTTATTGGCATGGATGTCAGCAGGTAAAGAACCTGCGAAGCCTCAAACCTATCGACGGGGTTATCGGGAAACATCTGCTGACTTTGGGTTGCCGACGATTACGATAGTGATGCCGACTTATAATGAAGAAGCCTGTATTGCCAATAAAATTTATAATCTCGGGTTACTGGATTATCCCTCGGATAAACTATTCGTCATTATTATTTTTGACGGTTGTACGGATAACACTGTCGTACGGGCAAAAGCCGTGTTGCAGCAACCAGAAAATAAGCATTTAAAGGTTTCGTTTATAGAAAAAAAAGACAATCAGGGAAAAATTGCTGCGGTTAATGATGCGGTGGCCTTATCGGAAAGTGACATGATTGCCTTGACGGATGTTTCTGCGATGCTATCCGTGAACAGCCTACTGGTCGTCGCTAATTTACTGGTGAATGAAAAAAACGGTGTGGTGTGTGGTCGTTACGGTTTTTTTCATGATCATACCGATGGAGAGAGAGCGTACTGGCGTTATCAGGGAAACATCAAGCAATGCGAAAGCTGTCTTGGATCTACTCTTGGCGTTCATGGTGCTTTTTATGCACTTCGTCGTGAACTGTTCGTTCCTTTGCCTGTCGATACGATTAATGAAGATTTTTCTTTGCCGGCAATGATCCTTGAAAAAGGATTTAACAGTATCTATTGCCCACAGATTAATACCATCGAAGCAGAGTCTGTTAGTGAGACTGATGATTTTCGCCGTCGGGTGCGGATATCCCAGGGTAATTTACAGCAGGTCCTTCGTCACTGGCGACTGCTTATGCCCAGGAGAGGCATGATAGCGTTTATGTTTTTTTCCGGAAAATTCCTGCGTGCCGTTATGCCTTTGTTTATTGCCATGGCGGTTATTGCTGCATTTGCCCTGGCTGATGATATCAGATTATTTACGTTTGTTTTTGTCATCCTCAGCACGACCTACGGAGTGTCTTTGTACTATCTGTTATGCGGTGGTGTGCCTAAGTATCGTTATATTCGTTTATTGTGTTACATCGCCTCAGGACATATTGCCATGACAATAGGATGCTTGCAGTATATTTTTTGGCGTACACCCACGGCGTGGATCAAACTGAAAAAGGATCATGAAGAATAACAAAAGCGTATATAGGATCAATAGAGAAAAGGGCATCCGAAATTCATCCTATATCCATCCGGTTGCCCGTTGGGGAAAACGCTCCTTTGATGTGTTTTTTTCGTTTTTGGGTTTATGTCTGTTACTGCCTTTCTGTCCTTTTGTCATGCTGGTTATTTACCTGGATTCTCCCGGACCGGTTTTTTTCCGACAGATGAGGACCGGCATGCATGACAGCCAGTGTGTTAATCTTTTTATGATGATAAAGTTCAGGACAATGCATTGCGACCATGAAAAGCTGGTTATCCCTCAATGGACAGCGGAAGATGATCCGCGTATTACCCGGGTAGGGCAAGTATTAAGGCGATGGCATATTGATGAACTGCCGCAACTCTGGAATGTATTAATGGGAGATATGTCTCTGGTGGGACCTCGTCCTGAGCAACCGGGAATTAGCCATGATCTGGACGATAAATTGCATTTTTATGGGGAAAGAATGTATTGTGTCTTGCCAGGTATCACAGGGCTGGCACAAATTAATTTGCCGCCGGATCAGAAACTTTCTGATGTCAGGAAAAAGCTGGCTTACGATCATGCCTATGCAATCGGATTGACTCATTCTATAAAATGGCTGGTGACTGATATCACTATTCTGATAAAGACGATAACAGGTCTGTTTAATCCAAAAAAACATCATTGATACTTACGCCTTATGCCATAAAGCATTAATGGCATCAAACAATGCCTGTTTGTTATGGGTGCCATCAATCAGGTTATCTGCTAGAGCCGTTTGATGAAGGATGCAACGTATGCCTTTAGGTGTGGGGCGTTCTGTCGGCCACAGCAGGACATCGGGATAAATACCGGTCATTTCTTTCAGCCAGTCCAGAATACAGGGAATAGACAGGGTATTGATAGCAGAGGGTTCGGGTTTTACATTGCCGATATAGACTTTCATGGCTGAACTTTGGTATATGGCCCTGGCCACTTCTTTCATGAGTAAAGGGGGCAGGATACTGGTCATAAAACTGCCAGGCCCTAAAATGATAATATCCGCGTTTTCTAAAGCTTCAATAGCTTCTGCAGGCGGCTGAATATCGGGAATTAATGTCAGAGAATCCGGGCGGACGGTTAACTGGTCAATGGTGGTTTCACCAACGATTTGTTGGCTTTCTACGTAAGCGACCAGGCTGGCCGGCTGTTCGGACATGGGCAGAATTTTTGACGGAACTTTTAACAGTTCTCGAATCAGGTTAACGGCATCCAGTGGTCTTACGCACATCTGGTCAAGGGCCAGTAAAATCATATTGCCCAAATTATGGCCGGTCATTTCACCGGCATCACGATAGCGGTATTCAAACAATGTTCGGGGTAGGGTTGGATTATCAGCGCAGAGTTGGTTCAGGCAGTTTCGGGTATCGCCCCAGGCAATGCACCCACTGGCACGGCGCAACCGGCCTGTAGAGCCGCCATCGTCTGTAGTGGCTACAATGCCCGTCAGGTTCTCTTTTAGCATACTCAGACTGGCCAATACGCGACCTAACCCGTGGCCACCGCCGACGGCAACAACCCGGCAATTCTCACTCAGTGATCCTGTTGATCTTGTCATTCTGAAAATAGGTTACAGTGAAAATAACCATTATCACTGAACCTTTCAGTCGTTGTCAGCTTTTCTGGTATGAATGTGCAAAAAATACTAAAAATATCAAGGGTTAACCGGATTAAAGCGGGACAGTTGCCGGTGGGCGATACTGTCCACAATACGGGGAGAGATCAGGAACATTTTGACGACTTTGTCAAATTGTTTGGTATCTGATTTAAATAAATGCCCAATTAAAGGTAACTTACTGAGACCAGGAATACGACCACTGCTATTAGACTCTATTTCTTTGTAGAAACCACCTACTAATAGACTTTCATTCTCATGGACGATAGCTTGGGTATTAATAGAGCTGTTTGTTACTTTTGTTGTAATGGCTTCGCGTTCTTGGCTGGCGGGATTTTCATCGGAGCCATCTTGGATATTAATACTCATATGAATAGTTCGGCCTATTTTCTCATTAACAATACGAGGTGTCACCTGAACCATTGTCCCTGATGTTACTGGGAAAAGTTGAGCATCCTCGTTAGATTGAACCTGGACGTATGTTGTGCTGCTGTTATCCAGAACCGCTTCTAGATTATCTAAAGTCAAGACTGATGGCCGGGACATGATTTTCGCTTTTCCTTTGCTTGCCAATAGGTTGAGACTGGCCTGGAACCCTTTTATATCTGCAGATAGGATAGTCGTATAGGGAAAGTAATCAGGGGATTCTTCGCTGGGATTAGGTTCATTAAATGACAACGAAACAATGGAATTATTACGTTCAGTTTTGTGCCAGTCTACACCCAGTGCTGTTACATGACTGGCACTGACCTCAATAATCGATACATTGATTTCTATCTGCGATGAGGGTTTATCCAGTGATTTGACCAGTTCCCCGTACATGGGCATTTTGCTGGTCAGGTCATGGATAATGACCGCATTCATTCGAGGGTCGGCATTGATAAAAATAGCTTCGGCATCAGCGCCGTCATTGAGTTGTTCTTTGGTTTTATCGTCTTTCTGATTTTTCTGGTTGCGTTTGGAGCGGGTGGCACTTTTTGCTGGTTCAATACTGGATTGTGGTAATTCGCTGCGGGAAATATCCGCTACTCCGCCACCGCTGATGATGTTTTGTAACAATGTGGCCACACCCGGGATAATGACTTGCTCTCCGCGAATAGAAAAACTTTTGTCGGTAGCCCAGGCATATTTGAGGCGGAAGGTGCATACGGTCAGCTGGCTTTTCTGGCGGGTGCCTTCTTTTTCATCCAGAAGGGTAGCCATGTTACTGACCATCTCCACATAACGGGGAGGACCAGATACTACTACCATGCCTTCTTTTGGTTGTGCCTTCCAGAAAAATCGCCCGTCCCATATGCCGGTTTTTTTCAGAGTCTGACGAAGCTGGTCCGTAGTCAGGTAATTCAGGCTGATGATACTTTGTTGAGTCGCATCGCTGTTGTAAACAAATAACGAATGACCATCAAAATACCACATGAAACCGTAGATGTTCGCCATGTGGTCGAGAAAATCTATCGGCGTCATGGGGCCAATCTTGCCGTTCACCTCTCCGTTGACGCCTTCAGCCATAATGAGTGGTACATAATAACTGCCGGCAAAGTTTTTCAGGACATCTGTTAATGCCTCACTGCTGGCATAGTAGGCGTAAGGGCGATCACTTAACCCATTGAGGGCAGGGGATGCACCGTCATCAATTTCATCATCACTTTCAGTTTTGTTTTCAGCCAGAACATCCGGGCTTTCTGCCACAGCCGCCTTGCACATGTAATCAGAAAAGTCATCCTCGTTCTCCTTGGGTTGCTCCATAGCCGGTTTTGCAATGGCAAATACCGGGGCTTTCACGGGCTCAGCAACGGGGGGCTGAACCAGGAAATTGTAGTCAGGTGCTGAATCCAGTCCGCCCTGAGGCAGGTTTTCCGGAAAGTCCTTGATAGAAAAGTCATTCAGGGACAAAGCATCGGATGCTGCCTGCGGATGAGAAAAATCATTCAGGAAATTGTTATTTTCAGGAGTTGTTTGAGGTGGTGTGATTTCAAAGGTTTCATAAGCCTGTGAAGAAAAAGGATTAGTGGCTAGGACCGGGTCAACACCGGCACAAATACCATCTTCGCTAGGAAGGCTCAGTTCCTGACCTACCTGTAGGCGGTTAGGATTACTGATAGGATTAACAGCCAACAGTTCATTACGTTCCAGGCCATAATTTCTGGCGATGATGGAAAGAGTTTCCCCCGAACGAACGGTGTGAATGCATGTATTAACGCTGCTGGAGGGCCAGCCGGTATCTGCCAGAGCCCTGACCGGGCTGCCCAGTGTGAATAACACCCCTGCACAGAAGGTTGCCATTCGAAGAAAAAACATCAGACGGTAGCCTCCGTGCTGGTGTCTGGTGTGTACAACTTAGGGGAACTATTTAGTATTTATCGATCGGTATCTATTTTTTTATAGCAAATAATAATAAACATAGCTAATAGTCTCGAAGGAATATGTTGTTTGTACTGGTCGTATTTTGTTGAACTCAGAATGATAGAGATTGTTTATATTATTATTTTGTTTATTCAACGGTATTCAGGAAACTATTATTGAGGCATTGCCATGTTTGAAATGGGAGTGTCTATTATGATGTTAATTGATTCTTTGTGGGGCGTTTCACTTGCCGCTGCGTTTCTTTTTAACCAGTTTTTTCCGGTTGATAGCTCTGCTGTGGTTATCCGGAATGACCATCAGGCAAAAGATGTTGTTTATTTCAGGAAAGGGGAAAACTTTAATGATACGCAAAGCTGTCTTTATCAACAGTTTATGGATCAAAGTATTAATAGAGATTTGATGCTTTTAGTAAATGATTACGGAATCGGTCGATTAGGAACTGCGTTATTAGTTGAAGACAGCCAGACAGTAAAAAATCTAGAAACAATTCTGAAAGCTCAGGGTATAACTTTAAAAAGAAAAATAATGAATCGGTCATCAATAAAAAATAATAAAAGGGCGTCTGATGCCTTTGCGAAAAAACTACAAAAACACACTTCTTGTGATGAATGTAAATTTTTGGGTATTTTTGTTCCTGTCGAGGCTGTTAGCCCAAATCAGGGGTTGTCCAGTTGGGTATCATCATGGTTCTGCGGTAAATCCTTGGTCAGTAGGGATTCTATGAAATCTCCTTGTGCGGTGGGGGATTTCATTGCCGATGCCAGATTAAGAGCGCCGGGTAAAACACAATATATTATTGCTGATTCCCGTTGGTATTTTAATGTGAATAAGGCGGGTGGGATGTGTCCTGGCACATTGAATGATATTTATGAAAATAAGGGATTTAATTTTGGTCGTTCCTGTAAGCCAACGAAATATCAGGACGTGGGAATTCTAATACAAAAAAGCACAGAGTGGCTATGGTTCAAGCTTGAGCAATTTATTGTCAGTGGCGCTTCCTGTGTACCCAATTAACTGTCTTTCTGTAGTATGACATGTAGCATTAAGGTTATTTGTCGATATAAGAGAATGATCTGGTTTTTCTATATTTCAGGAGTGTGTGCATGGATGCTATTTCATTTAATAATGGATTGTCCAGTATCAGCCGAGTTAATGATGACCTGAAAAATGGAGACTTTCCCAAAAGTAAATCCACGCTAAAACCCAATGGCGATCATGTTGTTGCCCATTTCTGGAAGGCACTGGATTTGGGAAAAACCTTCGAATATCGGGAAAAACAGTTTGCCCTTAATATTTCCGGTATGAATCAGTCGCTGACTCCAGAAGAGTACTTTGCCATGACGGATAAGACCTTATCTTTCATGAAGCGGCATGAAGCCATAGGACCAGAGATTAAAAAAGCTATGGCTGTGATTGCTGAATCCAAGGCGCTGCAGGAAGAATTATTAATGTTGCGTAATGTACTGCTACCGGCTTGATGGAGCATAGCACACCATGGAAGGAACAAAACAGAAACCCATTACCCAGCGTATGGAGCGAGGCATGCGCCTGTGGTTGTTCAGTCAGGCATCCTGTTACATTGAGTACCAGCAGTCTGATAAAGCGATTGTTCTTCTGGAAGCCATGCGCCGGCTTGAACCTGAAAACTGCGATGTGCATCGCATGCTCAGTTATGGCTATCTGCAGGTGGGGAAATCTGAAGAATCCATTCGCGCCGCCGATACTTTCCTGAAATATGCTAAACCGGGTACCGATACCCGGGCTATTCGATGGATCCGGGGAAGAGCACGGCTGAGAAGAAAAAAACAGGCTGCTAATAGTCAGGCTATTAATAACACATAGCTCGGTTCTCGGTTGTTGATACAGTAAGCACGGGTCGATTGAATCGATCGTCAGTAACCCCAGCCTCATGGAAGACGACGGACTATTATGAATCTTGTGACGGCAGGGCTAAATAAGATCGGTCAGCGCAATGATCTGTTGCTGGCATTTATGCTGGTTGCGATCATTGGCCTGATTATTTTGCCGATGCCCACTTTTCTGGTGGACTTTCTGATTGCGCTGAATATGGGGATTGCAACGATTCTGTTGATGACCTCCATTTATCTCAAGTCCCCGTTGGAATTTTCATCCTTTCCAGCCGTACTACTGGTTACCACTTTGTTTCGACTGGCACTTTCTATTACCACAACTCGGTTGATCCTGTTACAGGCGGATGCCGGCCAGATTGTCTATACGTTTGGTAATTTTGTGGTCGGTGGAAATTTGATTGTCGGAGTCGTGATCTTTTTGATCATCACTATTGTGCAGTTTCTGGTCATTACTAAAGGTTCTGAGCGGGTGGCTGAGGTCAGTGCCCGCTTCTCGCTGGATGGTATGCCCGGTAAGCAGATGAGTATCGATGCAGACCTTCGCTCCGGTGCTATCGAGATGGAAGAGGCACAGGCAAGGCGGGAAAAGGTTCAGAAAGAATCCCAGATGTACGGCTCTATGGACGGAGCCATGAAGTTTGTGAAAGGCGATGCCATTGCTGGTCTGATCATTATTTTCGTGAACATTACGGCGGGTGTTGCTATTGGTACAGGCGATGGAATGGCTGCCGGTGAGGCGCTCCAGTTATATGCCATTCTGACGGTGGGAGATGGCCTGATTTCCCAGATTCCTGCTCTGCTGATCTCTATTACGTCAGGTATTATCGTAACCCGTGTATCTAATGAAGAAGCCCGTGATTTAGGAAATGAAATTGGTGATCAGCTGACGGACAAACCCAAAGCGTTGATCGTTGGTGGTTCCCTGTTGCTTTGTTTTGCGGTCATTCCCGGATTCCCCACCGTAACCTTCATGATTTTAGCCATAGTGATTGGCGGCGGTGGCTATTTTCTGATGCGTAAGAATGCTGCAGCACGTATGGTCAATGAGCCTGGTGGTATTCCGGCCATGGCTGCTGCAGGAGAAACGGCAGCAGAAGCTAACTCCCGGCTGGACCAGCAGGAAGAATTTACTCAGACGCTGCCATTGATTATCGATGTGCCTACCTCCATTCAGGAAAACCTCGATACCAGTGCCCTAAATACAGAATTATTGAAAGTCCGTAAGGCTCTTTATATGGATCTGGGGATTCCCTTTCCCGGCATCCACCTGCGTTTTAATGATGCCATGGAAGATAATACGTATCTGATTATGTTACAGGAAGTGCCTGTGGCCAACGGTCATTTTAAACCTGACTATTTATTTGCCCGTGAAACACCGGAACATTTGAAAATGCTGACGATATTTTTTGAGCAGGAAGAAGAATTTCTGCCTGGGCTTGATACCATCTGGGTGGAAGAAGACCAGCGGGACAAACTGGAAAGAAATAATGTGAATTATATGGATTCAGCACGTATCCTGACATTCCATCTGGCTCATGTCCTGAAAAAATACGCAGAAGACTTTATCGGTATTCAGGAAACCCGCTATTTGCTGGAAAAAATGGAAAGCAGTTTTGCTGAGCTGATCAAGGAAGTCCAGCGATTGTTGCCCGTGAATAAAATCACCGAAATTTTTCAACGGCTGGTGTCGGAAGATATTTCTATCCGTAACTTACGTTCCATTCTTCAGGCCCTAGTAGTTTGGGGGCATAAAGAAAAAGAAGTGGTGCAGCTTACGGAATACGTCCGATCCACTCTGAAGCGATTCATCAGTTATAAATATTCTAATGGTAATAATGTATTACCTGTTTATCTCCTGGATCAGGATGTGGAAGATACGGTTCGGGGAGGTATACGCCAGACCTCTGCCGGAAGCTATCTGGCACTTGACCCGACAACATCGGCTAAGTTTGTAGATACCGTAAAAAATACCGTAGGACGTATTGGTCATCTGGAGCATAAACCGGTACTGATCACTTCTATGGATATCCGCCGTTACGTCAGGAAGCTGATTGAACTTGAGGTGTATGACCTTGCTGTGCTCTCCCATCAGGAACTTACCGAAGAGATTACCGTACAGCCTTTGGGACGAATTACCCTGTAACAATAAAATTATTGATATTAAGGTTTCAGCGTTGAAATAGCCTTAAAAAGAGTTACTATGCAGCCTTCCTTTTATGCATAACGTCCGGGGTTTTTTGTGACAAACCAACTTGATCAATTAAGGAGCGTCACCAAGGTTGTGGCAGACACCGGTGATATTGAAGCCATTCGTCGTTTCAGACCTGTTGATGCGACTACGAATCCTTCTCTGATCTTGAAGGCCACTGGATTGGCCGAGTATCAGCCCTTGTTAAAAGAGAGTCTTCAGTGGGCTAAATCTCAAGGCGAACAGAATATCGCGATCAATGCCTGCGACTGGCTGACCGTTAAGATCGGTTCATCGATTCTGGATGTTGTTCCAGGTGTTGTGTCTACGGAAGTGGATGCAAGGCTGTCATTTAATACGACCGCGATGGTTGCCAAGGCACGTAAGTTGATTGCTTTGTATGAGGTTAACGGAATAGATAGTGATCGTGTGCTGATTAAAATTGCTTCTACCTGGGAAGGTATCAGAGCTGCAGAGCAGCTGGAAAAAGAAGGGATTCACTGTAATCTTACTTTATTATTTTCTTTTGCTCAGGCTAGGGCTTGTGCAGATGCTGGTGTCTTCCTGATTTCTCCTTTTGTCGGACGAATCATGGATTGGTATAAGGTAAAAAATCAGGTAGAGGGCTTTTCTCCTCAGGAAGATCCTGGTGTAAAATCCGTTACCCGTATTTATAATTATTATAAACAGCACGGTTATGACACGGTGGTAATGGGAGCCAGTTTCAGGAATATGGGGGAGATCCAGCAATTGGCAGGTTGTGATTGCCTGACAATTGCACCTCCGTTACTGGAGGCATTAAGCAATCAGAATGATTTGTTGGATCGCAAACTTAAACCAGTGACGTCTGTGACTGTGAAACCCGAACCTATCTCTGAAGCGGATTTTCGCTGGCAGCAAAACGAAGATGCCATGGCAACCGAGAAACTGGCTGAAGGTATTCGCCTGTTTTCTCGAGATCAGGAAACACTTGAAACCCAGGTGATATCTGCAAATATTGCTTAACGCATATCCTACAAAGTTCACAATACATTTGTGGCAGGAGGCTGAACCGTCATTTCTGTCACAGTTGTAGTATTGCTGACGATTTTTTCCTGTCTGATTTGTAAGTTTTTTGTCGTTTATTTCGGATAATTCACATCTTGCTCAAAGATAGCCTATGGTTATTTGTACCATTCCTGATTTGTCATAAAGCGTGCGGGGGTTACTTTGCAGGGAGCGTTCGAATATCTGGTTCTGGAAATGGCGGTTATTTTCGGTGGTGCATCATTGCTGGGGTCGCTGTTTGTTTGGTTAAAGCAACCCATTATTATGGCTTATATTGTTCTGGGTGTTATTGCAGGCCCTTATGGTATCAGCCTCATAGTAAATGACGGTCATATTGATGCTGTATCCCATATGGGCATTATCTTACTTATGTTTCTTCTGGGATTACATTTGCATCCTCGTAATTTGCTTAAACAAATTCGTCAAACAGCTGCAGTGACCTGCTGTTGCATTATTTTAATGACTCTTCTTCTTTATGCGGTATTGGCTTTTTTCTTTCATTTTTCCCAGATTGATGCCGTTGTGGCAGGTATTGCCCTGTCGTTTTCCAGTACGGTTATTAGCCTTAAGTTAATACCTACAACCACATTACACCATCGTCGTACCGGTGAGGTGATGATCAGTATTCTGTTGTTTGAAGATATACTGGCGATCTTGACTATTTTGATGTTATACGGCAGTCACAATGGCGCGACAATAGATGCCCTGTTATTGCCGCTTAAAACCTGCGTATTCAGTGTGGTTGCCTGGTTGTTTGTCCGTTATCTGGTACTTCCGCTTTTCCATCGGTTTGATATTATTCCTGAGTATATATTCCTGATGTCTTTGGGATGGTGCTTTACTGCTGCACAATGTGCCGATTATTTAGGTCTTTCTCATGAAATTGGGGCATTTATTGCGGGAGTTACTATTGCTATGTCGCCTATTTCTCTGGTGATTGCGGAAGGGCTGAAGCCTGTTCGGGAATTTTTTCTGATTTTATTCTTTTTCTCTGTAGGTGCTCAATTCGATCCATTTTTGCCGCCGCAATTATGGTGGGCTATTGCCTTATCCTCATTGTTGATTCTTATCGTGAAACCTTTGTTGTTTAAGCTTCTGTTAACGTTCTGGACGGGAGAGTCAACAACGAATGCGATGGAAATGGGTTTAAGGCTCGGACAAAGCAGTGAGTTTTCCTTATTGTTAGCCTGTGGAGCGTTGGCAGCAGGTAAAATCAGTAATAACGCTGCATTACTGGTAGAAGCTGCCGCCATTATCACCTTCGTGATATCGACTTATCTGGTGGTGTTTCGTTTGCCAACGCCTATTTCTCCGGACAGGAATCTGCGCAGTGATTAAACCGTTTTTTTCACTGTTACATGGAGAAAGATGCCCCACATCCACAGGTCGATTTGGCGTTAGGGTTTCGAACCAAAAAGCGGGATCCCTGCAGACCTTCTTCGTAATCTATTTCTGAACCTACAATATATTGATAGCTTAGCGCATCAACCAGAAGTTCAGCACGGCCATTTTTTATCAGCGTGTCATCATCAGCGACCTTATCGTCAAATGTGAACCCATACTGAAAGCCAGAGCAGCCACCGCCGGTTACGTAGACCCTTAGCTTCAGTTTTTCGTTGTCTTCTTCTTCTATCAGAGAAGTGACTTTCCTGGCCGCACTATCAGTGAAGACAATAGGGTCTGGAGTGACATTTTTTGCTACGCTCATTAATCCTCCGTTGTAACAGGCCTCAGAAAGAGATTTAGGCTCGTGATAGCGTATTCTGTTGTTTATTTATGGTAAGTCATTAGGTATGGGAGAGTGCCTGTTCAAATTATTGAGCATGAATTATCAGATTAATTGACTGGTTTCGTCAACTGAGTGATTAGTCGCTTATTAAACAACCTGTTTCGGGAAATCCTGTGATTATAAGCGTTTCTGGGAGGAAGTGATCGCTTTTTTCAGTATCTGTAATTTTATTGAGTATGAACAGAAAACGGGTGATGGTTTTTACGGGGCATCTGCTAGGGAAGACGTTAACGTCTTTATGTCAGGAATGAGCAGGTCATTATCCATTGACAAGACAGAGTCCCATGGTATTTTTTGTTCAATTTTTTTTCTGTAGCCATTACGAATATAAGCATTTGCTATAAGAGTCTGCGGTATAAATGCTTCCGGCAGTTTAAATGAGAAAAATCCTGTTCGGCTGGGAACTGCCTGAAAGTATTTGAATTTTAGCGGGTGAGATGCATTCAGTCCTGCCAGTGAAAGCAGTGAATATTCTTTGGCTTCACCTTTTTCCTGGCCCAGAACCATCAGAGAAAGATGACCCTGGAGACAGGGAGGAGAATGATGAACATGGGTAATAATGATTCGAAAGTGGTAATAATCATTTGTCTTCAGGAGTGTCGCATTCTGAAGATGAATGCCGGATTTTTTATTCTCAGGAGCAAGGATATCATGATAAAAGCATAACTCCTGCAATAACTGATCTCTTTCCTGTTCCAGGTTTTTTATGATCTTCTGGTCGTTTGCTATATGAGCCTGATTTATTTTGCACTGACTTTTCAGGTTGCCCAATTGTTTGGTTAATGACGCATTTTTCTGGGACAATATTTCTGTTTTCTGGCTTAACACAGTGTATTGGTTCGTCAGGTTGTGTTGAGCCTGTAGGGCATAATAAGTGCCTGCATAAAACGCGACAAGCCACAGCAGGATGGCTACTAAGGTTAAAAGCCCTTTCTTGCGCTTTGAATATTTCTTTTTTGCCTGATAATCGGCATGATACCGTTGATGATAGGGCATTGTGTCTTAGTTAATAGAGTCAATAAATATTGCAGTATTCTGACAAAATATATACGGTATGTTGGTTTTTGCCCATTAATCCGTCGTATTTCTGCCATTTATTAGATGTTTCTATAGGGGAGTAGAAAGCGACGAAAGGTATGTATCAGGTGATATGTTGGATCATTTAGTTAATAAACAGATACATCCTGTTCTGGAATTTTTAGCACGGCAGCTGGTGGCTTGGCGTATCAGGCCGGATCAACTGACATTAGTCGGATTCATTGTAGGAATGTTGTCTCTGCCTTTATTGGCTATGCAGCATTATGTGTTCGCCCTTGTTGTGTTGTTAGTCAATCGAGTCTGTGATGGTATGGACGGGGCTTTGGCTCGGGTAACAACATCGTCAGACCGTGGTGGTTATCTGGATATTACGCTGGATTTTATTTTCTATGGTTGTTTTGTTCTTGGATTTGCCTTAGCCAACCCAGCTGCGAACAGCCTTATGGCTTCCGTCTTGTTGGTGTCATTTTTGGGAACTGCATCCAGTTTTCTGGCTTATGCCATTATGGTAGAGAAGCATCAGTTAGCAACTTATCGGCTGCCCGGCAAATCGTTTTATTATATGGGGCGAGGTGTCGAGGGTACTGAGACCGTTTTGATGTTCGTATTGTTTTGCCTTTTCCCTTCTTGTTTTCCTGTGTTAGCTGCGATATTTTCAGGGCTTTGCTTTCTTACCACTATCAGCCGTATCGTTTTTGCATATAAAACGTTAAAAGCAGTGGGAGCCTAGAATGAGGGAAAAGTGATAATTTGAGCCATTAGGGTGGAAAGGGTTGCAGTGCTTGCCTGAATAATAAGAACGAATAATTATCTATTTTGCAGGAGTATGTCGTTATGGGTGTTGAAATCGCCAGTATTGCCTTTTTGTTGTTAGTTATTGTCCTCATCGGAACCAGTGTGAGAATGGTTCCCCAGGGATACCATTATGTTGTTGAGCGCTTCGGGCGTTATACCCGTACGTTAACGCCGGGTCTCCATATCATTGTTCCTGTTATGGATGCCGTCGGCAATAAAGTGAACATGATGGAGCAGGTTTTGGATATTGCACCGCAGGAAATTATTTCTGCGGATAACGCACAGGTAAAGACAGATGCTGTTTGTTTTTTTCAGGTGCAAGATGCTGTGCGGGCGTCTTACGAAGTTAATGATCTTTATCGTGCCATGCAAAATCTGGTGATGACCAATATCAGGGCTGTTCTTGGTTCAATGGAATTGGATGAGATGCTGTCTAATCGGGATACGATTAACGGAAAGCTGCTGGTTAAAGTTGATGAAGCGACTGATCAATGGGGACTGAAAGTGACCCGTATTGAGTTGCGTGACATTCAGCCGCCGGCGGATCTGGTGGAAGCTATGGCACGGCAGATGAAAGCGGAGCGAGATAAGCGTGCCCAGATCCTTGAAGCGGAAGGTGCCCGTGAGGCTGCGGTTAAAGTGGCAGAAGGGGAAAAACAAGCTCAAATTCTGAAAGCTGAAGGTGCGTTGGAAGCGGCACGGCGGGAAGCAGAGGCCAGGGAACGCCTGGCAGAGGCTGAAGCGAAAGCGGCTACTGTGGTGTCTGAAGCGATTAGTCAGGGTGATACCCGGGCTATTAACTATTTTGTGGCACAAAAATATGTTGAGGCGCTCCGGGATGTTGCTTCTGCTGACAACAGTAAAATTATAATGATGCCTCTGGAAGCCAGCAGTGTGATTGGGTCTGTAGCAGGTATCAAGGAATTACTGGATGATGTTTCAGGAAAAAGCCGATAAAGTCAAAAAAGAACGATGCATGAGGATAACGTGTGGATTTCCTGACAAATATTGAGCCATGGTACTGGCTCGTATTAGCTTGTGCGTTACTGGGGTGTGAAGCCTTGGGAGCGGGTGGGTTTTTACTGGGTAGCGCTGCAGCCAGTATTGTAATGGCAGGAGTGTTATGGCTTTTCCCAGCTTTGAACTGGATGACTCAAATTACTGTTTTTGCGCTGCTGGCTTTTGGGATGACGATTGCCTACTGGCGTTTTTTTAAACCTTTTAATGAGCGAAGTGATCACCCTCAACTGAATAACCGTGCAGCCAGCCTGATAGGGCAGTCTGTAGTGGTCCGTGAGGTTTTGTCTCAGGGAAAGGGACGAGTGCAAATTGGGGATACATTATGGAAAATCCAGTCGTCCTTGCCTCTGGAGCAGGGTATGACAGTGACGGTTAAAGGATATAAGGGAATGATTTTGTTAGTGGAAGCTGACCTGTCCTGATGGATGTTTGTACTATTATGTGGTTTTGATATTTACTCTGCCGGGAAAATCCCGCCAAGAATGCGTAGGCCAGAGGCGCCTGTAACATCCGGAAGGTTTCCCGGTTTTCCCCGAAGGGTTTGACATGCAAGCCAGGCAAAAGCAGTAGCTTCGACCCATTGGGGATCAATGCCTAACTTTGTAGTGGAAGCAATGGTCGTCTGAGGAAGATGTTTTTGTAGATAAGTCATGAGCGTTGTGTTGTTGGCACCACCACCACACACGTAAAGAGCCTGTGTGTTGGCAGCGTAAGTATCAATGGCTCGGGAAATCGCTATAGCTGTCAGTTCTGTTAGAGTAGCCTGTACTGTTGCCGGAGGTAACGGACTGAAGTGGTTGAGTTTATCGACCAGCCAGTCAGGATTAAATAATTCACGGCCTGTGCTCTTTGGCGGTGATTGATGGAAATAAGGCTCTGTTAGTAGGGATTCCAGTAATGTCAGATCGGATGATGCTGAAGCTGCCCATTGTCCGTTTTTATCATAAGGTTGTCCGGTGTGCTGTAGGCACCAGTAATCCAGTAACAGATTTCCGGGGCCCGGGTCAAAACCTGTAACAGGCAAGGCAGGGTCTGCCGGTAAAACAGAAATGTTACTGATTCCGCCTATATTTAGTATTACTCGGTGTTCGTCTAAGCTGGAGAAAACCGCTTTATGAAAAGCCGGTACTAATGGAGCACCTTGGCCACCGGCAGCCATATCCCTCCGTCTAAAATCTGCTACAACTGTTATGCCTGTTCGTTCTGCGATGATATTAGGATCGCCGATCTGCAGGGTAAATCTTTTGCCAGGATAGTGCCGGATCGTCTGGCCATGGCTGCCAATGGCACGCACCTGTGATTTATCAAGACCTGCCTTTTGCAACAGATTATTGGCTGCTCTGGAGTAGTGTTCCGCCAACTGGGGTTCTGTTTTTGCCAGTTGCCGGATCTCATGGAAACCTGATGAACACAGGTTTATCAGAGATCGCTTCAGTGTTTCAGGCAGAGCCTCTGTGTGGCAGGCCAGAATGATGGGGTAAGTCTGGTCAAAATTGACCAGAACAGCATCAATTCCATCCATACTAGTTCCTGACATAATGCCGATGTAATTTTCTGGCATGAAAATATTACCGAAGACCAAGCGTATTTAATAATGTCGATCAGACCAATGTAAGTGTTATCAGGTTATCAGGTTATCAGGTTATCAGGTTATCAGGTAATAGTATTACTGGGTATTTTCGCCTTTAGCAAGCATCGTGCCCGAGGCTTTTTCCAGCCGAGCGACAGATGTCTTGACCTGTTGCTTAAAGTGAACCATTTCTTTGTTGGAAATAGGCGCTGAGTTTGGCAATTTTACGGTCATTGGGTTGCGGTGTACGCCATTAACCCGGAATTCATAGTGAAGGTGAGGCCCTGTTGCCCAACCTGTCTGCCCAACGTATCCAATAACTTGTCCCTGGCTGACACGCTGGCCTACCTTCAGTCCTTTCCTGATTCTGTTCTGGTGAGCGTAGACCGTGACAATATTGTTAGGATGCTGGAGATATACCACATTTCCGTAACCATTTTGCCATCCGGCAAATTTTACTTTGCCGTCCCCTGATGCTTTGATAGGCGTATTCATGGGAGCAGCATAATCTACAGCGCGGTGAGGACGTTTTGTCTTGAAAATAGGGTGAAGACGTCCAGGATCAAAGCGTGAACTGATTCTTGTAAACTCTACGGGGGTGCGAAGAAAAGCTTTCTTCATACTCTTGCCGTCTGGGGTGTAATAATTGCTAACATTGTTACTGTCTGTATACCGAATGGCGGTAAAAGTTTTTCCCTGATTGGTAAAAGTGGCTGCAACGATGGAGCCATTACCTAGCTTTTCGTCATCCAGAAACTTTTCTTCATACATTACGGTGAAGTGATCTCCCTCACGAATATCTTGTACAAAGTCAATATCCCAGCCAAAGATGCTGGCAAGTTCCATGGTTAGGCGGTTGGTAAGTCCTGCTTTCTGGCTGGCCAGAAATAGTGAGTTTTCAATCGTGCCTGTACTGTAGGCAAGTCTTGTCTGAGGTTCCCGGAGAATATGCCGTGCTGTAAATTTGTCGCCTTTAACGGTAAAAACAATACTTTCCAGTTTAGACAAACTGTAGCGAAGTTGGATAAGTTCGCCGGATTGATTCAGGGTGAAAACCAATGTTTCTCTAGGTTGTATACGGGTAAGGGCTTTACCCCATTTGGGAGTCTGGGCAATTTTGTAGGCAGTAGTCGGGCTCAGATTTTTCCGGTTGAATAGTAGGGATAGACTATCTCCGGGCTTCACCGTTACTTTATGAATAATTTCTGCTGGAACTTTTTCTGGAACAATAGCCGCTACGCTCTTCTCTGTACTGGTTTCATTAAAAGGAGAAGATTCATGAGGTTTCTGGGAAGATGTTGATGAAGACTCTGATTGTTCATCAACAATGTCAGGTCCGGCATTGCGTTTGGCTTCCACTTCTGGAGCCGGTAACAAGCTAACAATACCCAAAACGGCAACAATAGCACCACTGGCCATAAGCAGGTGCTTACCGGGTAATTTTGTTAATGGACGTCTCCGCTTGTTAGGGGTAGCGCCTCGTTTTCGTACAACTCTAGTCATCCGTTATGAATGTCACTTTTAGTGATAGATGGAATAGGTAAAATAACCTATATTACCTAAATTATAACGCTAAAAAATACATGATTACTTGAAATATGGCTACTGCTAATTAATGTGAACGTTTTTTGTTTGATTCAGGGCACAGGACACGTGTCAGTGTCATATTTTTGTCAATTTGTAATAATAACTCATTCATGACTGATGATTATATTGACACATTAAAGGGAAATTTAAAGGTGTTTATCCTGTTTATAGAATAATCAGTTGTATAAGAAAAAATGTTGCACTCAGGACATGCTTGTACGTTCTAACCTGTTTTATTCAAGTAATGGATTACCATCACAAAATGTTTGGCAATGATATCGAAAGCACTGCATATCGTCAGGCCATTGATTGTCTTGTATGCCGGCTTTTCTCTTTAAATGGAGCAAAAATTGAGTGGGATCCGGTAATTGATCCCAGACTTGAGGAAGGAAAGTCCCGTGATAGGTTGCGTTTTTGATGATAACACCATCAGTTCTGGGAAGGAGCTGTTGTATCAAATGGTGTTCGGATTTTGCAGCTATAGGAGTAATAGCTCCTAACACTGAAATTTTAATGATCAATTCAGGTAGTTCGTCAGTGGATACCGCCGGAAAGCGAGGGTCATGAAAAGCACTGGCAAAAGCATTATGGGTAATATCTGCTATAAGCGCTTGACGGGGGAGCAGGGAACCGATGCATCCTCTTAATTGCTGTTGTTTTTCCAACGTAACAAAAGTGGCTTGATGCTGTTGAAAAGTATCTTGCCAGTCATTCGGGTTGATGTCTGGCGGATGGCTATGCCGGAGACCATAAGCAATGCTGTTTCTGGCCTGTAAAAGCAGCTGTTTTTGTTGGTTCGGCATCAAAATAGTACCAGTGGTTTTTTTATGCATAAGATGAATAGCCGAGTGAGTTAATGAATGCTGAATGCGCCATAACCGACAACCCGTTTTTTATCGCCTGCTGTGTCCCCTGAGTTCCTGATGTCCAGTGGTGTTACTCGCATGCCTCGATGGAGCGTTTCCGTTAACATTCCGTTGAGTGGTGTGCAGCCGCAAGCCTGCCCACTGGTGAGTGAAGGACTGAGCTGTTGTATTGCCCTGACAGTTTGTTCATCCCGCTGACGAGCTTCTTCGTAGTTATGGTAGTGGCTTAGGTCAGTACTGATAATAATCAGCGTTTCATCGCCTCCCCATAAAGAGTCGATAATGTCTGCCACAGACATAGGAGCGCAATCACCTGTCAACAGAGGAATTAACTGAAAATTCTGGAGACAGATGTGGAGAAATGGGCACTGGACTTCGAGACTGTGTTCCATTTGATGAGCCTGATCCAGGATATGTACCAGACTGGATGACAATAATTCATTCATGGTATCTGTATCCAGAGGGATATTACCCAGAGGTGTTGAAAAATTGTTACAATCCGGAAGGGCCAGGCCCTTGAAAGAAACATGATGAGAAGGGCCCAATAATACGACCCTGCGAATCGTCTGCTTCAGGGGCTCAAGCAGGCAATAGGCACTGGCGGCAATAGCTCCAGAATAAATATAGCCAGCATGAGGAACAATAAGTGCTTTGGGAACAATACTGGTCTTTTCAGTATCCGATAGAAAATCGGATATCATCGTTTGAAGTTTGTCAGCAGATTTTGGATAAAAAGTACCTGCAACAGCGGGCTGGCGAGTTTTCATGGCAGCGGTAAACTCCAGCGTATAGATAATAGAATTATAGACGGCTGTCTCCTGTTTTCTAAAGGATATGGGTTGTCGTACCCAGTTTCTTTCTAATTATGATGTGACTCGTACTATTACGTACTATTAACTGTAGGTTCTATACTTGTACCCATCACATTTTCTACATTTTCTGTTGCGCAGACCGTCTGAATGAAAATCTTGCGCTGAAGTTTCTGATCAGAATTGAGGCTATGGCTTGGCACTTTACCTTGTTTTTTTATGCAGCTTGTCCTGCTCATAACGGAGCTAAAAGTTTGATTGGTAGGAGATCTGATGGCAAATAATCTGTAACAGCACCATGTCTCTATGATATTTAAGGAAGCACGGATGAAAAACGATTTTTCAATATCGTTACCGCCTGCACAGTTTCCGACGCAATACTGGCATTCGCTGGAAGATGGTCGAATACAATGCGATGTTTGTCCGAGGGCCTGCCGTTTGCGTGAAGGACAGCAAGGACTATGTTTTGTTCGTGCTTGTTATCGGGGGAAGCTGGTGTTGACCAGTTATGGTCGCTCCAGCGGTTTCTGTATTGATCCTGTTGAGAAAAAACCGCTGAATCACTTCCTGCCGGGAACCCCGGTACTCTCTTTTGGAACAGCGGGTTGCAACCTGGCCTGTAAATTTTGTCAAAACTGGGATATGAGTAAGTCTCGGGAAATGGACACGCTTTCTGACCAGGCGATGCCTGAAGAGCTGGCACGAACAGCTAAACAGTATGGGTGTCGCAGTATGGCATTTACCTATAATGATCCCGTGATTTTTCATGAATATGCCATAGATGTGGCGCAGGCAGGGCATGAAATCGGGATATCTGCGATTGCTGTCAGTGCAGGCTATGTCTGCCCGGAACCCAGAGCCGAATTCTATTGTCATATGGATGCAGCCAATATCGATCTGAAAGGTTTTTCAGAACATTTTTATAAGAAAATCTGTGGTGGTGCATTACAGCCGGTACTGGAAACATTGATTTATATTTATCATGAGACGAATGTCTGGTTGGAAATCACAAATTTATTAATTCCCGGGGAGAATGATTCTGAGAAAGAAGTGGACCAGATGACCGCATGGATTGTTGCGCATTTGGGGCCGGATGTTCCTGTACACTTTACTGCTTTTCATCCTGACTGGAAAATGACGGAGCATTCCCACACCTCTTTCGGTGTATTAGCCAGGTCCCGTCGTATAGCTATGGGTAACGGCTTACGCTATGTCTACACCGGTAATGTGCATGACTCTATGGGAGGCAGTACATGGTGTCCTCAGTGTGGTGAGTTGCTGATTGAGCGCGATTGGTATGTGCTGAAACAGTGGCATATGGATCATGGGCACTGTTTTTGGTGCGGACATCCTATAGAGGGCGTTTTTGAAACTATGCCGGGGCAGTGGGGTTCACGTAGAATTCCTGTACAGATTATCCCCTGAACTCAGATCTTTTCAAAATTGCCGATCTGCTGTGATGATTGGCATGTGTTTTATATTTCCTATTGATCTGGATAACTCGGAACAGTTGGCTACCTTCACTCTATTGCCTATAGATCGCATTTATAGGCTTTTGGGAATGAATTTTAAGAAAGCTGTCAGGAGAGTTTTGTGAAATGCCGATCGGTGTGCACATTATGTCGTGTTCTTCTTAGGTGCTTTATCGGGGGATATTTTTCTTTTGTTTGGGGAGGTGTTGATTCCCCGACGTTTACGCATAATGCGATCCGCTTTAATCCGGAATCAAAGGTGTTGACTCAAACGTTCTCAAGACAGGCAGATATTAAGGTGGAATATGATACGGAACACCCTTATAAACTTGCAGATGGACGTTTGGTGCTTGTGTCAAAACAATCGGTGGAAGGTGTTTCCGCAAGATCGCTTACTTTAACGGAAAGTGATTACGATCCGTTAAACAGGAATGGTGATGTTTTGGATCATTCTGCTGGATTAGCGGGGATTTCCATACCTTATATGGCCGATCGGATGAATATATATCACGCGATAGAGGGGTATCATTCGTTTGCCCGTCAGGTGATTAACGCCTCTAAAGTTGGCTTGCTCCACCGTCATCCGGATTTGTCGTTATCTGTTTCTGATAACCTGTCGATGACATCTGCTTCAGCCGATGTTCCCGAAGAAGGTAACTGGTCCCACCAATATTTTGCTCAGGCACTGGGCTACCTTGTTGATTGCCGGCTGGCAGTACTTATGCAATTGAATTATGGGTATTACAGTCAGAATGAAACTCGGAAAACCGGTGGGTTCAGAAGCCACAACTACGGTTTTCAGAGTGGATTTATGGGAGCCGTAACCGAAGATATTCAATTGGGGTTATATGTCGGATGGGATAAAAGCGATGCAGATATACGTCACACCAAAGGAACTGTTGAGACGATGAGGTGGGCTCTAGGACCTGTGATAGCGTGGCACCAGAATGGATTTCGTGGTGTGGGTATATTGACTTATACCTGGGTAATTATAGACAGTTTTTTTCAGAAACAAAAAATGGATTATAAAAGTAATCAATGGAGTTTTATGGGATATGGTGCGTATGACATTAGCTTGTCAGACACTGTGCCGGGATTAATGCTTACGCCGGAATTGCAGATTTTGTATTCCCACCAAAAACGTGATGCCTTTGATTCCGGTTGGCTTGGGGTTACTAAAAGTGCTGTATCCCAAGGGTTCGTGACCCGGTTGGGTGGAAGTGCAAGTTATCAGCATACTGAGTTTAACCGGCCTCTGGCCTTATGCTTCTCTGCAGGCTGGCAAAATAATGGGTTTAAAAGTGGTGATTTAAAAACTGATACTCAAAAGTTTGATTATAAAAACAGTGCGGAAAATGCTGTGTATTATTCCTGGCGATTGGATATACCTCTAACGTCGTATTGTGATGCCGGTATGGGTTATAATGGGACATGGTGTTCAAAGGCGGTTAGCCATTTTTTTTACGTCATGCTTGCAGTGCATTTTTAACAGACGGGGGTTTATTTTTATATAGCTATGTTGTTAGTTGACGGCTTTTGCCAACTAACAACATTGAGTGTATATAGAATATCTGGGTTAAAAATCAACTGGTATGATCTTTTGCCAGTAAAGATATGGTTTTGAGCCGTTCTGTTACTGAATAATTAATAGAGTTTCTGCCGTATTTCCCGTTAGATCCCAGTGCACCTGGTTTTCGCTCTGTGAGCAGTTCTAATGCTTCTTCAACATGATCGACGGTATAAATGGCAAATTGTTTCGTTTTTACCGCCTCAAGCACTTTTTGATGCAACATCAGGTTTCGTATGTTGGCGGAAGGAATGATAACACCTTGTTCTCCGGTCAACCCCCGGGCATAGCAGAGATCAAAAAAACCTTCGATTTTTTCATTGATTCCACCTACAGGCTGGACCTCTCCATGCTGGTTCATTGAGCCGGTAATGGCAAAACACTGCTTGACCGGAATATCCGTCAGGGCTGAAATCAGGCAACATAACTCAGCCATAGAGGCACTGTCGCCATCGATGTATCCATAAGATTGTTCCATGGCAAGGCTGGCTGAAATGGCGAGAGGAAATTCCTGGGCGTATTTGCTGCCAAGATAACCGGATAAAATCATGACCCCTTTGGAATGGATAGCTTGTCCCAGAGAAACTTCTCTTTCAATATCGACAATACCTTGAGATCCCGGATAAACGGTGGCTGTAATGCGTGCGGGAGCTCCGAAACTGGAATCGCCAATAGCCAGTACCGTCAATCCGTTGATTTTTCCGGTCTGTTTTCCTTCTGTGTCGATCAAAATGCTGTCTTCCAACATCTCTTTTAATATTTGCTGGCTGACACGTCCTGTCCTTTCATTTTTAGCGTCCAGTGCCCAGTTGATGTGATCATGGTTGATTTTTCGTCCGTTACTCATGCGGCGCATAAAATCAGCTTCTGCCAGCAGGTCGAAAATGTCTCCGATCCGGGCAGTTAGTTGCTGCTGGTTTTCTGCAAGTCTGGAACTGTATTCAATCATACGGGCAATGGCTGATGCCGTCAGAGCCGGATAGCCTTCCTGAGCGGCGCGGCTTTTCAGTATGCGGGCAAAAGTTCGGATGGATGAACTGTTGCGGGGAATCTGGTCATCAAAATCTACCAAAACCCGGAACATTTCATGAAAGTCATGATCCAGCTGCTGTAGGAGATAATAAATATGTCGGGAGCCTACCAGTATGACCTTAACATCCAAGGGAATCATCTCCGGTGTCAGAGTGGTAGTATTCATGAGTCCCATTTCGGAGTAGGGAGACTCTATTTTTAATTGTTTTTCCTTGAGTGCTCGTTTCAGCGCATCCCAGACAAAAGGTTCTTCCAGCAGTTTGTTGGCGTCCAACAGCAGGTAACCGCCGTTTGCCTTATGCAGAGAACCGGCACAGATTTGTCGGTAGTTGGTGACCAGGGCTCCCATTTCACTGGTATATTCAATGCGTCCGAACAGATTTTTATAATTGGGATGGGATTCATAAATGATGGGAGTTGTTTGTTTGGGGGAATGTGCCACCACGACATTAGGCGCATACATTTCTACCAGGGCAGAGCGTTTGCTGGCATCATCCCGAGGTTCTATGCTGCGGTCATCGGCAAGGATTTCAATGACGGTCCGGTGCAAATGTTGTTTCGTTGCTTCGAGGTAGTCAGTGACCTGCTCGTGGTTATTATAAGCTTTGATAAGTGGGTTGAGCAGAGGCTCAAGAGCCTGGTCGATGGTCTTCTGGTTCAGTTTATTCAGTTTTTCATTGGATTCCCGCTTCCACTGGGGCAGTTCTACCAGCGATTCATTCAGCAATGTTTCCAGTTCACTGATATCGCGGTTAAACTTTTCCCTCTTGCGGGTAGGAAGCTGGGCAAACTCCGTTTCATTCATTGCCTTACCCTTGATCATGGGAGTAAAGGTCAGTGATCCGGTATCCCTATACAAGGCAACTTCCCGTTTCAGGGCTTCTTGTTCTATCTGGTCAATGGTGTTGTCGTATCGCTTGTTAAAATCCCGTTCAATAACACTTTTCTGCTGTTGGTAGGTAGGGTTTTCAAAGGCTGCGGGGAATGTCATCATTAATTTATCAATGAAATCCTCAAAATCTTTTTGTAGTTTGAGACATTGTCCTGCTGGTAACTCCAGAGCATGGGGTTCCCTTGGGTTGTCAAAATTATTGATATAAGCCCAGTCATCCGGAGGATTTTGCTGTGTTGCTTCTGATTTTAAATGCTCTCTGAGATAAGACATTCGGCCAGTGCCGGATTCGCCCATGACGTAAATATTATAGCCACAGCGATGCATGGCTACGCCAAACTGGATAGCGGTGATGGCTCGTTCCTGACCGAGAATGCCTTTATAATTTTTTAGCTCATCGGTGGATTTGAACCCAAGATCCTTGATAGTTTGTTTGGCTGAAAGCTGGCCGGTTGAGAGTTTGAATTTTTTCACAAATATGCCACTTACCATTATGTTAAGTTGGCTGGCGCACCTGGCGTCCAGCTTTAAATATCATGCTGTAGATCGCTGCTATGCCATAAAACGATAGGCATGAGTTGCATAGCCTCTTTTGATAGAATACCGTTTTTTTTCAGGAATGGTCATGTCTTATTCGCTCAAGCCGTTACCGACGATATTTTCTGAACGTATGGTTCAAATTATGGGGGAAGAATGCTTTGCGTCCATACTTTCCTTTTTTTCTCGGATTCGCCCGACTGTTTTCAGGGTAAACCCCTTGAAAATAAAGACGCAAGCTTTGGTTGATGAGCTTCAGGCAGAGGGTTTTGACTTATCTGCTGTTCAAGGGTTTGATGGTGTCTTTCGGGTTCCTGAAGAGCAACGGCGTTTGTTGACGGAGAGCCCGGCCTTTCATGAAGGGCGGCTCTATATCCAGAATCTGTCCAGTATGCTGGCACCAAGGCTGCTAGCACCAAAGCCTGATGAAACTGTATTGGATCTGGCTGCCGCACCGGGAGGCAAGACATTACAGTTGGCTGCCATGATGCAGAATCAGGGGCAGCTGTCGGCAGTAGAATCGGTAAAATCCCGTTTCTTTAAATTAAGAGCAAATCTTGAGAGTCAAGGAGTGACCTGTGTCCGAACTTTTTTGATGGACGGTCGTGCTGTAGGAAACAAATGTCCTGAGCGATTTGACCGGGTATTACTTGATGCTCCCTGCTCATCAGAAGCCCGTTTCAATCAATTAAATCCCGATAGCTGGTCTCATTGGTCGCTGAAAAAAGTCAGTGAATGTGCCAGAAAACAAAGGCGATTACTGTTATCGGCTTTGCACAGCCTGAAACCCGGTGGTGTCATGATTTATTGTACGTGCAGCTATGCACCGGAAGAGAATGAGCTGGTTATTGCTCATGCGTTAAAGCGACTGGGTAATAAATTATCTGTGGAAGCTGTTGATACGGGCATTGAAAATACTATGGATGGTATTACCTGTTGGCAGGGTAAACCGTTGGATCATTCTCTTTCCCAATGCCGGAGAATTCTGCCGTCTCCTTTGATGGACGGTTTTTTTCTTTGCAAAGTGAAAAAGCTGGCATCGTTTTCATAAAATGTGACTAATATGGCTTCCTTATCTTTACCGATGTCTTCTGATGTATGGGTCATGCTTCAGGTTGATATTAGGTATTAATGAGTAAAATGGAAGGTCATCAAGGTTCTTTCAGGGTGTTTGATGACCGTTTTTTTATAGCAGCGTTCCAAAGTTGATTTTTATCGGTCATTCAAGAGGAATGTTAGGAGCTGTTGAGGTTTTCTTTGTAGGCTTGAGAAAGACTCACAGATTCGTGTTATTGCAGTTTCTACACAACACTAATAAGAGTTATGCCCCGCCTCATACTCAGTGACGAGCACTGGTTAAAGCTCCAGCCCATTCTCAAGCAAGCCCGTATAAATCTAATCTCAAGATCTCCGTGGAAAGTATGCTTTATGGCATCCGTGCTGGAATTCCATGGCGAGACCTTCCTTCTAAATTTGGTAAGCGGAATACCGTCTTCCAGAAATTTAACGACGGGTCAGCTAAGGGAAAAGAGCTCAAGGTGTTTAATGCCTTGGTTCAAGACCCTGATCTTGAGTGGATGTTTATAGAGGGCAGTTATACCAAGGCCCA
>NSIT01000003.1_pt1 | contig 54704 bp, 46 predicted proteins | sample 1450681 | NCBI WGS metagenome assembly NSIT01 (sample SAMN07455404, study PRJNA386592) | invertebrate metagenome | isolation source: Endozoicomonas-like sequences binned from scallop gill tissue | host: Pecten maximus | place: United Kingdom: Lyme Bay MPA | collected 2013-06-01
CTTGACCGTATGGATAAGCCAATGGGCATTCTTGCACTGGCATTTGCCTGGTATCTTATAGCTGGGCACTGAAAATATGGAGAAGCCGAAGAGCTGCCTTTAAATAAACACTGGCGACCAGCTAAAAGCCTATTTCGGCTTGGGCTGGATAGGGTACGACGAGTTTTAAAAAACAGCTGTATAAAACACGATCCGATTGACTTTCAGGTCTTACTCAAAGTTTTGTCCCGTACATTTGGCCACCGACTCAAAACGAACAAAAAAGAAGCAATAAAAAGAAAATATTTTTTCAGTGCCGTCTATATTTTTATTCTAAACATGCACTTATTAATAATGTATATAAAAGTGATTGCTATAAATGCCTACAGATAATAAAAAGCAGATCAATTTTTTACACTGCTCCTCAAACTTACAAGAATGAATATAAGTATTATTATTTCATAAACGTAATCATCTTCGATCCATTTTATGCTTAAGTATTCTATAAGAGAAACAGAGAAAAATCTTTATTTATCAATACACGTTCCTTTATAAGACAATGGTATAAACATGAAGCTATTAAAAATAGTATATCTTTTTATCTTTATCGTTATTAACGTTTCTGCTGGAGTAGAGGAAGACACAATCGTATTTAGTGACACATCCAGCCACAGCGAATATTGCGGAAGGGTTTCTTTTCATATTGCAAAAAGTACAGCGTATGAAAAGCCTGATGATCTCACTGAGGACACATTCCAAGAAGAACAGGAGAAAGAAAATAGGGGCCGACAAGCAGAAGTTTATTTTACATTAACTGACAGAAAAGTTATATTTATTAACAAACCGAGTCCAAAGAAAAAGAAACAAAAAAAACATCATGTGCTAAAAGCCCAATGGAGCAATACAGAAAATACAGTTATTTTAAAACATAAACACCCTTTTACTATAAGGGATCAAGTTACCTTTAATCTTGGAGTTGAATACTCAACGGATAACGAAGTTAATTTAACTGAAAGATGCGATTTTTTAAATCCTTATACATCTCAAACCACTCAACCCGATGAAGAAGGGTACTGCGAAGATACTATTTTATTTCAGCTGCCAAAAGCATTACCACAAATAGCGGTGCAAGATGCAGAGGAAGAGGAAGAGACAGAAAATAAAAAGCAATGGCTAAAAATAACTTTTGATAACGATTGCAGTCTTGAAATAATGGATAAAGGATTAAAGGATGATGATTGCTTTTCAGATTTTTGTTCTTTTCAATTACAGGAAAATGGTGGCGATGAGGCTTCTCTTCTAAAAGTCACCCTTCCTCCATCTAATTCATATCTTGCTTGCAATCAGTCTAACTCTTACAGAACAATTCCTTTACATCGATCTCGTGTATGCGCATCACACCCTGTATGGAATAATCACTTTATTCGCTTCAGAATGAACGCTAATCAGGATCAGAGATTTATTGAAATAGAGATGTTCACCAGTAAATCTCATGAAAATTTAAGAATCCTCTACCTATATATTGAAAAAGATGGCTTTCGAAAATTGCCAGCATCCGAAAATTTTTCAACCTCTTTTTCTTCCAGCGGTGATAGAAAATCTATTGAGGGATCTAAAAAAACACTTCACGTCCAAAGTAACATCACTGATGTTGATGGTTCCATCGTTATTTGTTTAGGAGAAACTCGCCGACAGGAAAAAGTTAAAAGAGGAAGTTCAACTCATGGTGTTGTGACGACAATTGATTACCCTGGAAAAGTAGCTGTCCCGGCTTTTATGGCCAGACTTATACTTGATCCGGAATGTCGTGTCCCCGATGGAAGCAACCGAAACTTACCATTAATTGAGGCAATTTTTACCTGTACTAGCGGACAAAGAGGTAATCCGTGCTATAAACTGGGTTTCAAAAAAAATCAGGATATCAATCTAAATGATTACAAGTTAGAAGAAGTACAAGCAAGCGTTAAAGTATCTGCAACATTTCCCCAAGGAGTAGAAGTGGTAGGATCTACTGGTTTAGTACAAAAACTGAAAGATAGGATAACCTCAAAAGAAACCAAACAAACTGAAAGAAAGGAACTCTTTAAAAAGGATACTTCAGAAACTGAAATCAGTATTCCGACACGTGAGTTTAGTATGAGGCCAGAAAAACTTGAAATTGTTTGCAATTTTTACAAAGTTGTCGCATCGTCAATTCCTAAAGCACCATCGAACGGATCAGGAAAAGAAACGGAATTTTTAGTTTATCTCAAAGGTGGACAAAGAGTAGAGACGCCTGCTGGATGCCAATGCATACTACAATTAGGAAAGTCGTTAAAGATAAAATACCCAGAATGTTCCCGCCCTGAACAAAGAAGTTGCACAGTATTCCTACCAAAACAGGGAGAAGCTAATACAGAAAAAGAACACTTTAGCTTAACGGGAAAACTCCAGCAGAAGCACAAAATCCCTACTAACGCTAAGTCAGTTTTAATGAAATTTCGACATCAGGAAGCCACAGAGTCCAGTCAGACGCCTATGTTAGCCATAAGCTACACTCCCGAGAAAGACACAAGACAGGTAAAAATTGATCGCGCAAGAAAAGCACAAGAACAAAAACAACAGGCTCCACTTCAACAACAAATGTCGTTTGAGCAATTGAGTCCATCAAACACAGATGATGATGGCGATAAGAAAACAGATGCTCTTGCAAAAAACAGCCAAGCTCAAAATACAAAACAGGAAAGAAAACAAAAGGCTATCGATAAATCATCATCAGAATCAAGCACAGATGAACGCAGTGATAGCGATAGTGATAGTGATAGTGATTAAACATTAATAAGCGAAGAACCGTCATACGTTAACTGAAGGCTCATAACAACAAAATGTTAGGGGATAATAACACTCAAACACATGCCAAGAAGAGCAAAAAAGGAATTTTTCGTCTTCCTGGCAAATTACTTTTTAACCATCTATTTTCTTATACTTCATCCGATTGGGCTTGTGTCCTTCTGGTAAGCATGCCTCATATTCTGAATAATTCCCGGCAAAGAAGGTAACTTTTGAATCACCTTCATAGGCAAGAATATGAGTTGCCACTCTATCGAGGAACCACCGGTCATGAGAAATCACCATGGCACAACCAGGAAAAGCCAGCAACGCGTCTTCCAATGCCCGTAATGTTTCCACATCAAGATCGTTGGATGGCTCATCCAGTAATAATACATTACCACCGTCTTTTAAAGTACAGGCCAGCTGTAAACGTCCGCGCTCGCCACCAGACAACTCGCCAACCTGTTTTTGCTGATCAGATCCTTTAAAATTAAAGCGTCCAATATATGCTCGGGAAGAAACCTCGTAATTATTTATTTTAAGGGTATCCTGACCATCTGATACTGCTTCCCATACTGTTTGTTTATCATTCATGGCCGTACGCAACTGCTCCACAAAAGATATTTTAACGGTTTCTCCAATATCTATAGAACCTGAATCCGGTTGCTCTCGCCCAAGAATCATTTTAAATAACGTGGATTTTCCGGCCCCATTCCCTCCAATGACGCCAACAATAGCTCCAGCCGGCACACTGAAGCTCAGGTCGTCAATCAACAAATGATCACCAAATCCTTTAGAGACATGGTTGAATTCGATAATTTTATCGCCCAAGCGGGGACCTGCTGGAATATAAATTTCATTCGTCTCATTGCGCTTCTGGAATTCCTGAGACTGCATCTCCTCAAAACGTGCCAGCCTTGCCTTACTTTTAGACTGTCTTCCCTTAGCATTAGATCGAGCCCATTCCAGCTCATGCTCCATAGACTTCCTGCGAGCATCCTGCTGCTTTTGCTCCAGCTTTAAGCGTGCTTCTTTCTGCTCCAGCCAACTGCTGTAATTTCCCTCATAAGGAATACCTTCCCCTCTGTCAAGCTCCAGAATCCATCCTGCTGCATTATCCAAAAAATATCGATCGTGGGTAATGGCGACAACAGTACCTGAATACTCTTTCAAAAACCGTTCGAGCCATCCCACACTTTCTGCATCCAGATGGTTAGTCGGCTCATCCAGCAAGAGCATATCAGGGTTAGATAACAATAAACGACACAGAGCCACACGACGGCGCTCACCACCGGATAGATTATCGATTTTAGCATCCCATTCCGGTAACCGCAGGGCATCTGCAGCAACATCTAACTTCCGTTCGAGATTATGGGCATCCGCAGACTGGATTAAATTTTCCAATTTTGCCTGTTCAGCAGCCAAGGCATCAAAATCCGCATCGGGATCGGCATAAGCCGCGTAAACCGCATCTAGTTTTTCCTGAGCTTCCTTTATTTCAGATAACGACTCTTCAACCACTTCGCGAACATTTTTATCCGGATCCAATTCCGGCTCCTGAGGCAAATAGCCCACATTTAAATTGGATTGAGGTCGTGCTTCACCTTCAATATCCTTATCTATACCGGCCATGATCCGCAGTAAAGTTGATTTACCGGCACCATTCAGACCCAGTACGCCAATTTTGGCACCGGGAAAAAAAGAAAGGGAAATATCTTTCAGAATCTGTCGCTTCGGAGGAACAATCTTACTCACGCGATTCATGGTATAGACGTACTGTGCCATGCAATAGTGGTCTCTGTTATGTAATCAATTAGGAATGGAATTCACGATACTGGATGCCATTAACATTGGCAATATAAAAAACACAGTACAACACTGACATTTTTCAAATGTGCTCACAACATTCAGTGGTAGACTATGGCATACTAATGCAACACACCTACCCTATATTGCCGCCCCCTTTTTTCTGATTGTTATCATTACTTTAAAACGCAGATGGTGCTGTCTTCTTAACCCGAGAATCTTTTTGAGCAATAAAAGCCTTAGCCATCAAGCTTTCAGCTAACTCTTGCCAACTGGCCACCGAAGAAATCACATCAGGGCATTCAATCCCTAATAATTTATCGTCACGCAGAACTTTTAAAAAATCTTTTATTCGCGCAGTCTGCCATGATAAAAAACCCTTATCTTTCTGCAGTTGTTGTAGATCGTCCTTAAATTTATTAGGGGCAGTCTTTAACAAAATAGTTAAATATTTTTGCGCCAGCTCTGCCTCAGCTGATCGTCTGACAGCATAAAAACCGTCTAACAATCCTTCAAATGCAGACCGAATGCATAAATCAAGCTCATTATGGGACCAAAAAGTAAGCGATGACATAGGTACGCTGCTTTCAACAGCAAACCAGAAATCGGCATACTGCTTGAGTAATTTGTTTAAAAAATCACTGGTATCTAAAGAGTCTTCTACTAAATTACTGGCCTGAGGAACATCGAAAGATTCTGATGAATCCAAGTATTCGTTCAGAAATCCTGCTTGAAGTGATTGCAGAAAAGTAACCTCCTCTCCCTCAAAAACAGAACCAGAAACCACGGTAAAAGAGGGATTCCCAGCTAAATAAGACAATAACTTACCGTAGGCTGAAACCGTATGCACTAAAAATCGCCCGACCCACTCTTCATGCCAAGAATGCTGAGAGGGCTCTTTCTTAAAGAGATAACTGTGAACTGTCAGTATTTTTAATAAACTAAGAATACTTTCTCCGCCATTTAGTACTCCGCTACCCATTTGAGCCAAAATTTCATCATCAAATTTTTTCATATGTTTTTCATAAGAGGACAAACACCGTGGATAGCTACCATTTAAACCGGCCGTTTTCTTTCCAAAATTACTGTCCTGGTATACAGCTTTCTGAGGGTCATAAAATTGCCTGAAAACATGCAAAGATACCGTTAATTCCGTCAGGAAAGCAGGAATAAGATGAAACGATGAGTTTTTCTTCTGTTTATGGAAATTTTCTAACCTATGATTATAATCCCAGAATAATGAATTTAAACGACTGTAATGATACGACTCTTCTTTATTAAAACTGGCTTCTAAACCCCGATCATACGATTCGTTTTTCTCTATTTCTTGTTTATCCAACACTTTCATTTCATCGTATTTATCGCCAAATATCATTCTTTCTATTTGTTCCAGCGATTTCTCTTTTGAAGATGTATCGATATCAGAATCAATGACTTCATTATCCGAACCAAAATCCTCTATTGTCCCTTGAGATAAACAACCAAAATCCGACATGGAATGATAATCAGAATCCGGCTGCAACACCGGATAAACCTGATGACTTAACACCAACAATAAAACAAGGTAACAAGCTGCTCTCACGTATGCCTTCCAGATTATTTATATAATAAGCAAAGAAAATATAGCAGCTCTCCTAATTTTCGAAACACTCATTTAATCAAAAAACTCTATTTAATAACAAAAATGACGATATTTTAATTAACCGGTACTTTATACGGACAGTATAAAAAATCATGTCATTTACATTAAAACATTTTTCTAAGAAGTGGCGAACTTTATTTATTACGGTTGCCAGTCTGTTAATAATTATTAGCACCTGTCTGATAATCCTATGGTTTTTGCTAGTAGACACATCACCATCATTACCAATAAAACAAACAGGTGCTGTTGATACATCACTATTAAAACAAGCAGAATCCCTTTTAAATACTATTCATCACAAACTGGGTCAACAGTCTGTCAGTCGACTCATACTCAGTCAGGCAGAAATCTCTGCTCTTCTAGCCCATGGGCTGAGCCAATTGCAGAAACGCCAAACACCGAGAGGAATTTCCATTCACGGGTCATCCGTTGATATTACCCCTCATACAGTAACCATTAACCTGTCATTTTCACTGAATACACAGGCCAACCGATTTTTAAACCTATCCGTTGTCATAGCCATCCATGAATCGAAACCGGTTATCCAGTCAGTTAACGCAGGCAGTATCACGCTTCCTGCCCAATGGTTACGATTTATCTGGCAGGATATGATTTTGCCCCGACTTCCTGAAAAACAAATCGAAGCATGGCAGTTAATGACGGATACCGTCCAGTCATTCAAATCCAATAACGGACAGTTACAGCTGGTTTACCAATCTGATGCCAGTATTCGTGAACGCCTTAAACATCAAGCAGAAGCCGTTATGGTCGGGTCTCAGGAAGACAGAGATACCATAAATCTTTATCTGCAACTGATATCCGCTATAGCCACCATGGATGATGCCCAATCCTTACAGTTATCACATCTTTTCAAAATGCTGTTCAGCCTGGCTAAAGCTCGCAGCGAAGTAAGCAGTGCTGTCCGGGAAAACAGATTATTAATAAAATCTCTGGGTATACAAGTTGCTAAGCCCTCTATCAGGGCATTGATAGCTCCCAGCATTGCCCCGTCAGAAATCCGCCAGCTGATTGTTTTAAAAAACCGACACGACCTGACTTTACACTTTCTTGTCAGTGCCGCGTTAGCACTGGAACTGGACGAAACTACCGTTTTAGACATTGGCATCGGCAAAGAGCAACTGGATGCTTCTACTAACGGTAATGGGTTCAGCTTTGTGGATTTGCTGGCAGATATTGCAGGCATCCGGCTGACATCCAATGCCATCAGAAACGAAGAATCTGCCCGCAATATCCAAACAATTATGAGCCAAATTCAAGATGACAGCTCGTTTATGCCATCCATCGATGGATTACCGGAAGGCTTATCATCAGAAGGTTACGGTGACATACTCGAACACCCTATGTATTCCGAAATAACAAACCGCATCAATAAAAGACTGGATCAGTTACCCGTACTCCGACAACCCTGAATACAGCTTATCATAAGCCGGTTTCAGGTCGGCGGCGTCTCACCAATGGTGATGACAGGTCCTAAATAACGGGGCTGCGTTCTGAGCCAGCGTACATCGATCACCGCCAGCGTTCGGGCCAGGATCTCTCTCCACCAGTTTGAAAAATCAATCTGCGTGCTGTCTCCTGCATCAAATGCCACAGCTTGTATGCCATTTTGGAGCGCAATATAAAGCGCCCGTTTATTATGATAGGCCTGTGAAATAATGGTCATGGAATCCAGCTGAAAGACAGCCTTTGCCCGTATAATGGAGTCGAGCGTCCTGAAGCCCGCATAATCACGGTAAATACGTTCAGCAGGAATGCCTTTTCTGATTAAATCCTTTCGGATTCTGGTGGGTTCATTATAAAAAGGAGAGCTGTTATCCCCACTAACCAGGATATAAGCTATTTTTCCTGCCCTGAAAAGATCTACTGCACTATCCAATCGCAAACGATAGTAATCATTGGCACCGCCCTCCCTTGAATATTTACTGGTTCCCAGCAGCAAGCCCACTTTCTTTGGAGGTAGTGCCTTGATATCGGCAAACTGGTTGCCTCGAGCCCATTCGAGCACCAACAGATTAGAGCCAATAATAAAAACAATACCCAAGAGCATTATTAAACCACTCGTCATCGCTGTGATTTTCAATAGGGTTTGCCTGCGTCCCATCAAGGGGCTCCCATTACGGTCATCATAATGGGATAGGGTAAAACAGAACGATAATACAAAAAAGTCAATTATATCTCTACACTCCCTTTAACGTATCCCATCCATTGCAGTAGCCCACAAACCGCTTAGTCTTCGTAATATCCGCCGGAAATCCAATTTTTCTTTAACTGTATCTTTAGTGTATGAACAATTCTGTCCGATGCATTATGCAGGATTTTTTTCTGATGCCAGCAACTGCAAAACTCATCCGGACGGTTTAACCCTTTTTCCATAGCAGAAACCATTTCATCAACCTGTGTCTCAATCAGCGCGGCTCTCGATTCTAACAAGATATTTGTGTATTGTTTTTCTGCCATATAAATGGCAAGCTTACCGACATAGCTGACCATCCTGTCTCGGATGCACCGTTACAATAAACCGAGCTGAGGGAAAGTGGGCGGTTGCGCTGACCCACAAGCAAAAGTATTTCCCATATTCCGGATCATATTCCCCTGAAAACCGAAAGACCTTTTGATTTTTAGAGAGGCTTAAGGACTGACTATTTTATGTCGGTCGGCATCAATAACTCCCTACTCCCATTGTTTCAGAACAAACTGCCCTACTACCAGCACAGATACAGAAGCAGCGTTGGAATACTGTTCAAGGCTTTGCCCCACGTCACGCTCCGGAACGGAGTACCCAACAATCGCCTTAATAAACCAAACAGTCAATGCTGCCGCTCACCATAGGAGGACATTTTTGCGGTAGAGAGCCTATAAGAGCTAGCGACGCTCCAGTAACACCCCCATTTCAGCATGATGGGTATAGGGAAACTGATCGAACAATGCCATTTTCTGGATACGATGGCTTTTCACCAACGTACTAAGATTTTTTTTCAGGGTCTCCGGATTACAGGAAATATACACAACCCGATCAAGCCGCTGCACAAGGCCAAGCGTCTCCGGATCCAGCCCAGCACGGGGTGGGTCTATAAAAACGGTAGAAAAATGGTAACTGTCCAGATCAATAGAGCGTAGACGAAAAAACGGACGGACATGATTCATGGCCTGTGTCAGCTCCTCACTGGACAGGCGAGCTATTTCCACATTACTCACACGGTTCAGGGCAAAATTATGATGAGCAGAAGCCACGGATATTTTAGAGATTTCCGTCGCCAAAACCCGATTAAACTGCTCTGCCAGCACACAGGTAAAATTGCCGTTACCGCAATAAAGCTCCAACAGGTCCCCGGTTACACCCTCACAGGCACAAAAGGCCCAGGTCAGCATTTTTTCATTTACCCGGGCATTAGGCTGGGTAAAACTGTTTTCTACCTGCCGATATTGGTATGGGCGATTATTCACCATCAAGGTTTCTGTTACATAATCTCTGGACAACACCCTTCGATGTCCTTTGCTTCGCCCAATAAGGGCAATATCAAACTGACGAGCTAACTTTCCTGCCGCCTCCTGCCACGCATCATCCAAATTACGGTGATAAATCAGGGTTATCAGAGCTTCCCCGGATAAGGTTGTCAGGTACTCCATCTGAAACAGGCGATGTCGTAAGTCTGAACACTGATGAATAGCTGCTAACAAAGGCTGCATCAGTTGCCGGATACGGGAAGAACCGGCAGGAAAATCCGTCAGATTAAAAGGCTCTCCGGATTTCTGGTCAAACATACGATAGTAACTGCCATCATGATCATGCCAGATACGAAATTCAGCCCGCATCCGGTAACTGTCCGCAAGAGATGGGTGTATTTCCAGCTCAGGAATTTCCAGGCACGCAAAATCCGATTGGATACGCTTAACTTTTTTGTTCAGCTCTTGTTGATATAATTCAGGTTTAACAATGGCCAGGGACATAGCAACTCCACAGGCTGATAGATAGCACACAACCTGTTTTTCAGATCATAAAATGACGACTATTATGCTTATATCCCCAACGGGGGAAAAGCTATTTCCCCATAATTTTTAAGTAGTCGTATGAAAAAAAACAGCATATTCACTATAAAAAAAATACATTCGTTATTAAAAGTCTATTACCATAAACCTTTTCTAATTCTGACTCTGTTATTATCAAGCCAATATGGGAATACAGGCCTTACCAACAATCAGGATACTCCTTCAAATCTCTACTCTTCTCATGATATGGCATCAGGCAACTCAAGCCTGTCAGAACAATCTTTTTTTCTTGCTCTCCGATTATGCAAACTCATTAAAGAAACACAGTTACAGTTACAGCTACCGTGCACTCGATGTTTAACTTGCGACAACCAGTATGCAGGTGCTCCAAAAAATAAATCACAACACAGAGAACAAAAACCTGAATGGGCATTAATTAACTTCTTGCACATTGACAAACTAATAAAAGAAGCAAAAATAATAAAAGAGAAAGAAGAAGAGAAATCACATGAAGACAAGTGGAGTCAATTATCAAGCTCGGCATATTTCAATGAAGAGCATGACCAACAACTCATTATAAATTTAAGTCAAATCTCTGCAAGTTTTGACAATATTATTAGTGATATATTCGATCTACATCAATGCTATACTCCAACCCGAAAGCTGTGGATCGCCTTGCAATTTTATTCACTTCATAGCGGTTATTATCTGACATGGCCACATGATATGCCCTCTCCAGACGGCTCCATTGTAAGGCGAATCTCCCCCTTTATGTTCCAACAGTTTATTCACCTGCAAACAGAGTTAATACACTGCTTATTAAGTTACACAACTGATAATCAACGTCAATCCATCCTTAATGGTCAAGCAATTCTGGCGAAGTTTTCAAAAGACAGCCTTATGTGTGTTATAAGACAAATGGCTAGGTTTGGATTAATTCCTTTAATCAATAAGCACGGTAACTTTCAGCATCAAGGCTATGGTAGTTTACACCAAGACCAAGTTTACCCCTACTATGGCTACAAGCGAAAAATGCACCCTTTTTACTGTTGCCATGACAATAGAGATACTGATCTCAATAAACGAATAAAAACCTTAATGATTACCTTCTCTAAAGAGAATAGTCTTCCTTCTTCCGAAAATTTTTTTCATAACAAGAGCCTTCATAAACACGAAGATCAGAATATACCGTTAGCTTATTGGTCTTGCATACATGAAAAAAATTGGATAATAAAAGAAACAATAAAATACATGGATCTAAAGCTTATCGATGCCATATACTTTAAAGAAATACTGGAGAACTATACGTATTTATTAGACGATAAAAAAGCAAGTTTTCTAGGAAAATGGAAGGAAGAAACAAATGACAACCTCTTAAGGCTCATACCGCCGAATCTGGATTTGGACCCGCTGATTGTCGAAAACAACAGCGAGTGGATAGTATTGATTCCACAACTTCCCTTCAGTTTTTTCTGGTAGCAACCCTGTTTTACCAGTAGGTTCATACTACAAAGCATAAACCTGTTAACGCGATACTTAAAAAAAGACCAGCTTAGTGATAAACAAAGCCGATAAAACAAACATTGCCAGGTTAAGCTCCTTGTAGCGCCCCCCCAACAATTTAATACAGGTATAAGAGATAAAGCCAAACGCAATACCATTGGTGATCGAATAGCTAAGCGGCATGGTAATAGCAGCAATAACAACCGGCGCACTTTCAGTAATATCATTCCACTCTATTTCCACCATACTGTGCATCATTAATACCGCCACAAACAACATGGCAGGTGCTGTTGCATAAGATGGAATGATCGCAGCAAGGGGAGCAAAGAAAAGACAGGCAAGAAACAGAACGCCTACCGTAACTGCCGTGAGCCCGGTCCTTCCCCCCGCAGCAATACCTGCTGTACTTTCTACATAACTGGTGGTAGTTGAGGTTCCGAGGGTCGCCCCTGCCATCGTTGCCAGACTATCAGACATCAAGGCATTGCCCAGCCCGGGAAGCCGATGCCTTTTATCTAAAAGACCACCTTTTTGGGCAACCGCAATCAAGGTACCGGACGTATCAAACAAGTCCACAAACAAGAAAGAAAAAATAATACTGACAAGACCTATTTCCATCGCATTGAAAATATCCAGCTGCAACAAGGTAGGTGTTATGGATGGTGGCATAGAAGCAATACCATTCACATGGACATGACCTGTAATAACACTGATGATCGTGATCAGGAGAATACCGATCATAACGGCACCGGGCACTTTACGGTAATAAAGTGCTACCGTCAGTAAAAATCCCAGCGCTACCATAGCCACAGGCCAGGAAGTGACCTCACCCAAAGTCACTAGTGTAGATGGATCTGCAACGATAACTCCGGTATTTTGTAAAGCAACAAATCCTACAAACAAACCAATACCTGCAGCAATTCCTCCACGTAAAGACAACGGGATACTGTTAATAATCCATTCCCGAATTTTAAAAACGCTAAGCAGAAAAAAACAGGCTCCGGAGAGGAAAACAGCACCCAATGCCACTTGCCAACTGAAACCCATTTGTCCAACTACCGTGAAACTAAAGAACGCATTCAGCCCCATACCCGGAGCTAGGGCAATGGGATAATTGGCATATAATCCCATGATCAGGCAACCTACTGCAGCAGCAAGGCAAGTAGCTACGAAAACAGCGCCATAGTCCATTCCCGTAGTTGCCAACATTCCGGGATTAACAAAAATAATATAAGCCATGGTCAAAAAGGTAGTTAAACCTGCCATCACTTCTGTTTTTACTGTCGTCTTTCGTTCTGATAATTTGAATAATCGTTCTAACATTTTGTTTTATGCCGAAATAGTTAAATTTTTTTATTATATTAATTTTAATTTTAAATTCTATATATACATATACATATTTAATAAGGTTTTTTATTTTTCTTGCCTCTGATGAGTTCTATACTTTCTAAACCGACACATTCAAGCATAACTTTACGCTTACTAGAATGAAAATCTTAATAAGCAGTATCCCTGCGTTATCACTTTTACTGTTTTTCAATAACACGAGTTACGGTCATATCTATACTTTTGTAGAAACCGTCTGGAAAATCGGAAAACATCCCTTTGACATACCAAAGAAACTGGAAATTAAAAGAAAGAATAACAACCTTATTGTCAGCAGCAATTCAATCGATACTTTCTCCTTTTCAAGGAAAGCAGGAACCCGCCGGAATATCGATACAGGAACAATTGACCTAAGTTCCGGCACACGGTTTATTTGCCCGAAAACCGGAATAAAAATTATTCATCTGGGAACAGGCACAGGAATTATCGGCGGTAACTCCAAAACAAGAACTGTTGATCTTGGTATTCACTCAAACCATGACATTTTCAGGAGCTTTTTATTTTTCAACGGCTCTGAAATGGACATCAGCACATTTTTTTGCATAATAGATTATTGGTTGGATAATGGTACCGTCTGTAACTGCAATCATCCAGACCACTGCACCCAGGGTGTTCGATTAAATACCTACGACTGCACTTATGTATCTCATATTACAGCAGGCTATAACCGAACACCCTATATTGTCTCTGTCATTATTATTAACAGGGAGTTAACCCTTACATTAATCAATGATAAACAACCTTATGACCATATCAAAGTTGTTTATCAGCGCAACCGTTCTTTGCCCAAAAGCCATCAGTTTATAAAGGAATAGTATATCGTATACAAATAAGGCACATCACACGACCTCATCACGCCACTTTTTCCATACAACCACACATTAACTCACGGGCCCTGGTATTTACATCATCCAATAAATCAGTCAGTTTTTTTTGCTGTGCGGCATTTATTCCATGCTGATTATTACGCCTCTCACGATCCTTCCGGATGGCTTCATGAATACGCTTTTCCTGCGGATCCATTTCCGGCTCTGTTACTTCAGGCTCAATCTTTTCATGAAGCGTTAAGATATTACTGCGATCAGAACAAACTTTTTCCCCAGACGCATACAAACTCTTAAGGATATCGTCGGATATTGTCCCTGCAATTACTGCATCTGCTGCTGACTGAATGGCTTCAAGCTGTGCTGATAACTGATTATCCAACTCAGGCGTATCTATCTGAACAACAGCATGAGCCCGGGAACCTGAAATATCGGCATCAATCCGGCTTACTGAGTTGTCTTTTCCTGTTTTTTCTGTACTTGCCGTTTCCGCATCTCTGACGGAAGGAGTAACGATATCGGCAATTCTCTGCGGAGACACACGGGTAACAGCTCCATTAGCCTTAATAACCTTACCTTCCGGTTTTTTCGGGTTGAACTGATCCTGAGCATCCGGCTTTGGTATGCTGATTTCAGGCAAGTCCGTATCAACCGGACTATTCGCAACATCTCCCAGCAGTGAAGTAATTTCTTTTTCAACAGCTGTTTTACGATGGCGAATTTTCTTCTTAGGTAAAATTTTTACCGTACTGGTTTTATACCCTTTAAGACTTTCTGCATGGAAAAATTCTATAGCTTCCTGTTCCAGTTCCAGAAGATCATGCCGATTATCGACACTGTCCCACTCCTCAACCTGAAAGTTTTCTTCTCCATGCAATCGGATTGCACGATAAAGAGGATAGTCAAGATTGTGCAGTGCGGCCGCTACCATTTTTTCCCATTGGCTCTGCAGGTCATTACGTGTGTTACCAACGTACACTTGCCCTGTAACTTTGTTCGTAATGGTGAAGATAATCAACGTGAAAACCTTTCTGATAAAGCGAAAACAAACGCGGCATTATACTCGAAGAAAAAACGGTGAACAGAGGGTATAACCCTACTCTTTATTACTGCACGGAAAAGACTTATCTGTCATAGCCATAGCCGACGGGCATTCAAGCATCATAACGACGGCATCTTCTCGCCCGTCACCATCAGGATAATAGTTTTTACGTATACCTACAGGTAAAAACCCAATACCTCGATAAAGAAAAAGAGCTGCGCGGTTAGATTGCCGGACTTCCAAAAAAATTCGCCGGGCTTCCTGAGCGGCTTGCTCCATCAAATATTTTAACAACTGACGACCGTACCCTTTCTTTTGTTCGTTTTTTTTTACCGTCAGAATCAATAATTCAGCCTCATCCACACCATACATCAAAATACCATAGCCAATAATGAGTTTATTCTGTAAGGCAACGATACAGGTGTAGCCAGAACTCAGTGATGACTGAATATGTGATTCATGCCACGGATAGTGACCTGCGGACTGCTCTATAGAACAAACAACAGGGAGGTCATTTTCTGTCATTGGACGAAAATTCAACATAACAAACCAAAAAACCGAATCAGTAAAATTCACTCAACAAAATAAAAACTCATTATCATGCACGGAGCATTAAAGAAGAGCCCGCAATGCACTGATATCCTGCCAGCACTCTTCTTTTAAACCCGGCACTTTCATTAATTCATCCAGACCGTGACTCACAATTATACGCTGCCCTTCAGATACCCCAGGGTGTACTCCTCGCAGATTATCAAAAGCCCCATCAGGATCAATGAGGAACCGTACAGCTGAATGCCCCAATACCAATAAGAACCGCCGACGACTTAGCCCAAACTGATTTTCCAGAAAAGCACAGACCGCTTCATGGGCAGCCTGATCATCCTGCTGGATTCGACTCATGAGCCCCCGGGAATAATCGGTTCCACCCAGAGGCCAGGAAAATTCCCTAACCAGCTGCCGGCAGGAGATGTCCGAAAAACAAAGGGCATGCAGTATATCGCCCAGTAATTGCTGATGAAAACGGGTAAACGGATTGACTCCTTTCACCGGCATATCTGCCACCATCAGTGTTTCAGGATTGATCTCCTGAATAATCAACCGAAAAGGTGTCGGTGCTATATTTTTTACTGGCGGCACGACTGAAGTTGTTTCTGTCCGCGGATTCTCATGGATTGTGTCAGGGAAAGCGCCCAATATATCTGCTGCACGAACAGGAACAGCTGGTGTTTTTTCTGACGAGTCGCAAGAAGAAGCTATTGCCGGAGATGACGTTGAAATCACAGCGGACTCAGACACCATGACTGCACCGGCGGAGGTACCCGGATCAGATAAAGACTTAACCGGCTGATATTCTTCCTGTCTGATCACCCTTGCCACTCTGGCATAAGGCAACACAACCCGAGGGTACCACACCTGAATTCCCATAGCCTCCAGATAGGCCTGTCGAGTGGATTCCTTAAGTGCGCCAGTAGCTCTGTGCATCATCATGCCTTTATGTTTTTCCCTGATTAACAGGATATTTCTTCCAAGGGCGTTTAAAAATATTCACGACCGAATAGGATAGGTTCTATTACCGCCAAGCCTTCTGAGGTTATAAGTGATCCACACAAAATAAAACCCACCCTATTTAGCCATAAATTTTCCAGCATCGGTTGCGCAAAAACAAATTTTGTTCACAATTTACCTTTCTGGAGTCTGAAGGATTTGAAATTGCCACAAGACGACGAGAGAACTAATATTCGAAAGCTTATATCCCAGATAAACTGGGGTGAGTGCAGCCAATAAAGTAACAGATTAAAAGACAACGGGCATCACTTTTACTTCAACAAGAGGAGCGTTATCTTTGAGTTATTCCACAATCTCTCAAAACGATCTGAATTTCGATGCCAGTCATATCTGGCACCCCTATAGCTCAACCGTTGACCGATTGCCGGTTTTCCCAGTGGAATCTGCAGAAGGTGTTTATATTCAGCTCACCGATGGACGTCGCCTGATCGATGGAATGGCCTCCTGGTGGTGCCAGATTCACGGTTACAATCACCCCGTACTGAATCAGGCAATCACTGATCAGTTACACACCATGTCTCACGTGATGTTTGGCGGACTGACGCACAAACCTGCCATCGACTTATGCCGGCAACTGGTTGAAATCACACCAGATCCATTACAAACCGTATTTATAGCGGATTCAGGCTCGGTGGCCGTTGAGGTTGCTATAAAAATGGCCATGCAATACTGGATAGCCCGGGGAAAAAATACAAAGAACAAATTACTGACCATCCGTGGAGGATATTACGGTGACACCACAGGTGCCATGTCCGTCTGCGACCCTCAAAATGGCATGCATCATTGGTTTACCGGTATATTGCCCTGTCACTTTTTCGTTTCCCGTCCCGCCTGCCGATTCCATGAACCGTTTGAGGAAGATCATATAGCGGAGATGAAACAGGCACTGGAAGAACATCACAACCACCTTGCGGCCGTGATACTGGAGCCTGTGGTTCAGGGTGCCGGCGGCATGTATTTTTATTCACCGCAATACCTAAAACGGCTCAGGGCATTATGCGATGAATATGAAGTGCTATTAATTCATGATGAAATTGCTACGGGTTTTGGTCGTACCGGTAAACTGTTTGCCACAGAGCACACAGGTATCTGCCCGGATATCATGACGGTCGGCAAAGGGCTTACCGGCGGTTACATGACCTTAGCGGCCACGCTTTGCACCACAAAAGTCAGCCAGACCATTTCAGAAAAAGGCGCTTTCATGCACGGCCCGACATTTATGGGCAATCCTCTTGCTTGTGCCGCCGCTAACGCCAGCCTTTCACTGTTGCGCGAAGGCCACTGGAAACAGCAGGTTAAGGATATTGAAAAAGGATTAAAAGCAGGACTTTCTCCCTGTTCTGAACTTCCACAAGTTCATGATGTCCGTGTACTGGGTGCCATCGGAGTTGTCGAGATGAAAGAGCCTGTCATTATGAAAGATATCCAGCCACGCTTCGTCGAAGAAGGTGTCTGGATACGCCCCTTTGGCAAACTGGTTTACCTGATGCCACCGTATGTGATCAACCCGGAAGAATTATTCATACTTTGTAAGGGGCTTTATACCGTCATTGCCTCTCTCTAAATACGATCAATGGAAGGCACTGATCTTGAGGATAACTGAAAATCACGGTCAACGGCTGTTGTCACGCAGCTATCTGACCAAATATTGATGGCACTCTCAAACATGTCAATCAGCGCATAAAAAGGCAGGATAACCATCATCATATGCAGAGGAACACCCATCGTCACCAACAATGCACTGGACAGCATATAACACCCCATAGGCACACCCGCATTACCTATAGCTGAAAATGTTGCTATAAAAACCCACAATACCAACTCTGCCATGGTGTAATTCATTCCGTGACTCTGGGAGACAAACAGCACCGTGATCAAAATAAAAGCAGCACAAGCGTTCATATTAATTGTAATGCACAGCGGCAAACTTAAGTGCGCTATCGATTTCTGAACCCCCAGACGGTTCTGGACGCATGCCATAACGGTAGGCAATGTAGCGCTGGAGGATTTTGATAAAAAGGCCACTAATAGGGCTGGCGATACGCCTTTAAACGTTGCCCAAGGAGAAATACCTTTCCACTTCAGAAACAAAGGCAAAACAATAAATGCTTGAATGCTGTTAGCCAATAGCAGGCAGAACAGGTAAGTGCCCATTTCTGAAACAGCCGGCTGAGCCTTCATGTCCTGAACAATAATCGCTACAAAAGCCCAGATTGCGATAGGCATCAGCATTAAAATAGCGGTGGTCAGCTTCATAATGACGCTGAACAATGCCGTAAACAATTCATGCAAAACAGCTCTTTTATCATCAACAAGTGCTCGCGTCCCCAACCCTATGGCAATAGCTAACATCAGGACACTCACAACACTGCCTTCAATAAAAGGCTGAAACACATTTGCGGGTACAAGATTCACCAGATACGTTTGAAAACTGAACGCTGCCTTTTCAATCGACGGATCAGATGTATCAACTACTGTAAGACTATTACTGGCCGGTGCAAACCACAGATACAACAATAACGCCACTACAGCAGCCAGCAATGTCGTCATAAACGTATAAAAAAACAGACGTCCGGCAATAAACTGAGTTTCTCCTTCCCGTTTCATTCCAGACAACGTGGTTAACAGGGAAAAAAAGACAATAGGCAGGCTCACTAGTTTCAACAAACGAACGAAAATATCTGCCACCAGCGTACAGCTCGACAGGATGGCCGGAGGTGCTAACCAGCCTGTAACCAGACCGGCAAGCACTCCAATAATGATCATGAAAAACGCACGAAACCGAATATGCAGCTTAGGGGCATCCATACAGGTACTCCTCTGATACGAATCAACGCTGTTTTATTGATAGTGACTGGTATTGATGGTTATTTTTATTCACAAAACAGACAGCTCCTTAAAAAGATAAGCCATCACTTTTACCAGAAGAAATATTCAACAGACAGGCATTCCATCAACATCGAACGGACTTAATGAAATAAATTGCAGACAACAAGAGAAAAGCAAAAGCGGAGTTCATATATTATTTAAGAATGTAAGAAATGATGACAATATCAGGCAGTATAGACTACATTATCGGCTATACAATACATAATAATAAATTTGACCCGATATTCATTGATCAAGCCCCGAGAATCGTTGTATGCAGTTTGACGAATTAACTATCCTGTTTGAGTATGATGAAGAAGATTCAGAAGACGTTACGGACTACGAAGACCGGCTTTTCCCCTATCCGGATCGTTTTTTATCACATAACGACGCAACACATAATCAACACCATCGTACTGTTTTATCCATTTCCAAGAACAACAAAAGTTGCAATAAGTTCAACGGCCAGCGACACAAACTGATACCGTTATTACCTCAAGCAAGGTATTCAGATACATTCTTATAAAAATCAAAGCCATACATAGAAAATTTTCTCGTCCTTGTTTTATACTGGAATAGTTTTCTAGGCGACCACTCACATCAGTGCCCTGCGCTGTATCATGGAAAAACAATCGGTTCATGAATCCAACGAACACTTTTATCCGGGAAACGTTTCCCGTCGGGCCTCTGCAGTGTAACTGTTCCATTATCGGGGACACGGCGACGGGCAAGGCTCTTGTTATCGATCCGGGCGGAGATGCCGCCATTATCATGGAAAAACTCAGGGGACAGGGATTGACCGTCATCGGGCTTATCCATACCCACGCTCATCTGGATCATTTCCTGGCCAGCGGTGAAATAAAAAAACAAACTGGTGCCCCCATTCACCTGCACAAAGAGGATAAAGTTCTGTGGGACAACCTTGAAATGCAATGCCAGATGTTTCATGTCCCTTATCAGCCCGTGCCGGATCCTGACTACTGGCTGACAGATGACACGGCCCTGCCCTGTTGCCACGGAGTCACACTTCATACTCCGGGGCATACTCCGGGATCCCTCTGTTTCCTGTTTGAAAAAGAAAAACTGTTGATCGCCGGTGATACACTCTTTCGCCGGTCAATAGGCCGGACCGATTTATGGGGCGGAGATTTCAAGGCCATTGAAACCTCCATACGAAACCGGTTATACACTCTGGATGAAGAAACACTGGTCATTCCCGGACATGGCTCTCACACCAGTATCGGGGAAGAAATGCGTAACAATGCTATTATTCACTGCTGATAAAGCCATCGGAGAGAAAATAATGACAACCATAAAGTCTGTCCGCCTGATCCCATCCTTCGTTATTATATGCCTTGCCGTCCTGATTGCCGGCTGCCAGACAACCGATCCCTATACTGGTGAAGCTCAGGTCAATAAAACCAGCAAATACGGGGGTATCGGAGCTGTCACAGGAGCCATTATCGGTGGACTGGTCGACGGTAAAGACGGCGCGTTAAAAGGAGCCGCCCTTGGCGGCGCTGCAGGCGCAGGTTACGGGTATTACACCGACCGTCAGGAAAGCGCGCTGCGTTCAAAATTACAGGGAACCGGCGTACAGGTTCATCGACAGGGAGATATTCTGACCTTAGTCATGCCGTCCAACATCACCTTTGACAGCAGCAAATCTGACATCAAATCCGGCTTTTATCCGGTATTGGATTCCGTTGCCCGGATCTTCAAGGAATACAATAAAAATCTGGTGCAGGTTGTGGGTTACACCGACAGTACCGGTGGCGACAAAATTAATCTGCCCTTATCCCAGTCACGGGCCAACAGCGTGGCTGATTACCTGAAATCCCAGAGCGTTTCTTATACCCGCATCAGCGCCATCGGACGCGGGGCACAAAATCCCATTGCCACCAACAAAACACCGGAAGGACGAGCTATCAACCGCCGTGTTGAAATCAACCTGTTGCCCAAACCACAGGCCTGACACCCGGCAGTTTACATTTTTCATCTACTTCTCATGAGAAAGCCTGTTGACTACTTCCCTTGGCAGGCTTTCTCATCACCGACGATGCAGTTATGTTAAAACAATCGCACTCTCTAATTATCCTGTTGCGCTGGTTATGACGGGTTTAGAAAGTTTGATTGGTATAACCTCTTTCTTTTCCCTGCACAAAATTTATAATCGGTATCTTTCGTTACATAATCGGGACTTTCCAATCGATGGCAAAGACCAAAGTACTCACAGGCATCACACCAAGCGGAACACCTCATTTGGGCAATTACGCAGGCGCCATTCGTCCTGCCATTGAGCAAAGCTGGCGTGACGACATCCAGTCTTATTATTTTCTGGCGGATTATCATGCCCTGATCAAGGGACATGATCCGGAGCGGGTTCATCGTTCCAGCATGGAAATTGCCGCTACCTGGCTGGCTTTGGGTCTTGACACGGATCAGGTCACTTTTTATCGCCAAAGCGATATTCCTGAAGTCATGGAACTGAACTGGATCATCAGCTGTATGACGGCAAAAGGATTGATGAACCGCGCCCACGCCTATAAAGCAGCCGTACAGTCCAATGAAGAAAATGATATTATTGATCCGGACAAAGGCGTGACCATAGGCTTGTTCTGTTATCCGGTGCTGATGACAGCGGATATCCTCATGTTCAATGCCGATAAAGTGCCGGTGGGCAAAGATCAACTCCAACATCTGGAAATGGCACGGGATATCGCCAGCCGGATGAACCACCATTATAAAACCGGCTTCTCGCTGCCCGAAGCACTGACCAGTGAAAACACCGCTGTCATCAGCGGGTTGGACGGGCGCAAGATGAGCAAAAGCTACGACAACACGATCCCCCTATTTGCACCGGAGAAAAAGCTGCTTAAACTGATCCGCAAGATCAAAACCAATTCCCTGATGCCGGGAGAACCCAAAGAAACGGAAGGCGATACCCTGTTCCAGATTTTCTCAGCATTTGCCAGTGAACAGGAAGTTGCTGAAAAACAGCGGCAATATCAGGAAGGTGTCGGCTGGGGTGACTTGAAAAATCAGTTATTCGAATATCTGAATAATCACCTGAAAGACGCCCGTGACCGCTATGAGCAACTGATGCAAAATCCGGATTTTATTGAAAGTGAGCTGAAAAAGGGGGCAGAAAAAGCCCGCGCTGAAGCAGCACCTTTTCTGGAAAAAATCCGTCAGGCCGTAGGCATCCGCCCTTTTCCCTGATAAAGCAAAAAACAGTATAAAAAAGCCCGGGTGATCTGGGCTTTTTTATACAGAATATTTTAGGGTGGATTGCTCTCAGGTCTTAGCGCTGTTGTCAGACCAGCCAAAGGCATTCCTTGATCGCGCATCGCTTACCGACCGTCTCAGTAAGCTCGGGCAACAGCAATTCCTGAGCAATAATAGCGTATTCTAATGAAATAACACACCCACTGTGACCGGATTAACGCCACAGTATTTTCGAACATCCCGCACCGTAATCACATTCCATGAAATAGTACTGGCACTGGTCGCGATGGCTGCACCAAGAATCCCCAGTACTGGAATAAACAGCACATTACAGCCCAGATTTATGAATAATGAATACACAACCGTCCTGGCACTTTTTTTCTGATAACCCGCCATATTCAGTAACAGCATATCGCAACCACAGGCAATATTAACGGTTTGCCCCAGTAACAAAATGATCAACGGCCACTGGGCCTGCAGATATTCTTTTCCATAAGCACCCAGTAATAACCAGTGAGAAGACAGCATCATGGACAGAATAAAAACGGCGGCACAATAAAACATTCTTGAATAATATTTATCCAGAAGGGTCTGCATCCCTGCTTTATCGTTACGGGTCATATAATCCACCAGATAGGTACCCATCACCGCATTTACTGCTGTCAGGAAGAAATTAGACAACCGCGTTAAGGTCAGGCTCACCTGATAAATGCCGGCCTGATGCCCAAAACCCATAATATCCAGCATCAACACATCCAGCCTCTGGTTCGCTGCCTGAAGCCCACCGACCATCATAAAAGGCAGAGCTTCCTTTCCCCAATAACACCAGCGATAAACAGCGGTTACTCCGGATAGCTCTTTTGGCTGTCGCCAGCGGCGCAAAATCTCACCCGTCATGGCAGAGATCATCCAGCTCCCCGTTACTGCCAGCATAGCTGTTTGTGCCGTCAAGTCAGGCTGTTCCATTTTCAACAGTAACAGCAGAGCAATGCGCACAACAGGCTGAACCAGATACTCGGAAAACTGTCCGGACACCGGACGGCGAACGCCCCGCATAAAAGCCTGCCGCAGATTGGATAAAATTACAAAAGGGATGCTTAACATGGCGATCCCGAACAGAGGGATATCTTCTGGCGGCCGAAGCCATGCCACCAGCAACATGGCAATACCTACGACAGGAAATCCGATTCCTGCACCCACGGAACAGGCAGCCCGATGCAATCCCTTGACCACAGAGAAATGACCACTGCTCATACCTCTACTGGATTCCCTGACAATTAATTGGGGCAACCCAAATTGGGCTGGAATCGCCACTAACATCATGCAGGACCAGGCAACAGTCCACGCACCATATTCCTCTGATACAAGAAAACGCGCCAGAAGCATCGTCATTAAAACTTCCAGTAATGCCTGCACCACACGAAAGGCAAATGTCGCACAAGCCTGACTACCGATGCTGATTTTCGGGGAACCGTGGGTCACAGACGGCTCCCATAATACGACAGGATAAGAGAATTGAAATTAAATGAGGCAATGGAGATGCACTGAAAATCCATTAAAGACACCAAATGGATCATTTTCTGCGCAAAAAACTTTATTTTTTTTGATTTGCGTCAATAAAAACAAACTATTTTTTTCAAGGCAAGGCAAAACCCTATGGGATTTTTTATATCAGCTCGTCATCACAACAGAGCTAAAAATTTAAATAGAATATAAAAATCGAGCGACTTTACTGATAAAAGAACAACTCTTTTGTTGCTTTTTTCTGCACAAAATCCGCGGGGGAAAATACCTCTTTTGCAACCTGACCAATGGTATTAGTACTCAAGGCATCTAAAGCTCCCCCGACAACACTTCCAGCTAAAGGCAACAGTCTTACTAAACGGAAGGCTCCCGTAGTTCCAACGTTCACTAACAATACTGAAGAAATTCGCCGGAATAATATATTCACCCATTTATCAGGCATTCTCCTGAAGGTATAACCTAACAATAATAAGCTTCCATTGATTCCTAACTCACTTAACAAATTCTTCGTATTTTTCCCCGCCAAACAAGCAAAAATAAGGGATTTCGTTCCTTGTTCCGATAAGTCTTTATGCTGAATACAAGCAATAGCAGCTACCATACGAACCTGAAGCAACAACACACAGGCAACATTAGCCGGTATGCCCACAGGCACAGAAAGTACTCCGCCAATACCGGTTATTAATCCTGAAATCCCTGCATTCACATGCTGCCGACGAATCAGATAATCAACCCGTTTCTCAACGGAGCAAGGCAGGCAACTATACTGTCTGGCCAGTTCTTCTGCTGAACAGAATCCACGGAATCCCTTGATAGCTAAGGTATAAGACCATTCCAGTGTTTTCCGTAAAACCGTATGATTTAACTGCTGTTTAAACATAACCTATATAAGCACCCAAGATAACGACAATTTTTTACTATGAAACCATAGAACTTTTCCAAAAATCATAGAGTCCTTCGATATCATTGTTTGACAGGAAAGGTACTAATTGGGCTATCTGCTCTTCTTTCAATGTCCACCAGTGCATTTCCTCAAGCATACCTACTTCTCTATCGGAAAATCGTTGCCTGATCGTTTTTGCCGGATTACCCCCAACAATGGTATAAGCCGGTACCGGTTTTGTTACAAGTGCACGGCTGGCAATAATAGCTCCATCACCGAGAGTCACACCAGGCATAATCATGGCTTCAGAGCCAATCCATACGTCATTACCTACCACCGTATCTCCGGCACGTTCAAAGCCGTCAGGGACGGAACCAAAAAGCCCATTGTCCTGATAAAAGAAAGGAAAAGTAGAAGCCCAATCCTTTCTGTGCCCCTGATTACCAGCCATCATAAACACAGCACCGCTACCTATGGAGCAAAACTTCCCAATGACCAGTTTGTCCACATCATTTCTGTCGGGGCTTAAATAACGGGCGCACTCATCAAAACTGTGTCCGTGATAATAGCCTGAGTAATAACTGTAGTCCCCAACAATAATATTCGGATTGGTCACCTGTTCTTTTAATGATTTTCCTATAAACGGGCTCTCAAAAAAATTCATACAGTATTCTTCTCTATTGATGATCCACTCATTGACATCAGGCAATAACATGCCGATGCCAACCTTATATTCTGTTATCAGGATCTTCCACAAGGATAGTCACGACTAACAACGATAAATTGAGGGAAGATACATGACCAAAGCTCTACCATACTCCCTGCGAAATATTGCACTCATGGGGCAAACAGGCAGCGGGAAAACAACCCTAACTCAATATTTGCTGCACTATAACAGAAGAATACATTCGAAAAATCTGTCTGATGCACGCAATGTAGTAGCAGATAACTTTGACAAAACAAAACATCCCAAACCTTCTCTGGAAACAATCTTTCAACAATTTCCTCATCTGGATGCCTGCATTAATCTTTTAGACACACCCGGATATCCCGATCTTTTTGGGCGGGCGATGAGTGTGTTACCTGCTGTGGAATCCGTTGCCCTCGTCATCAATCCGCAAATGGGGATAGAAGCCTCCACTCGAAAGGCTTTCCAGCAAATACGGGAACAAAACAAATGCTGCCTTATTATCATCAATCAATGTGACACGCCTAAGATAAAAATTGCAGAACTGATCACAGAAATTACCGAAGAAATAGGAGAACAGTGCCTCCCTATTAACATGTTATCTGATGATGCATCTTCAGTTATTGACTGCTATTTTTCACCAGAGACCAATGAATTATTATCCTATAAAACCGTGGACTACTGGCATGAAAAAATCATCGAGCGAGTAGTAGAGACCAATGATAAGCTTCTGCAACGCTATCTTGAACAGGATGATAATTTTGGGCCCCAACAACTCCATGACGCCTTTGAAAAAGCGCTGCGAACACGCCATATCATACCGATCTGCTTTACATCTGCTGAAACAGGATTAGGTATAGACCTGCTGCTTGATATTTTTTATTCCATTATGCCCAAGCCACACGAGGGAACTTTGCCTGTTCTGACAAACGACCATGAGGCACTATCACTGATATTACAGCCCGAATCAGATACCGCGCTTCCGGTCCTTGGACAAATTTTCAAAGTCTCCATTGATCCGTTTATAGGCCAACTCAGCGCTGTTCGACTGTATCAGGGACGCATTGAAACCGGTCAGCAACTAATGGTTAACGATGATCATACGCCTTTTCGTATCAGCCACTTATATACAATACAAGGCGATAAAGTCTCTGAAATCAGTGAAGCAGGCCCCGGAGACATCTGCGCCATTCCCAAAGAATCCCGATTACAGTATGGCTGCCTGATACACGACAACCTGGAAACTTTCAGTCAGTACCACCCTTCTTCTTTGCACTTTCCGCCCCCTATGGTTAGTCTCGCCATCGCCCCTCAACGACATAACGATGAATCCAAACTGTCTACTATTTTGCATCGGCTGGCAGCTGAAGACCCGTCGCTGGTCATTGAACATCGTGAACGGCAAAATGAAACCGTACTCCACGGATTAGGCAGTCTTCATCTGAATACCATTTTGGACAAAATGGCCAACACCTATCATCTGGTCGTAGACACCCACATCCCCAGCATTCCTTACCGGGAAACGATTACACAAAACAGCACCGGTCATTGTAGGCATAAAAAACAAAACGGAGGTTCTGGTCAGTTTGGTGAAGTATGGCTGCGTATCGAACCCATGCCACGAGGGAGAGGATTTGAATTCGCCAGTGAGGTCGTGGGGGGAACTATTCCCAGCCAGTTCATTCCGGCTGTGGAAAAAGGTGTACGGGAGGTCATGGAGCAGGGCGCTATCGCCGGCTATCCGCTGCAGGACATTCGGGTCATTGTCTATGACGGAAAACATCACAGCGTAGACTCCAAGGAAATTGCGTTTTTAACCGCAGGGAAGAAAGCGTTGCTTGATGCGATCAGTCAGGGAATGCCCGTTATCCTTGAGCCCTATATGGATGTTATCATACGCATACCCCAATGGAGTATGGGCGATATTACCGGCCATCTGGTCAGCCTTCGTGCTATTGTCACGGATACCCGCTCAGACGATAACAACGTATTGGCTATCCACGCTTCTGCACCACTGGCTAGTATGGCGGAATACAGTAACCAACTAAAAGCCATGACTTCTGGCGAGGGAACCTATGAAATGGCATTCAGCCACTATGAAAAAGTACCGTCTGTTATCCAGAAACAACTGGTTTCGCATTTTAATGAACAAACCTCTTAAACCATAAAAAATACATATCGGTCATCAACTTTCTGTGGGAGAAATCATGATAGGGTTTCTCCCCGTTTACTTGGCGGAAAAGACTTTATTTATGTGCCATATCCTTGGTATTTTCTTCTGCAGAAGGGTATTTATCCGGCAACACAAATAAACGGGTCGTCTGAATCAGTTCAGGATACTTTCCGTTAGCAAACCCCACCTCCGCAAATACACCACGCCAACCCTGTTCGGGCGCAACAAGAGGCAAGGACAGCTCGTAGACACTGCCTTTTTTATCAAACGTGGCCGGCTCCGGTATAAAAGCCGATAACGTCCTGTTTTCATCCACCTTTCTAAAATCCCGGGCATGGGAATTATTACCCGTCCATATTTTTGCCCAAGCCGGCTTCACTGAAGCCTTTACAACCAACTGATTCTTTTTCTGTTCCCACTGAAGTTTAGGCACCGGACGTTTATCCAATAAGGCACCATAAAAAGACAGGACAGCATCAGATATCTGTTGTGGATCATTTCGGAAGATGTAATGACTGACGTTAGGAATTACTCTCATGGCTTTCTCTCCAGGAAGCTCTTTATAAAAATACTGACTGGAATCCGGAGGAATAAAATTATCACCGGTCACACTGATCATATACTTAGGCATCGATAGCTGCTTCCGGTAACGATAGGGGTCAACAATAGCAATCAAGGCATTCATGGCAGGAGTCCCAATCAGGCGACGTAACGGCAGATAGCTGCGTATGGCAAAATTTCCATGAGGATAGACAGCAAAGATATGTTTTAGCGTGGCTTCCATGTGCAGAATATCGATGACCATGGGAATGACAGCAGAAACCCGTTTATCATGAGCGGCAGTCAGCCAGGAGACCCATCCTCTTTTCGACCCTCCACTGACCACAAAATGATTGATAAGTTCACTGCTTTTCTGATTATTCTTGTTAATAGAACTGGTTTTCTCCTGCGAAAATAAGGTCTGTACCATATCCATGACTTTGACTGCGCTTTTTACCATGGGCAACTGGAGTAACCCGTCCATATTACTCTCGGGGTTGGATAGAAAAAACTGCCATGTAAAGGCCATTAACGCATCTTCTCTGAGGGACTCCCCGTTACCAAATGTCAGGAGCTGATTAGGAACATCACCCAGATTAACGATAACACTCCCTGTACTGGCAGCAATCCATGCAAAATCCAGATTTTCATTGGGTGACAGAAAAGACGCTGAATTTTTTTCAGAATATAACGTACCATTATTGATGTATAAGAGAGCTGTTGATGACCGTCGTTTTTCCGGTGTGTAAAGAGTCACCCGATGACGCCAGACAGGATGATTAACCTTAGCACTCTCAGCTGTTTTCCATCGCTGGGAAACCATGGAAAATTCCCGGATATTTACAATATCCTTCTGTCCGGAAATAGTCAGAAATTCATTGTGACTGGCCAATTCGTGCCATCCAAAATCCGGTTCCTTCCGCTGCAAATAGCAAGGTATTACCTGTTCCGGATGAGCTGACAGCCAGAGGTTATCGCACTGCTCAGGGAGTTGTTTTAACGGGGATTGAGCTTCGGATATCCCGGCTATTCCAAAAGACACAACAAACAATAAAAACCAAAGCCAACCTGCTCTTACCGACCTTATTTTCCAGAAGTAACGGAACAAATATGAATGATATTGATTAACCATCGGGGAAAGATCATCTCAGTTCTTATAAATGAATCATCAGGATAGCTCAGATAGCGCAACCACACACACGACATCCACTGCAGGAATGGAAAAAAGAAATTGATCAACCAGAATTTTGAGTAGTAATATCGTATGCAAGCAGCAGAAAATTCAGGACTTTACAACTCCTGGCAAAAGACCATGGCGTAACCAGGCTCGCTCAAATAAAACCAGTAACTGACCACACATCATAAATAACGCAGCAACTGCCATTCCAGTATGCAACCAAGTAAAAGATAGGTTCTTAATATGCAAGAGCAACTGCGCAGATGCCGTATGGATTCCCATAGCAGCGAAACCACAGGCTATAAGGATAGTCAGATAACGACAATGGGGAAAACACATCACAACACCCAGCAAGCCAATAACAGTACGCTCTGTCCGACAGAAGGGACATGTAGATACAATACCGCTTAAGTCAATCCACCAGGTAATGCCACAAATCATCAGGGCGATAATGCCTAAAACACGGCAATAATCACTTAATAATAGATTTTGTGGCATAGCAGAATCCTTTCTGTCATCACGATTTCCTACTGTCCATTATCGACCGTATAAAAAACAACTTAAATATCACCAAAAAATCATTGGTTCCCTACCACAATAGTTAAGTTACTTTCAGCTATCAGGCTGCTTTCTGGTTAGCAAGCTCTTCTGCCTTCAGATCTTTACGCAAAATCTTACCTACCGGCGTCATAGGCAACGAATCCCTGAACTCTATTTTCTTAGGCACCTTATATCCGGTCAGGTATTTTCGGCAATATTTAACCAGCTCCTGCTTGTCCAGATTATCATCTTTACACACAACAAACAGTTTCACTGCCTCTCCGGTTTTCTCATCCGGCACACCAATAACGGCGCAGTGTTCCACACTGGAATGATGTGCAACCACATCCTCTATTTCATTGGGATACACATTAAATCCGGATACCAGCACCATATCCTTCAGGCGATCCACAATACTGACGAAACCGTCTTCAGCAATAATTGCCACATCACCAGTCCGTAACCAGCCATCACGATCCAATATGGAATCCGTTGCTTCCCGGTTTTCCCAGTATCCCTTCATTACCTGCGGTCCCCGAACACATAGTTCGCCCCGCTCACCGATACCTACTTCGTAGCCATCGTCATCAATAGTCTTCAGTTCGGTACCTGGCAGCGGCATACCCACGGATCCCTCACGAGCATACTGCCCCAATGGATTTGCACAAACACCAGGAGAGCACTCTGTCAGGCCATATGCCTCTGATATACGGGAGCCTGTAACCTCGTACCAGCGAGCAGCCACATCACTCTGTAATGCTGTCCCTCCGGAAAGCGTTGTTTTCAGACCACTAAAATCACACTCCCTGAAAGAAGGATGACTCATCAGGCTGTTAAACAACGTATTGATTCCAATAAAAATAGAAAACTTCCATGGTTTGATCATTTTAACAAACATGGCTGTATCCCTGGGATTAGCAATCAGTATGCTGTGATTTCCTAGGTTGACCATAGCCATCAAATGAACTGTAAATGAGTAAATATGATACAGAGGCAAAGGCGCAATCATAATTTCCTGACCACTGCTGTGAATAGACCGTCCTTGCTCATCTTTTTGTTTCAGCATAGCCTGAGCCTGCTGCATATTAGCAATAATATTACGGTGGGTTAGCATGGCACCTTTAGCGACACCCGTCGTTCCTCCCGTATACTGCAAAATAGCCACATCATTTCTATCAGGAGACACAGGACGTTTATATGAAGCAGATATTCCCTGACTTAATACCTTGCGAAAAGAAATGGCCTGAGGCAGAGAATAAGACTTGACTGCTTTTTTAACATACTTGACGACAGTATTGATAGCCATGCGCCTGTGCCAAGGCAGCATATCTGCAATACTGCTCATAATCAGCGTTTCAATATGAGTTTTATCAATAATTTCCTGCACCATATGTCCAAAGACATCCAGGCATATCAGCGCCTTTGCACCAGAATCATTAAACTGATGCAGCATTTCCCTTCCTGTATACAGTGGATTAGTATTGACAATAACTAAACCGGCCTTTATTGCGCCATAAACTACGACGGGATATTGCAGCAGATTAGGCATCTGTATGGCAATACGATCTCCCGGCTTTAAATGAGTATAGTTTTGTAACCACGCTGCAAATTCCGTACTGTATTTATCCAGTTTTTTGTACGTCAGCGTGTGACCTATACCAGTAAAAGCAGGCTTATCACCGTATTGCAAAACGGCTTCTTCGAAGACATCCAGCAGGCATTGATACTTGTCCGGCTCTATGGAGTCCGGCACACCTGACGCTCGTTTACCATTCCAGAAAATTGTATCCATTGTCTTTTTATCGCAGATATTATTTATTACAACGCCAAGGCGAGTCGGTATGAATATTCATTGACTAACCACCCAAATGATTAATCACCTAAATGATTAATCCTGTTACTCCATACCCTGTTATATATCTCACCCTGACCTACACCTTCTGTTTCGACAAACAGCACTTAGATAACAATAATTGTTGTCATCAGTTGTCTTATAGCACCGGATAACAATCTATTCTGTATCAGATTGCAATCCTTTTGTGTCTGTCTGTAACGATCTTTCCATTATTTATCGACAGGAAGGCACTTCTTCAACTCTTTGAATGAGCGCCGTAAACAGGCAACATAAGCTTTTTGATCCGGCATCATGCGTTGACAGGATGTAAAACTGATACTGATGACACCGTTATAACTGAATATAATGTGAAATAATCCCATACTGTCATAGCATACGCCCATCCCGTAAAACCGTAACATTTTTGCGCCAGCATGGTACAACGGCAACTGTGGTCCTGGGACATTCGTAATGACAGTATTGATTAATGGCTTGATTTTATCGATTAAATTATAACGTACAGCCTTATCCAGTACCATATGGGTTAATGTCGTCGGAAGAAGATGCGTAGAATCCATTAACATCTTTCCACCGTGTCGTTTATGATTTGATTTCGCTTTTTCGTTATCGAAATGGATAGCCGTCAGCCGTTTAACAGGATCCGCTTCATTGGAATGAATCAGCGGGAACATAAAAGAAATATGATTACCGTCCTGTTTCATTCCCTGCCCAGGCATTACATTGACGGGCACCATGGCATTCATGGAATTAGCCGGCAATTCACTCCGGCCCTTAAGGTAGTGGTGTAATCCACCAGATATGATAGCAACCATGATGTCATTGATGGTGCTCCCCGGTAGTAAACTGCGTAATGCCTTGATCTCGTTCAACTTGAAATCTATAGCGTCAAATACACGATGGCCGGTCACCTTATGGTTAAAACGTGTTTTAGGAATCCATGGATGCTTTTCTGTATCCAGAATTTTATTAGCCATTTCCCGTACTAAGGGCATAGCATAACGACTTGTCGCTTTCGCCTTAGCCATAATATTGGTAGGTAAATGCAGGGCTGCCCGAGACAATAACTCTATTCCTGTAGGCATTCTTTCAACAACAATCGGCTCCGCTCCGCGAGCTTTTTTATGCGGCATCATACGGGGTGAAAGGTCATGCATGGCTGCCAGTAATTGCGCTCCCCGCACACCATCAATTAGTGCATGATGCATCTTGCTGATTAGTGCAAAACTGCCCTCTGGTACACCTTCTATACTATTAAGACCTGTTACAATATAAATCTCCCAGGGCGGCTTTTCCAGATCCAACGGTTCAGCCTGTATTGCTGAAGCCCTTTCACACAGCTGTTCCCAGTTCCCCGGCTGAGGCAAGGCAATTTGTCGTAAGTGATACTCCAGATTAAAGTCAGGATCGCTGATCCAGTAAGGATAATCGATTCCCATGGGAGGATTGACACGCCGTTGTCTTAATACCGGAAGTTCTGCCATTTTTATGCTGAAATTATTCAGCACATCAGCAAAATCAAATGTGCCTTTCGGCATGCTGGAAGCATCATAAATAGCCACACATCCCACATGCATTGGCGTTGTATGGGTTTCCATATTAAAAAATATGGTATCAAGGGCTGATAACTGTTTCATAAATAGGATGTCGCTTGTATACCCGATTTTTACGCAAGCCAGTTACAAGTAGTGCTTCATTCTTATGATTCGGGAAAATCAGAATAGCCAAAGCTGGCTGCCTGCCATTGATTTATAAATACTTAATGGACAAGTAAAACAGGTGGCAAGAAATACCAGCCACCTTTATTATTGAAGTATTATACTGTTGTTTTGCTAGCCCGAGGCTTACGAACAGCTGGTTTTGAAGCCGCTACTTTTGATTCAGAGGCATCAGCCTTCACATCTTCCTTGACTTCTGTTTCGATCTGAATCTTTTTTGTTGCACCTGAAGACTGGATTTCCGTTAGCATTTTAATGGCTTCAGTCAACTCTTCCAGTTGCGGAGCCAGTTTTTCAACGTCTTTCTCTGTCTCTGGTGTTACAGCACAACGAACTTTATTTAATGTGTCACTGATTTTACCCAGCGCTTTTTCTTTTACATCTCCTAGGCGATCAGATAATTCATCACGCATTTCATCGCCTTCTTCTACCAGGTCTTCAAAAAGTTTTTTGCCTTCTTGACCCAGTTTCTCATAGCGACCATAAGCACCCAGACCTGCCAGCCACAATTTTTCGTACATGGTGTACTCCTTTTTTCTGCGTACAATACACGCGTTTTTTTGTGATATTCGTTAATGTCGGGAAAACCCGGCTTTAGCGTACTTATATAACTTACCAGTTTACACCTTTCAGCATATTCACCAGAAACTTCTGTTCCGGTGTTGGTTTTTGCGCCACTTCGCGATCCTTCCCTAAAGCCGCGGCACTATCCGGAAACAGATTATAACCAGTATTCATTATCAGACGACTGACATCAGGCAATAATTCATACAATACCTGAGAAAAAATACCTAGCCGGGTAGCAATTCTTGCAGGCTTCTGCACAATAGCCTTGACTAACAACCCTGCAGCCTGTTCTGGCGTTAGTGTTGGAACATTATTATACAGCTTGGTCGGTGCAATCATTGGTGTCTGGACAAGCGGCATATTAATAGTTGTGAATTTTACGTTTTTATCAGCATATTCTCCCGCTGCTGACCGCGTAAATGCATCCAGAGCGGATTTAGAGGCCGTATAGGCTGAAAATCTTGCATTTCCTGCCAGCACCGCAATAGACGACACATTTATAATATGGCCCGATTTTCTCTCTACCATACCCGGAAGGAAAGCAAGGATCAGACGCAACGCACCAAAATAGTTAATTTCCATAGTCCGGCGAAAATCATGAAGCCGGTCATAACTGTGTTCAACTGACCGCCTGATAGACCTTCCGGCACTATTGATCAAGATATCAACACCGCCATGTTCTTTATTAATCTTTTCTACAACATTGAATGTGTTTTCTTCAGACACCAAATCTGCACAATAAACATACGCTTGGCCACCATGATCCCTGACAGCAGCTGCAAGGCCTTCCAGAGCTTCCTGATTTCTTGCTACCAGCAGAAGCTTAGCTCCTGTTTCCGCAAGCTGAAGTGCTGTTGCTTTACCTATACCGGAAGAAGCTCCCGTAATTAAGATAGTTTTCCCCGTCAACTGCTTAACAACATTAACAGGATCCAGCCTTTCTTCGTCCAAATGCTGTTCCCAGAAATTCCAAATTACCCGAACATATTCTTCCAGGGGCTTAAACCGAATACCACTGCCTTCCAACGCCTTGTCAGTATTCGTGCGATCGAATTGAGTCGGGTAATTCAGGAACATCGTGACCTCTTCCGGAATCTTCAATTCCTGAAGTAACATCTTCCCAAATTTTCTCACAGATCCCATGCTGCTAATGCTTTTAATAAACATCGTAAGGATAGGGTTCAGCCGACTCCCATCAATCCGCATACTCATCTTGGGAGCCCTTGCTGCATCTGCAAACAAGTTAATCAGTTCACCAAGTCTGCGGGGCTTCGGATCCGTAATATGAAAACATTTGCCATCAAGATTATCCTGATGCGCAATGTAATCCATAACATCAACCACATAATCCACGGAAACAAGGTTGAAATAGCCGCCTTCAAATCCCACTAAAGGCAACCATTCAGGAATGGAATCCCTGAGCACCCTGAGAGACTGGAACAAATAATAAGGTCCATCTACCTTATTGATTTCACCCGTCCTTGAATCACCGATCACCATACCCGGACGATAAATACGCCAGGATATACGTTGTTCCGCCCTGACTACTTTCTCTGCTTCATGCTTGGTTCTGAAGTAAGCATTATCCAAGGGACCGGCTTCATCCAGCATATCTTCTTTAAATTCACCCTGATACAATCCAGCAGCAGCAATAGAACTCACAAAGTGAAAGCAGCGGGCTTTTATGGCAACAGCACAATCCAGCGCATTTCTGGTACCCGAAATATTGGCAGTAGCCTGACTCTCAGAAGGTGCACTAATATCATAGATAGCAGCCAAATGGAAAAACTCCGCCTTTAAAGACGACAAAGTTTTTATATCATCAGAATTCATGCCAAGTGTTGGCTGGCTCAAATCACCTTTATACAGATGAATATTATTCTTATAATCATTGTACCGTTCTAATAATAACTGGCAGCTTTTAGAGTCTGGATCACGAACCAGAATATGAATAACCCCGTTTCTGGCAATCAACCGTGATAATAGATGCGTTCCAAGAAAGCCGGTTGCGCCTGTCAAAAAGTAATGTTGTTGAAGAGTTGATACGTTGTCGTTAGGCATTGTCAAATTTATGTACTCTGAGTAAATTACTGCAAATTACTATTCATCTCTATAATCATATCTGCCGCTATCATCAACATTGTGATTCAATATGACTGACACAATAAATGGTACTACTTCCCAACCTTTGGCATCGTACATATAATGAACAGATGTCTTTTATTTATTCAAATTTACGTTAACTCGCAAATTATCTTCCCACTTATATGAAATTATATACCGGAAAAAACATGGATATATCGATAATCCATACTCTATAAAATCGACACCGAACAATCCTGAAGCTACTTTAGATAATATCTATCAACCATTAACTAAAAATAAAGAAGCAATTATACTTCAGAATAAAACGGATCAAAACTTAAGCAGAAATAGCCGAAGATAGCGTACTTATCGTGTATACAAACAGCTTTTTATGTATAGAAGCATAAGAATAAACAAGTTTGCTTATTAAACGTCTTCCCCCTACATCTGAAGAGGGATACTACGTATAAGCACTATAAAAAGTCAATATAGATCACAAAAAAAACGTATGTCTTGCCTAAAAAAATATCATTCTATTTGATGAAATTTCAGTTACAGCTAGGCAGAATCCGCTTCTGGCTCTATGTCAGGAAATAACATACAAGCCTGCTTAAACTTCTTTGGCCAAAAAAAATCTTTACCACTAAGGTAGGCAGTCTGACATTTATGCCATTCCTCTGGAACAAGACGACTATCTGTCAGGCGATCTATAAAGTCAGCATATCGAGTCCATCGACCTGTAAAGTATCCATTTCTATCATACTCTACATAAACTGGTAACCTCTTTAACGCAGGGAAAAAATCTGGGTACAACAATGCATCATCAATACGATCGATAGACAACTCATCATTCTTAATTTTTTCATAAAACAGAAACAAACTGTTAAAGGATGCTTTCACACCTTCTGATGCAATACGTAAGACATCAGGCGTCTTATCCAGTTTTCCATCGCCATACATCTGAAATCGGTCCCCGTTCAGGTTGCGAACGACAGCTCCCGCATTATTCATAACCGTATGATATCGTTCTTCGTTATATGCACGCCTAGCCCAGGGGCCTCTATAACTGGACATAGTGTCGTTTCTATCAAGCCCAGGCACAGCGACCATGGAATACCCGGAACCTTTGACCTCTATCAGCCCAGACAGAGAATCCGCATCCAGTGTTACTCGCCCGTCATTATTCCTGAGCCCACCTCCTGACTGAATCACAAATTCCGACCATTGGTACACTGGATGGTTATTGAGCTTATTCCAGCGAATAATACGGGAAGAGGTTTCATCCCTATGGGTAACCACATGACCAAAAGCAAATAAATCCACAAAAGCATGTAAAGCATTAGCTTCCAAATGCATGGCTTTCACCATATAAGCCGGGTCATCTACTGCTTTTGCCATATGAATCAAGGCTAAACGATGAAGCCCTACATACCATGCAACAGCAACATTTGAAAAATGCCAGTCATTGACATTAGCTAAACGTAACAATTCATCCCCCCACCAGCCCGCCTCATGATAATTACCCACGTGCGTAAAATTAGCCAGTGTATTTCCCACCCGACCCATGGGAGGAACAAGACCGGACGCCATCGCACGCAAATACTCTGCAGCATCAACAGGTCTGGGACACCATTGATCGCTGGTTAAATTACTGCCGGGAAACTGAATGGAGCGAATAGGTTCATGAGACAGAAAACACTTTCCTTTTTCACAATAAGTTGTACGTCTCATATCTCCATATAAGGCACTCAGCTGCCCCGGAGTAAACAAATCGGCTTCGTCTGATAAAAAAGATGACACATATAACGCACTATCAGGCACTTGCGTAGGAATGAAAATATTTCTGTTATAAGTTTGCTGTAAATAACCCAGCCATAAACATTTATCCTGCGCACGACGATTTCCCTGAGTCTGTCCGCTGTCCGAATAAGCATCCGGCATCATGTCAGGATCAAGAAACGGCAATAACTCTTCTTCCGAGTGTCGACTCAATATGGCACTGCCCGGTGACAGAACCTCATCGGCTCCTTCTGTTTGAAGTTCTGAGGCTAACTCAACCACACCAGTTGCTAAAGCTTTTGCTTTGACAAAATGCATTCGATAAAGTCGTCCATGCCCTTCAATAACACTCATACCATTTTCCGGAAAATAATCAACAATTTCAGGATGCACCTGCCGTAACCGATCAAATCCTGTATCCACAATCAAGGTATGTTCTTCGGAATTATAAGCATGGGCAGCGGAGGCCAATTTGATCAGCAGGAAAACGAAAGCACTTCCTTTCAAACCCTGAAACCAGCTTTTCCTGAAAGCTCCTGTTACGACAGACCACAGAAATTTATCTGAAGTTTTTTCCCCCATCAGCGGCTCCCTGCCTGTCACAAAACAATATTCACTAAAAGTATTTATAACGCTATCGAAAAAAATACGGTCTGTCACCGATATTGAGCTAAAGCATTAATATATTCACAAGCCCCGTGAGCTATAAAATCCGAATCACTAATTACCTTAATCAAGAAACACCCTCTTTCAATCATTTCTCCAGCATAAGCAAAGCTATGAGTTTTCTTGGTATAGTCGTTACCATTAGCCATTTAGAGACGCAGAGAACCAAAACTACGAATGCCTGATGGAGCATAACAACACATAGACACGAGCGACGATAACTGCTCCCAGGTTTCCGTCATAGGACAGAAACTCCATCAGCTCCTGCATTTTCATGATGATTCCTGCTCCAGCCAGGGAACACGAACCAAAACACCGGTGGGAGTTGTTGAAATAACCTAGGGCATGGACAAAGCTGTTTCATTCTTCATGAATCCATTCTGCATATCGATGATGAGTCTATCAAATCTCTGATGTGCCATAATTTCTGCACTTAAAGTACAAGGCGTCAGCAACCAACCATTCAACAATGCTTTATTCGTTTTCCAGTATTCCCGTACTTATTGTTTTCTCATCACAACCTGCACTTTTATTGTTTATATCCGTAACCTTTGGATATGAGCCATTATTTTGTATTATTAACTTCAACTGTGGCCAGAATTCCCTATCTGTCAAATAAACCCTTTTATTTATCAACGATTTGTTTCTGATTCTTTCGTTTCTGTTGCTGTTTCTTTTATTAAGGATATCGAGAACATGAACGCTGCTATACCTGATACAGTACCACATACCGCAGGCTTAGTACTGGCAGGAGGCCAATCTAGACGAATGGGAAAAGACAAGGCACTGCTGAGCGCAGGCGAACAGCCCTTATTCCAACATATGTCCGGGATTATCTCTCAAACCCCGGTTGCACAAGTCCTGCTAAGCAGCAGCACACTGAACAATAATAGTCATCTGCCTTTAGCTATCTGTGACTCAGTAGCCCATCGTGGACCTATGGGTGGTATTTATTCAGTGCTTCAGGCCACCTCCCAAATCGCAGCTCTTCTGATTATCCCCGTCGACATGCCCCTTATGCAGCCAACCCTGCTGACCCGTTTATTTATCGCCGGTCAATCCTGTAACTGTCCTGTCATCTACTGTGGAAAAACACTACCGCTCTATTTACCCATTAATCCCTATGTTGTTAATATCCTAAAAACAGCCATCAGCAGCCAGAACCATCGAGATTATTCTCTACTGCGATTGCATCAACAACTCAATGGCAAAACAATACCCATTCCTTCAGGTCATGCTTTCTGTTTTCAAAATGCCAATACTCCAGAAGAATGGGCATATTGTAAAAAAGTTTTGGCCGACACAGCCGCTTCCTGACAATATTGCTCCACTGATATAGAACGAGACGTACTTATGGCACATACCCAAACCAATACATTTATTCCACTGAACATTGCTGTATTGACCGTATCCGACACACGGACAGAAGACAACGACACTTCAGGCCAGCTGTTGGTCAACTGTGTAGAAACAGCCGGACATCAAATGGCAGATAAAGCCATTGTCAAAGATGATATTTACGCCATCCGTGAAATTCTGTCCCACTGGATCGCCTCAGAAACGACACAAGTCATATTAATTACCGGAGGCACCGGTTTTTCAGGGAGAGACAGCACTCCTGAAGCTGTTACCCCGCTATTTGACAAGGCAATAGAAGGCTACGGAGAACTATTCCGACAGGTTTCTCTTGCAGAAATCGGTACATCCACCATACAATCACGAACCGTTGCAGGACTGGCTAATGGCACAGTCATATTTGTCATGCCGGGCTCCAACAACGCCTGCAGAACTGCATGGAATAAAATTATCTGCGAACAACTGAACAGCCGTCACCGTCCCTGTAACTTTGTAGAGCAATTAAAGCAACCCAATCATTAAACACAAAAACAGTTCATCTATTAAAGCCGTCAAAGATAAACAGAACGGCAAACAACTTATAGAGCTGTAAACGAATAGCATCATGCGCGCTTATCCTGAACGTAACTTATTATCCAAAAAGGAGATGTCTTTGCTTACTCATACTGACGCGGGTGGACAAGCCAGCATGGTTGATGTCGGTAATAAGGCAGTAACCCGACGCGAAGCAGTGGCAGAGGGCTATGTGGTGATGAAACCGGAAACACTCAGACTGGTTCAGGAAAATGCCCTGAAAAAAGGTGATGTGTTGAGTGTTGCCCGTATTGCTGGCATTCAGGGAGCCAAGCAATGCAGCCAGCTGATCCCATTATGTCATCCGCTAATGCTCAGCTACGTCAGCGTAGATTTCACGATTGATAAAAAGTCCAGTCGCATTCATATTCAAACGGCCTGTCGTCTCAATCATCAGACAGGTGTTGAGATGGAAGCACTCACAGCGGTTTCTGTTGCGGCCTTGACTATTTACGATATGTGCAAGGCAGTGGACAGAGGCATGCGTATTGAAGGCATTCACCTGCTGGAAAAATCCGGTGGGAAAAGCGGGCATTTCATGGCCGGCCAACACATCACTGAAGAACTCGCGAGGAAAGACTGACTGATGATAACGATTCTGTTTTTTGCCGGTTTTAAGGAGCAGACAGGCTGCAGCTCATTACCGATCCCAATCGATCATGGTAAACAGCCATTGTCGTTGACAACACTCAAACAACAGCTTGGACAGAAAGGCGCTGTATGGCATGACATCATGACCAGCAAGCAAACCCTAATTGCGGTTAACCAACAAGTGGTTCATGACAACCCGATCCTGAAAGACGGTGATACGGTTGCTTTTTTTCCACCGGTAACCGGAGGTTAATTCTTATGCCATTACCGGATAATCGAATATCCATTATTATTCAGGCTGATGATTTCTCCCCAGCAGAAGAACAGGAAAAGTTATCTCTGGATCCACAAGCCGGAGCAGTCATTACTTTTACCGGTCTGGTTCGTAATCAAAACAGGGAACAGCCTGTCTATGGCTTATTTCTTGAGCACTATCCGGGCATGACAGAAAAAATGTTGGATAAGATTGCCCGTGAAGCTATACAACGGTGGTCTTTACAACAGGTTCGGATTATCCATCGGATAGGCCAATTAAATGTGGGAGACCGTATTGTGTATGTAGGCGTATCCGCATCCCATCGTCATGAGGGGTTTCAGGCCTGTGAATTTATCATGGATTACCTGAAGACCCAGGCACCTTTCTGGAAGAAAGAGCGTTCATCACAGGGAGATTCCTGGCTGGAACAGCGTGAGATCGATCAAGAAGCCGCCCATCGTTGGAATCCGTCAAACTCCAGTCATCATGAATAACTTCTATAAGAACTGCAGCTGTTTTTTAGCCCTTGCATTATCACTACTAATGCCTGTCTCTCAGGTATTCTCTGCTGTCAGCCTGCCCGAGAAAACAGAAGTTTCTCTTAAAGTAGCCGTTGCCGCCAATTTTAAGCCAATCCTCGAGCAACTGGTCAAGGACTTTAAACGAAAATATTCGTATCAGGTCTCTTTGTCATTTGCTTCATCCGGCACTTTTTATAATCAGATTTCCCATGGCGCTCCCTATGATGTTTTCCTGTCCGCGGACAGGAAACGCCCTGAAATGCTGGAACAGGAACAAAAAACCATCGAAGGCAGCCGCCTGACCTATGCCTATGGCGAACTGGCACTGTGGCATAAAGACGTGAACAGACTCACACTGGATGACCTGATTCACCAAAACGGACATATTGCTATTGCCAATCCGGACACTGCGCCTTACGGAGTAGCTGCAGTAGAAACACTGAAGCATAATCACCTGCTGGAGAAACTTAAAAATAAACTGGTCAGGGGCACTAGTATCCAGCAAACCTGGCAATTCGTCGACAGTGGTAACGCCTCTGCAGGATTTGTCGCTCTTTCACAGGTAATTGGCCATGTTGATCCTACTTCATACCGCATTATACCCAACAATAATTACTCACCTATCCAACAGGACATGGTCATTCTCAGAAGCAGCCAGCATATAAAAGCCGCCAGGGAATTTAGCCGTTTCCTATTATCAGAACACAGCCAGCAATATATTGAAGCACATGGCTATAGTGGAGCGCTTTAATTTATGCCTCTGTCTGAACAGTTATTCCCTATTGTCATCTTAACCGTAAAATTAGCGGGTTTTACAACCGTTATCTTACTGATCATCAGTATGCCAATGGCATGGTGGATGTCTAACCTAAAAACCGGCATCAAACGCCATTTGCGAACATTGCTCGAAGCGGGCATCAGCTTACCCATGGTACTGCCTCCTACCGTACTGGGGTTTTATCTGTTACTGGCTTTTTCTCCTCAATACTGGCTGGGCCACAGCTGGCTATCCTTGACTGGCTCTACCCTGGCCTTCAGTTTTCCCGGCCTGTTGGTGGCCTCTGTCATTTACTCATTGCCTTTTGTTGTCCAACCCCTACAACGGGCTTTTGAGCAAGTGGACAGAGGAATGTTGGAGGCAGCAGCAACTATGGGTTCCGGAGCTGTTGACCGCTTTATTCACATTGTTTTGCCTAATACCCGTCGCACATTATTTTTGTCCGCCTGTATGGGATTTGCCCATACCGTAGGAGAATTTGGTGTCGTTCTTATGATCGGCGGCAATATAGAAGGAGAAACCAGGGTTTTGTCTATTGCCCTGTTTGATGCCGTGGAATCCCAGCGTTTTGATATAGCCCATGCTATTTCTGCAGGACTTGTCGTCTTTTCACTGATCGTGCTGATTATCCTGTATAGCCTCAGCAGCCTGGGCAAACAGGAGCAACCCAGATGCTGAGTATCCACATCGTATTACCCCGGGATCGTTTTGACTTGACGATACAGGATTCTTTCGCCCTTGATGGAATCACCGCTATTATGGGAAGATCCGGCAGTGGGAAAACTTCCCTTTTACGCTGTATAGCCGGGCTGGAACCCACTGCAAAGGGTATGATCCGGTTTAATAACCAATGCTGGCAAAACAGTCTGTCCGGCTATTTTTATCCGGTAGAAAAAAGACGGATCGGATATATTTTTCAGGACGGACGATTATTTCCGCACTTAGATGTCATGGGTAACCTGCTTTTCGCACAAAAAAGAGCAAAACACACCAGCCATGTTCCTTCTCTGGGAACAATCATTGATGGTTTAGGCATAAGGCCGTTGTTAGACCGACACCCGAAAACCCTGTCAGGTGGAGAAAAGCAACGGGTTGCCATCGCTAGGGCTCTGATCAGCAGCCCTCGTCTGTTATTGATGGATGAACCCATGGCGTCTCTGGACTGGCACAGCAAAACAACACTCTTCGCCTGCTTACGAGATATCTATTATCAATTTCATATTCCGGTTATCCTGGTCAGCCATAATCGAGAGGAAGTTGCCCGACTGGCAGACAAATTAATTCTTATGGAAAAAGGCAAGATCATGGATAGCGGAGACTGTCATCGTTTAATTAATCATGTTGCCGACAGTCATCTCTCTGACAGACTGCAAGTTTCTGTTCTGCAAGGAGCCATCATTCCTTATGCTATGGAAAATCACAAAAACCCCTGCCAGATTACTGTAGATGGGCTTCCTCTCTCTATTAACAGGCTTATCAATAACCAGCAGACAACTGTTCGAATCGTTATTCCCGCTATAGAGGTCAGCCTTTGCCTCGAGGACATCACAACAACCAGTATCCAGAATCGTTGGCCTGCCACTATTTCCCAAATAGTTACCATAGACGATCATCATGTACTGGTAACACTTAAACTCAAAAAACAATCATTAAAATCTCTGGTCACCAGACAAGCCATGAATCAACTACAACTTCATACAGGACAGTCCGTATTCGCTCACTTCAAAGCATCGGGTATTGATGTCTATTAATCATTAAAAGTACATTGCCGTATAATCTTGCTTACTCAATGGCAATATCACTTTTATTCATTAAGAACAGGGATCAGGTCAATACCTATTATTGGATGGGCTGCAGCTATCGCTGTCACTTTACATTGTGGCATCCATTCACCAATAGCCAGCTCCACAAGCCCACAACCTGAAACACTACAAACAGCAGACGGAATATAAAAACAACGGGAGGTTTCAGGATTCAAAAAAAACCAGCCTTCGCCTTCAAAAAACAACAAATAAAAAACATGCCCTCCATCTACAGCTTGTAGCAGATAATCGGGTGAAGGTGATATTTCGATGTGATAGGAGACACAAAGTGACGAGGAAAGCAGCAGCATGACACAACAGAAACGAAACATTATTATGACCTTATTGTTCAATAATTTTTAATTGGTTATAGCCGGTTTCTGATTAAAGTCACGCTAGTACTGCATTTTTTATGCACATCAATATTACCGGTTCATAAAACTCAACGGAAGACTGGCTGAGTTATAACTCTATGCCTTTACACCGAACCGATAACAGGTTTTATGGTCATAAATCTGCCCGGGTTTAAGCCAGCAGGAAGGGAACTCCGGATGATGAGGAGAATCAGGATAAAACTGGGTTTCCAGACAAAAACCTCCGTGTTTTGGATAATTATATCCTTGACGACCTGATACACCCTCTAAAAAATTGCCGGTATAAAACTGCACGCCGGGTAATGTTGAGTAAACCTGAAGAATGCGTCCACTTCCTGACTCTGAAACATCGGCAACAGGCAATAAATGATTCTTTTTCTGTGGATCATAACCCCGGATTAACCAGTTATGGTCAAAACCTCCCGCCTTCTGGATTGGGCCAAATAACGATTCCAGGCCTTCTTTAATAGAAGTCATCTGTCTTAAGTCCATCGGCGTTCCACACACCTCAGCCATCTTGCCCTGAGGAATACCCTGTTTATCTGCAGGCAGCCAAGTATCACTAAACAGCTGTACCTGATGATTCAGGCAGTGATTGTCATGTCCTAAATTAAAATAACTGTGATTCGTCAGGTTAACCGGAGTCAACTGATCCGTCACTGCCTGATAGCTCAGCTTAAGTTCATCATCATTATTCCACTGATAGGTAACCTTTACCTGCAACGTACCCGGATAATGTTGGTCTCCATCAGGAGAAAAAAGACTTAAAACCAAATGGACACTATTTTCTGTAACATCAAAAGCCGGTTGCCATAACCGATGGCTGAATCCATTTTTTCCGCCGTGTAAATGATGCAATCCATCATTACAATCCAACTGGACTGACCGCCGACCTATAGGCAAATTCCCCCCGGCAATACGATTGGCATAACGCCCCACTATGGCGCCAAGATAGGCATGCTGTGATAAATAATCTGACAAGCAATCACAACCCAGAATCACTTCACCCAAATCCCCATCACAATCTGGCACCTGCACTGACTGAATTATACCCCCCAGTGTCAGCACCGTAACAGAATGCCGGTTGTCATTTATCAGGCAAAAACTGTCTACTGCCCGGCCATCAGGGAGGTAACCAAATACTTTCCGAATAATATCCATGAAATTCGATTTCTGCTTACTCTTAATCAATCCAGTAAAGATGCACCAGAGGAAGGCTTGCACACATAAATATCGGCATTTAGGCCACCCGACAGATCATAGTAGTGGTCCCCGACAGCCTGTTTGACAACATCCACTATCATTCGAGGCATCAATGCGACAACACAACCGCCGAAACCGCCGCCCGTCATACGGACACCTCCCTTAGAGCCCATAACAGGTCGAATGATATCCACTAACGCATCAATAGGAGGCACCGTAATTTCAAAGTCATCCGCCATAGAACGATGGGAATTGTCCATCAGTGAACCTAACCGAGAAAGATCGCCTTTCTGCAAGGCTATTGCTGCCTGTAGTGTTCGTTGGTTTTCAGTAACTACATGGCGAGCCCGTCTATAAACGACATTACTCATATAATTTTTCTGGAAATCAAGGCTATCCACATCATCAACATCCCGTAATGCCTTAACACCACAGATACGTGCAGCCTCCTCACACTGTAAACGACGTATGTTGTATTCGCTGTCAACCAGCCCACGCTTTACATTGGAATTAATAATCATCACAGCAATATCGGAAGGTATAGCAAACTGGGAAATCTCCAGTGTTCGACAATCCAGTAACATGGCATGGCCATCAATAGCGCTGGCTGACACCATTTGATCCATAATCCCGCACTGGCAGCCTACATAATGATTCTCTGCCTGCTGACAGTATTGAGCTGATTCTACTGCAGAAAGTTGCACACCTGACGCATGAGTCATGGCTAGTGCCATAGCCACTTCCAGACTGGCAGATGAACTCAAACCGGCGCCCTGAGGAATATCACCGGCAACTACCAGTGATACCCCTTTGACCGGAAGCCTCTTATCCAGTAATACTTGTGCAACACCTCGTATATAATTACTCCAGAGAGCAGTACTGGATGGAGGTATAGGCAATGTCAGGGAAAATTCTGTTTGTTCCTCACAATAATTGGCTGCTACTGCAACTACCTTATTATCGTTTCGAGGAGAGACGGCAATAACTGTACAATGATCTATGGCACAGGGTAAAACAAATCCGTCGTTATAGTCTGTATGTTCACCAATCAGGTTAACCCGTCCAGGGGCCTGACAACAAAAATCCGGCAGCATGCCAAAGTATTTTTCAAAAAGATGGGTAGCCTGCTGCTTCAGCGCTAACAGAGACGCATCCTGCTGTGCCATAGTTAATGTATGAGCCACTGCTGATCCTTCTTAAAAATAAAAATAGAAGAGCATTAAAAACGATCATCAGATCAGACAGATCGCTGATCCATATAATGAACACCCGTTGTCTCTCTTAAACGAGATGCGGCCTGTTCTGCTGTCAGATCCCGCTGGCTTTCCGCCAGCATTTCAAACCCCACCATAAATTTCCTCACCGTGGCCGAACGCAGCAGTGGCGGATAAAAATGCGCATGTAATTGCCAATGATCATTATCTTTGCCATTCAGCGGAGCACCGTGCCATCCCATAGAATAAGGAAAGGATGTATAAAACAAATTGTCGTAGCATGTGGTCAGCTGTTTAAGAATAACCGCTAGATTATAACGTTGCGGAACCAAAAGCTCTGACAGTTGGTTGATTTTATTTTTAGGCAGTAACAACGTTTCAAATGGCCAGACCGCCCAATAAGGCACTACTGCAATCCAATCCTTATTTTCAACCACGGTCCGCTCACCACTTTCAGACTCCTGTCGGGCATAAGCCAACAAAAGATTCTCATCGTGCTTTTCCTGCCATGACTGCTGGCAATGATCTTCCTGATAAATCTCGTTAGGAATAAAGCTGGTTGCCCAGATTTGTCCATGGGGATGAGGATTGGAACACCCCATCATGGCGCCTTTATTCTCAAATAACTGAACCCAGAGGTAGTCTTTTCCCAATTCCGTAACTTGCTGAGCCCATAAATCGATAATATGGGCAATAGCTTCTACTGATAATCGGGGAAGGGTTTTGCTGTGATCCGGAGAAAAACAGATGACCTTCGAAACACCTCTGACGGGCATCTTCTGAAAAAACCGGTTTTTCCGAGACGAACTCTCCATATCGTCAATAGCAGGTAATCCACTATCTTCCAGTAATGCTGGAAAATCATTGGGAAACAGATAGGTTCCTTCATAATCAGGGTTCTGTTCACCATGAACCCGTTGGTTTCCCGGGCAAAGATAGCATTCCGGATCACGGGAAGGTTTGCTTTCGGTATCGGATGTTTCTAACTGGCCACTCCAGGGACGATCTGCCCGATGAGGAGAAACCAACACCCACTCCTCTCTTAATGGATTATAGCGACGATGGGGATTATCTACATTCAATAGGTTATTCCTTACCAAGCTGACTCATCATGGAATAAATATTGTAAGAGGCCAGTGTTTTTTCGGGTTGATTTGCATCAAAAAAGAAAAGGTTTTCAAAAAATATAGAAATGATATGATCCACTGTAATAAATACTATGCCAAATGGCAGAGCCTGCATCTTTGCACAATTTTCAAGCCATTATCAATAAAAGCCCAGTTTATAGAGCATCGGATTTACCGTCTGTCTTATTAAAATTTGAAATCGGTTTTCCATACCCGGTAACTGAATACCCAAGATTCTGTTCGTTTAGTAACGGACTAAGGCATGCCTGTTCCCTGAATTCACATTTCATTCCATTCATCGAATTAAAAACAGACTCCAAAGGCCCTCTTTTTATAGGCAAACAGCTATTTTTTTCTGTTACAACAAGAGAAGAAATATCTTCCCTGCACTTCAAAAGAAAAGCATTATACTGCTTGAAAGATTGGACTGATTTATTTAAACAATTATTTTCTTCTTTTAATACGATTAATTGAGCCATAATTTTTTCAAGTTCTGTGCGAAGATCAGAAATCATATCCGAACATTCATCGCTCTGTATTTTCTTACCCAGTACGCCTCCTAAAAAATCCAACATATTTTCTTTATATCTTTGATTTTCTGACTGCTCTTTACGATATCGCCTACATAAATTTCTATTTTTTTTCCATAATGCTGAATAAGATTTTCTCAACGTCTCTCTTTCCCTATCCAACCAAACAATCGTCTCTTGCCTCGGCAATGAGAAATCCAAATTTTCTATATCAAAATGAATCTTCATTTGTGAATACCCATTTTCTTCGTATTTAATTTCTAATGATAAAAGAGGAAATAGTTCTAATTTCTGCAATACAATGTCATTAAAATAATTTATTTCAGAAAAATAGCTTGTAAAAGCCATCTTGCTTATCTCTCTATATTTGAACATGTCTTTCTGCCGCATATTATGCCCACCAGAATTTTTCTCTACATCGTAATTCATATCATTAAAGTAAATACTAAACTCCTCATGTAATAACTCTTCACCGGTCATCAATACAACACATGCCAACAGCTGTTGAAACATGACTGATGTATAAAACTGATAGTTTTTTTTCTCATAGACTGGAACCACAACAGATGGGTCATAATCAACAGCAGATGGATCATAATCAACTTGCATTAACCTTGGTTTTCGCCAAAGCTTGTTTGGTTCACTAAGCTCTATTTCCACCACATAAGCTACACCATTAATTAAATTAACAGAAGCCCTTAAATAAGTACTCGTCTTGCGCAAAATATAAGCTAACTCATTAAGAAAGCTACATTTTTCACCGGAAACTTCTGGCAGTGCGGTATCAGAAGATATTTCAATAATTAACCCAGTGAAACTGCCATGAAAAAAGCCGTCTTTAGTATATGCTTCCTGACTTTCGCTATAATTTTCTGAAAGACCTGCTTTTATGGACAAATTTTGTAATCCATTAATTGTTAAGCTTTTCGCATTTTTACAAACAGAAAACTCAAGAATAATTTCGTCAACAGCAGAAAAACACCATTGGGACATCGTTATTATCATTAACAAACAGACAAAATTCACCCTGCAGCCTTATCCCGTTCAAAAATTAATTTCCTGTGTCCCGACTAAATAACAAGCATTTTTATTCGTTTTTTTTACCTGTAATTACGTATTATCATTATGTTGGATTCTATCCCTGAAACCGAAACCAATATTTATCTTTGGCATATCTCTGTGTTAAATCTAGACCATAAATATACAATTAATAAAAAATCAACGCATATTTGTAACTTGCAGCTAGAATACAGACAACATGTTTCTATTTTGGCACAATACTACCATTTTTACCGAACCGGAATACGGGATTCATGGTCAATATCAAAGATGTTGCAAGGAAAGCAGGAGTATCTATTTCCACCGTTTCCCGAGTTATAAACAACAGTGCAACGGTCAGTGAAAGAAAACAGAAAGCAGTTCGACAGGCCATGACCACCCTTCAATATAAAACCAATCTTTTTGCCAAGGCTCTGGTCTGTAATAAATCAAATACCATTGGCCTACTGGTAGGCGAACTGGCTGACCCTTTCTTTGGATTACTGATGCAAGGTGTCGAACACATCGCAAAAAAACACGGAAAACAATTGATTGTCAGCGCAGGCCATCATGATGCAGAGCAGGAAAAACAAGCCATTTTGTCCTTAATTGACCATCGATGCGATGCACTGGTTATTCATGCCAAAGCACTATCTGACCAGTCTCTAAAAACCTGCTTATCGGAACAGCCATCTGGCGTTGTTATTAATCACTGTATTCCGGATATGCCGGCACGCTGTATCTCTATAGACAATAACAAGGCTGCCTGTTCAGCTGTGCAATATTTACTGAAATACGGACATACTCATATTGCCTACGTAGAAAGAAACGACGCCATAGAAGATCAGGCATCACGCAAACAAGGTTATACGGATGCATTAGTGCAAAATAATATATCATATGATCCGTCTCTCATCGTTACAGACAAACCCGATGAAGAAGGCGGATTCCGTGCAGTAGAAACCTTGTTACAGCAAACAGATCATTTTTCGGCAATCTTTACCTATAACGATATGATGGCAGCCGGCTGTATCAGCGCCCTTCGCCATCACGGACTGAGAATCCCTGAAGATGTCTCCATCATCGGGTTCGACGACGTATTATTAGCCCGCTTTCTGCGCCCGACCCTAACAACGGTTCACTATCCGATAAAAGAAATGGCTATCGCTGCAGCTACTCAGGCGCTCAAGCTAAGCGGGGAAAACATTGACTTCACTCCTATTTGTTCTCACCCGACAACACTGGTTGAACGCCAGACTGTTTTACCTATACCCGCTATAAAATGCCAGAAAACCTACTAAAGATCAGGGGTTCCTGGCACTCAAACCGGTGCTTGAGCTTTTAGCCGACGAAGCGTCTGACCCCATCGCCAAATAACGCCATGACAACAAAATCAGGAGCAACACAGGAATCCCTATCACAGCAGTCATAACAAAAAACCAGACATATCCGACACTGTCTACTATTTCACCGGAAAAACCGGCAATGAATTTTGGTAACATCAACATCAGTGAACTGAATAACGCGTATTGTGTTGCCGAATAGTTGATATTCGTCAGGCTGGATAACCAGGCAACAAATGCCGACGCAGCCAAACCGCTGGAAAAGTTATCCAGAGATACTACAAGGGTCAGAGCTGTCATATCTTTGCCAACGGTAGCCAGCAGGGCAAAAAGAAGATTTGTTACTGCAGACAGGAAAGCACCGGTAAATAACATTTTTATAATACCTAAGCGTGCTATCAGGATTCCACCAACGCCGGCACCCAACAAAGTCATTATTAATCCATACACTTTAGTAACAGTAGCTACCTGCTGTTTAGTAAATCCAAGATCTACATAAAACGGATTCGCCATAATTCCCATAATAATATCAGAAATGCGATAGGTACTGATAAGAGCTAACAACAACAAAGCCTGCCAGCGATAGCGCCTGATAAATTCTGCAAAGGGACAAATAACAGCGCCATAAAACCAGGTCAGGATACGAACCAGCCATAAGGGACAACCGGGTTTTCCTTTCAACCATAGAGCTATTTTTTCTTCTTCCGCAACCGGAACATGCATTATTTCAGGCTCATGTATGGCAAGTGTTGTAATTAACCCAACACCCATTAAACCCGCCATGGAAAAATACGCTATAGACCATGCATGAACAAAATAACCATTGGCTGATGGCGCTACCCAGGCTGCTATAGCCAAGACTCCTGCCCCTGAGGCGATCATGGCGATACGATATCCGGTCATATACGTGGCTGCCAACGCACCCTGTAAACGTTTATTAGCAGATTCAATCCGGTAGGCATCAATCACAATATCCTGCGTTGCTGAACTGAACGCGACTAATAACGCCATCCCGACCATCATGCCTAATTCATTGGCTTCTGCCGGATTCGTCAATGCCATACCGATCAAACCAACTATCACACCACACTGACTTAACAACAACCATGAACGCCTTCGCCCTAAAAAATACGTCAACAACGGAAGAGACAGCCGATCAACCAGTGGTGACCAGATCCATTTGATACTATAGGCCAATCCCACCCAGCTAAAATAGCCAATTGTGGCACGAGCAACACCCGCCTCACGCAACCAAAATGAAAGACTCGAAAAAACCAGCATCAGGGGTAGTCCGGCGGAAAACCCCAAAAATAACAGAGCGATTGCCTTGGGATGGCGATACACTTGCAAAGATTGCCAGTAAGAGGAAAGTCGTTGAGCTAACATCGCAGTTTCCTTCTTGTTCTACAAGATACCCGCTAATTACCATCCCAGCGGTAGCGACCAAAATCAATTTTTCCGTTTGTCAGGAAAACGCCTTCCCCGGCAAGCTTTTCCTGTTGCTTACGATATAAAGCAGAACCTTCGGGAAAAGAAATACGGCCTTTACTGTTGACGACACGATACCAGGGAATGCCACTACCTGACGGCAACTGTTTTAAAATATGACCTACCACCCTGGCATAACCGGGAGCATTTACCATATTGGCAAGTTGCCCGTAAGTCACCACCTGACCCTTAGGCACTCGACTTAATACATACCAGACTATTTCCGGTGTTACTATACACGACAAAATGTTTATCCTTTCTGTTCATAACTGGTCATGAACGCATCAATACGACAGGTCTTATCACTACCACTTCAGTGAAAACGCATAAAACACAGCGCATTAAAAGATCATTTTTTCATCCACATCCATAATACGATAAATACCACTAATACAGCAGGATTACATTGGTAATTCTCAAGAGAGTTGGTATGCTACTTCCGTTTTATAGATGATGTCTTGCACTGATTTTGAACTTTCCGTTCTTATGTATCCTTTTATCTAACTATATGGAAAATGGAAAAGTTCGCCACTCAACAGGGAGTAAACCCTGCATGAACGTGAGTGCTGTCAAATTTGTAACCTCATGTAATTAACCACCTATAACAGATGGATAGCCAACTAAGACGACAGAATGTTTTGGAAAAACTTCCCCTGACCCCAGACACACAGAAACCTCTTTTTTCATTAAAACAGCCGTCAGTTGGCCTATGGCTCAGCTTGTTCATATCTTCCGTACTATCCGTTCATGCTTGTGCCGATGACAAAATCTACCTGCGAAACGGTGATACCCTATCAGGCAATATACAATCTCTGGAAGCCGGAAAACTGGCTTTAAAGACAGTTTATGCCGGAACCGTCAATATCAGCTGGAAGCAGGTCAAAACCATTGATACAGAATCTCCTCTCTGGATTACCTTCGTAGGAGAAAAAAAACCACGCAAGCGAACCCTTCGCCACTATGAAAAACAGCAGGCTATCGTTGAAAGCGATGGCAAGCAGCACGTTTTTTCTGCTGTATGGCCTCTTGCCAGTATCAGTCGCAAACCGCCGGTCATTTCTGATAAATGGAAAATATCCGGTGATGTCCGAGCCAATATGAATAGTAGTACAGGTAATGATGATGAAATATTATTCTCATTTGACGGGACTCTGGATATCAGTGACCAACTGAATAAAAACATCCTGAAATGGGATGTTGAGCTGGAACATGATAAAGATAAAGAAGACGAACAAAACTCTTCCGAATGGGAATTGGGATATACTTATCAGCGCTATTTAACAGAGCACTGGTTTGTCAAAGGCTCAGCAAAACAAAGCGAAGACTCCTCTGCTGACTTAAAATCCCGAACCGTCCTCAGTCCCGGTATGGGGTATCGTTTCTGGGAAACCTCCAAGCGTAAATTATTACTCAGCGGTGGTCCCTCCTATATCTGGGAAAATTACGACAATGTACCCAATCAGGATCATTACGCGGTAAACCTTGAGCTGTATTTCCTGACACCTATCTATCAGGATTTAAGCTACTATCTTGACACCAAGTTCTTTTATGGACTGGGTGGCGACAGACAAGACCTTATGGATATGGAGCACGGTTTAACCGCTCAGATTACCAAAACACTGAGTCTGTCATTAAGTCATTACCTTGACTATGAC
>NSIT01000004.1_pt1 | contig 53463 bp, 47 predicted proteins | sample 1450681 | NCBI WGS metagenome assembly NSIT01 (sample SAMN07455404, study PRJNA386592) | invertebrate metagenome | isolation source: Endozoicomonas-like sequences binned from scallop gill tissue | host: Pecten maximus | place: United Kingdom: Lyme Bay MPA | collected 2013-06-01
CTTTTCGATCAGTAATCAGTGACCGGCTCGCTTTACGCTTGCCTCCCTTCCAGCGGGTTTTACTAAAGCGTGACAACATTCGTGAAGGTGTCCGCCAGCTACCCTGTCTTCTTCTATCATGCGGTAAGTGGGGGTATGGCTGATGGCCTTTTCAGGTATCTCAATTTTCATTCGGCTACTGATATTTTCCGGCGACCAGCCCAGTAACAGACTTTTCTCAATAATGTTACGATGTTGGGTATTCGCTTTCTTTGTCTTACCCGCATTGATTTTTCGTTCTGTTTTACGTTTTTCCGCAGATTCCGTGCAATAACTACTGGGATCCGAGTTACGTTTTAATTCCCGGCTAACCGTGCTCTTGCTGACTCCCAGCGTAACGGCAATAGCTGTCTGAGAAAAATCGTTTTGCAATAAAGCCTGAGCCGGTAGCGTTTGTCTTGAGTCAGCTGTTTGTAGTGTTTGGTTTGAGTGTTCATTCCAGACTTCCATTTCAGAGTGTGACAACATAGAAATCTACCGACAGCTGTCTCACATCTCAAGTTTTAGCCTGTTGCGCTTATTGTGTTACTTCAGCCTTGGCCTCAATATCTTTACCACAAATGCCAAGAACAGGCGTGTTTCCCTTGATTCGCAGCCGGCAGAAAATGTCTTGCCCATCGAGCAATTTAAACCAGCCATTACCGACGAACTCTCGGTCAGCCAGCAGGCCATAAATCTTCTCTGCTGGAATAAGTGCCAACACTCTTCTCATGATGGCTATGCGCTCAGAAGTATTAGAGTTGCCGCCTGACTTGTCCAGACATACTCAGGTAATAGGGATTGCAGTACCCTGCCAGGTAATCGACACCACCAGATAGTTGACGTGTTTATTACCAAGCTGCCAGTTTGTTCTGTCCATACAGAGAGTGTAGCGGGAGAGTTTCATCCCAATGAAGAATTAACCTGTCCAGTTGCTCATAGCAGAAGGTATAGCAGCAAAAAACGTTTAATACGTCGATAGCTGGAATCTTCCCGGGCTTTGCTCTGGAACTCTTCTGCTACACGGTAAAGATTACAAGAACGCTCCCTCAATAGGGTAAGGATAAACTGGGCAAGAAATATAATCCGGGTTTGATGTTAGGGGAGATGGGCTTTTAGCTCATTGGCTAATGAGCTGACGTCTTTAATATACGACTACGGTTATCTGTTCGGATGTAAGAGATTCAATAGATTATCTTGTATGGGCATCACTCATACTTTTAAATCCTTTCTATAGCGGGTAAACCCTTTCTATAGCTGGCCTATAGACATTTTGTCCCGTATATAGGTCTGGAACATTTAACAGACAGTAATGAATAATTCTCAGTATGAATTATCCTTATCAGATATGCGGTTTGTCTTAGTCTGTATTTATTGGAATCAAATGTATGCTGGGTAAAATCAGCCCTGTTTTTTTTCAGATTGATACCCGTCAAATTTTATAATTCTATTACGAGCAGGACAATTCGAACAAAAAAACAAGACAGGATGACGAGCCAGAGCTGCAACTATGATGCAAAACTTCAATGCATGAGAGCCTTTCAGACAGGCCGCACAAAGGAGATTTAGTAAATGCGATTGGTATTCGGTATCGTAGACGATTCCATGCCCTTGGAATACCATAGGGAAAAACAGTTACAGGCAGAGTGAAAATAATATGACAGATATCTTAACAATAGCGTGCGATCACTTGCTGGCACCTGCCGGTATCAACGATCATCAGTTGGCGGCGGTTCTTGATAACATTCTTGGTCATAATATTGATGCTGCTGATCTTTATTTCCAGTCTCAACGCCATGAATCATGGATTCTTGAAGACAGTATTGTCAAAGAAGGAAGTTTTAATGTTGACAAAGGCGTTGGCGTTCGGGCAATAAGCGGTGAAAAAACAGGGTTTGCCTATTCCAATGAGATTATTTTGCCGGCGCTGGAAGAGGCGGCAGGTGCAGCCCGTAGTATTGCCCGTCTAGGACAACAACAGCAAATACAGGTATGGCGAAGACCTCAGTCTCAGGTGTTATACCCATCGGAAAATCCGCTGGATTCAGTGCCTCAGGAAGACAAAGTAGGCCTGCTGAAAGAACTGGACAGAGAAGCTCGGCGAATGGACCCTTGTATAAAGCGAGTGACTGTGAGTTTATCCGGTTTGTTTGAAGAGGTTCTGGTAGCTGGAACGGACGGTACTTTTTCTGCTGATATGCGTCCATTGGTTCGGTTGAATGTCAGTGTTATTGCTGAAAGAAACGGACGAATAGAAAATGGCAGTGCAGGCGGTGGTGGTAGAGGAGATTACCGACAGTTTTTTGTTAATGATACAGGGCTGGGTTATGTAAGAAAGGCGGTTAAGCAGGCTATGACTAATCTGGATGCTGTATCTGCACCTGCGGGAAGTATGCCTATTGTTTTAGGATCAGGATGGTCCGGTGTTTTGCTTCATGAAGCAGTTGGTCATGGGCTGGAAGGAGATTTTAATCGTAAGGGCAGCTCAGCTTATTCAGGGAAGATCGGAGAAAAAGTTGCTTCTTCCCTGTGTACGATCGTAGACAATGGAGCTATTGAAGGCCGGAGGGGATCCTTGAATATTGATGATGAGGGAGTAAAAACCGGTTGTACGGTTCTGATAGAAAAAGGAATTTTAAAAGGGTATATGCAGGATAAGCTGAATGCACGATTAATGGGGCAGAGCTCTACAGGGAATGGACGTCGTGAGTCTTACGCTCATTTACCCATGCCGCGGATGACTAATACTTATATGTTGGCTGGAAAAAGTGAACCGGATGAAATCATTGCCAGTGTGGATAAAGGAATTTATGTAGCAAATATGGGTGGAGGACAGGTAGATATTACTTCAGGAAAATTTGTATTTTCTGCCAGTGAAGCTTATTTGATTGAAAAAGGGAAAGTAACAAGACCTGTCAAAGGTGCAACATTAATCGGTAACGGGCCGGATGTGATGGGGCGGGTATCCATGGTTGGAAATGATTTAGCATTAGACCCCGGTATGGGAGTCTGTGGTAAAGACGGTCAGTCAGTGCCTGTCGGTGTGGGCCAGCCAACCCTGAAGATTGATGAAATTACTGTAGGGGGAACGGAGTAATATCTTTTTTGGGGAGGTTAGGGGATGAAAGTGTTTGTTTAGAATCAAACTACTCCCCCTTCCTCCCCCTTGCCTTGAAAAATATTGTCTACCTTAAAGATAGTGTTTTAATCGTATTCTGTAGGCAGGCTGGGAATATTCCTGTGATGTAACAGAAGATTAATATCCGCCTTTATTGTGCGCCCTTCAGAAAGTGATGGAAGTTGATTCGGTGAGAAGTAATCGACGTCGGAAATCTCATTGTTGTGTTCCTGAGATATCATCGGCATTTCTGATTTTAGCTCACATAAAAACAACAGTTTGATAATGTGGCTTGGTGTTTTAGGATGGTAAGGGTGTTTTAAAATATCACGAATTGTAACCAATTTGGTGGCAGAGGCTTTATATCCCGATTCTTCCAGAATTTCCCTGCTCACACCAAGGGAAGGTGATTCACCAATGTCAGCCCACCCTCCCGGTAATGCCCATCGTCCATCAGAGCACTCTTTGACCAGTAAAATTTTATTGTGCTGAAAAACACCACCACGTACATCCAGTTTAGGCGTTGCATAGCCTTTTTCCGGTAAAAAGTACTGTTCAACGGCCTGAATAGGAGTGTCTGTCAGCAGGGCCTATATCTTGTAATTGTTGGTAGCGTTCTATATCGAATAGGTCTTCCCCGAAAGTTAGGCCGTTCTGGGCGATGGTTCTTATTTGCTCTACCCAATGAACCCAGTTATTTTCTATCATAGTTTTTATGCACCACTTTCTTTGTGTGGAAAAAAGAATCCGCTTGCACTAAATTTATTAAAAATGATTTAATTTTCTTAAATGCTAATTTTGTTTGAGCATTATAGTTTCTTCCTCACCCGTTTCCGAATTCCGTTGACTCCTATAAAGCAACTTGTCGGGTTCTCTTATTAATTGATGGGATGATGATGTGGGGCTGGGACTGTTATCAGGTACACTCATTGGATAGATAAAATATTTTTGTAAATCAACGGGTTGATCTGTTAATAGTGCTTGAATGTCTTTTTCTATCTGATACTTGTCTGTGAATATTGATAGCAAATACCAGGGCTCTGATAGGTGACCGTTATGCCATAAAATATAACGGCACTTGTTTTTTATTTTATGGGAAGGAGAAACTTTATCAGCGGATAAATCCAAGTCTAGATAATAAGCCCGTATTTGAGAAGTTTTCGAATCAGTAGCTGTTGTGGAAAGAAACTCATTTAATCATTACTATGGTTGTCAGCTAGGCTTAGTTGGTAACCTAGCATTTGACCATCATTAAACAGAAAACACCCATTGAATGATTTATTTGATAACATCAATGGCATCCAAAGTCGGTCATCTTCCCACATTTCATCATAGGGAATATCTTGAACGGGATACCATAAGGGAGCGGCTTCATCTGTTTCTGACGGGGTTCCTATATAGTCTGATGTTGTATAAATATGCATCTGCATAGCCAGTCCATCGGTAAATTGAAAACGATTGCTTCCTGAAAACGCCAGATGCATGGGAGTTATATTGAGCTCCTCCTGAATCTCACGAACAGCACAGTCGTATGTTAACTCATTGTCTTCTACTTTCCCTCCCGGGCCGGTTATATTGCCTGCACCTAACCCTCTTTTTTTTCGAATCAATAAAATTTTCCCTCGCTTTATGACGAAAACTAGCGCGGCATGAACAGAAGGACGCCAATGTTGCCAATTAATATTTTTAAATGCATAAATGGATTTTTTAGCCATGGGAACCTTGCAGAGTGTTTATGGGCAGCTTATACAGAATATATGGGGAAAGTAAAGTAAAAGCCTGTCGGTTAATATTGCTATCTAGGTTAGAACTCGTATGCATTTAAAAATAGCATTGACTTTGCAAGATTATGACTGATAAAACAAATCAGGCAGAGTCGTTTAATAAGGAAAAATAATGATAAAAAAAACACTAGCTGGAATTTGTTTAATGATGGTAATTTTTTTGGTGCAAGGATGTCAGCCCGAAAAAAATACTGGAACTATTATCTCAGATTCTATGGTTTATGAGCCAGTTCCGGGTCATGAAGTAACAGTAGGTTATGCGTCGTTGTATAACTCTGGATCTCAAGATGTGAAGTTGGTTGGGATTTCAGCGCCAGAAAATACGGTAGCTAAAACAGAGATTCATGGGCATCGTATGACAGATGACGGAAATATGATGATGTTCAAGGTGGACTCATTAGTCCTGCCGTCCCACGAGAAGGTTATACTGAAACCCGGAGAATATCATATTATGCTAATGGGCTTAAAAAACACCTTAGTTAAGGGCGATTCGTTTTTGCTTACCTTCTATTTTTCTGATGGTTCCAGTCAACGGGTTTCTGTTCCTGTCATTTCACGGACGACTTCTGGTGAAGCTTTAACCCATTAAAATTTGTGCAGAAGATGCCTTTTATTCATGGCTGAGGATGGAGTAACGATCTAGACTTTGTTTGAGAAATAATATGCATTATTAATTGTTATTTTGTTTGATGAGATTTCTTATGGATAGTGTCGGCATGGGCTGTGTTTTATGAATTCTTCACTTCAGGATGGTAACAATGCACAAAATTTTGAGTGCGATGATCGAATTCATATATTTGATGCGTATAGTGATGATTACAATCAGTGGTTTTCGACGTTTTTAGCGCATACTGACCAGAAAGAACAAGCCATGAAGTGGCTACGGGATACACTGGGAAAAATATCTGACAAGCGCTATTTTATTGATGTGGGTGCAGGGAATGGCTTACTGACCCGGCAACTATCAGACTATTTCATGCATATAGAAGCCGTTGAGCCTAATCCATACCTGTACCAGTTGTTGACGCAAGTTCTGCCAGATTGTACCTCCCATCTGTGCGCTATAATGGATGCAACACCTGATTACCGGGCTGACTTTATCTTATGCTCTCATGTTCTTTATTATATTCCGTTGGATCAGTGGTTAAAGCACATTAAAAAAATGGTGGAATGGCTGTCTTCGGATGGAACGCTAGTCATCGCATTGCAAGCTCAGGATACGGGTTGCATGCAGTTATATCGTCATTTTACCGGGCATTCCTTTAATTTGATGCAGTTAGTAGAGCCATTCAACACAGCCGAAGATCTGGAAATAGCTGTGGAGAGAGTTCCTGCCTCAATAATAACGAATGATCTGGCCACAACGTATCGTATTACGGAGTTTGTTCTTAATTTATTACCTTTAGAAAATCCGCCATTAAAGGCGGATGTTTACCGCTATATAGAAAATTTTTTTAAGCAGAAATCGTCTAAATTCGTTATGTCTTGTGATCAGTTATTTTTGAAAATCCATCGTAACAGTTAAAGAAAGGATGGTCTCGGGCCCTATTTTTGAAGCGCCTTTCGCATGGCATCAATCGCCTGATGGTAATCCGTAGCACCATAAATAGCGGAACCTGCAACAAAAGCATCAGCACCGGCTTCAGCAATGGATTGAATATTTTTAGCACTGACACCACCGTCTACTTCTAGATAAATATCTTTGTTGCAGGCGTTTATTAGTGTGCGGACAGTGCGTAGTTTATCCATTGTGGAGGGGATAAAGGCCTGTCCACCGAAGCCAGGATTCACAGACATCAGCAGAATGATATCCAGTTTATCCATTACGTATTTTAGTATATCCGGATGGGTTGCCGGATTGAGGGCTAATCCTGCTTTGCAGCCACTGTCTTTAATAAGCTGAAGACTGCGGTCTATGTGGTGTGATGCTTCCGGGTGAAAAGTGATTAGGCTGGCTCCCGCATCAATAAATTCGCCGATCATGGTATCTACCGGTTCAACCATAAGGTGAACATCGATTGGAGCGGTAATGCCGTGGTTTCGCAATGCCTTGCAGACCATAGGGCCTATGGTCAGATTAGGAACATAGTGATTATCCATGACGTCAAAATGAATCCAGTCTGCCCCTGCTTTCAATACACTATCGACTTCCATCCCGAGATTTGCAAAGTCTGCAGAAAGGATGCTGGGGGCAATAATATAATTTTTCATGCTTGTTATCCCGCTCGAAGGTTGCCTGTAATGAATCTGTGCGTATTTTACGGAAAACCGGGCATCCTGTTAAATGACAATAACAGGAAGGTTTTTTAATGGGTCGCTGCTTTCTTATAGGATGGTTCCGTCAGGTGAGTCCAGCCTATTGCTGAAAGAAACAGTGTAATCAGTGGCGGAACCCATACGAAAATAGCATAAGGTATATAATTAATGGGCGATATGCCCAGCGTTGTTGTCATAAACAGGCCTACCTGAGTCCAGGGAAATAAAAAAACGCAGGATAATGTTCCTTCGCTGATCAGGTAGCTGAGGGTCTCTGGTTTAAAATGCTGTTGCTTGAAGGTTTTTTTATACAGTGAACAATTTAAGAGAACAGAAAGCTGGGATTCACTGGTAACTGCATTGATAAGCAGACAGAGAAGATATACAGATAAAATCAGTGGAAAGCTGTGTTGCAATGATTTTATAAATTTGATCAGAAGTGATTCAAAAACATGGGTCTTTTCCAGTAAGCCCATTTGACATACTGCCAGAAAAGTCAGGATGAAGGGTTTTACCATGCTTTTAATGCCTCCTTGCAGTAAAAGGCTATTAACAATGGAGGTATGTGACTGGCTATGGAATCCATTGATTAAAATATGGAATAATTCTGTCAGGGTGGCGTGCTGGAGCAAAATGGCACAGACTACACCGGAAAAAATGCCGGTCATTACAGAAATGTAAGGAGAAGTTTTTAACAGTATGAGCAGGAAGACAATGGCGATGGGCGTCATTGCCCATAATTTCAGATTAAATCCTGATTTCAGTACCGTAAGAATTTCTGATGTTCCGTCGTATTGTAAACTTGTGTAGTGTGGGATCGTTTGACCCTGTATATAGTAAACTATCAGGGATAGTATAATAACCGCCACATTGACCGGAGCCAGTATACGCACATGTTGATAAATATCGGCATCAAGTAAGGTGGTGGCGAGAACATTGACGTTACCCAGTGGTGTAATCTTGGCACCAAAGACAGCTCCGGATAAAATAATTCCAGCAATCATGGGTATAGGAATACCCAGTCCCAGTCCCATCACAGAAAGCACAATACCCAGTGTTGCGACAGTTCCCCAGACGGCGCCTGTTATATAAGCGGTCAGACCACATAGAAGAAATCCAGCCGGAAGAAACAGTGATGAACCTATTTTGGGTAATACATAATAAATCAGTGCAGGAATGGTCCCGGCAGCAATCCAACTGGCAATAAGTAAACCTATCAGGAATAAGAATAGAAGCGCCTCGGACGATTTTTTAACGTGATATACCATGATTGCTATTTGTTGATGTAAGCTGTAGCCGTTATGCCAACTGAAAGCCATTGTTATCAGCAACAGATAAATCAACAGAAAGTGGGATTTCAGGTGAAACAGTACAAAATTTAAAAAAAAAGTGGTAGCGATGATGACAACCAGTAATGCAGCTTTATGGAAATGGGAAGAGTCTCTATGATGGAGGCTGTATGCTTGCCCTGGTTTATAGGAAAAATAAGTCATTACTACGCTGTATAAAAAAACAACCGTCGAACGAAAGTTTTTCAGGCTGTCGATGGTTTTTTATCCTGATCGGTTATAAAACAGTAATTGCACTATATAAGACAATAGCAATGCATATGCTGCTCTCCATCAATAGAGTGCAGTATAAACGTGGTGAAAATAATCAGAGAAGAGATATACAGAATATTCCATTAAATATTATGAATCACTGAATTTTAAAAAGCATTTGGTTTTATATCGTTTGACAGAATTTTATCAGTCGGGTAGAAGTCATGATTAGCATGAATGAGCGAGATCCATCTCTTAATTCAAGATAAATTATTTCTGGGTTAATTTTTTTACATAATAAAACTATTTTGAATTACATATGCTTTTATATATATTTAAAAGATGAAAATTTTCTGGCATATGGAACGCCCTAATGATACGGCAATGGATTAATAATAAGTTGCTTTGTGATAAAGCATTCGGTTTTTTATGTGGTTTCCTGATTTATCTGATCGTCAAAGGCTGTCCTGCTGCTTATGCATCAGTGATAATGGACGATAATGAATCTGTCTGGGGGTTTGGGTTGAGCTTCCGGTACGCGGACATTCCTTTTACTGTCAGTGATGATCTTAGCGTCAATGTTATTCCTGAAATCTATTATAATGGCGAATATTTTTTTATGGAGGGGCTCAGTGGCGGTATAAAAATTTTAAGGGAAAATGCCTGGTCTCTGGATTTTATAGGGGCTATGCGCTTTGGCGATTTGCCGAAAGAAGAAGGTAGGGAAACTCGTCTGGATACGCCTTTCTGGGGAATCCGCGCCCGTTACGATATTCGACCCGATCATTATTTATATACGTCTGCTATGGCGGATTTCGCTGGGAGTGCTTATCTTGATATAGGCCATAAATGGCGAAAAGTGTATGGACGATTCAAACTAGAACCTTATGTAAATATGCGTTGGAAAAATGCAGATTATAATCGCGATTTTTACGATGCATTGAGCCAGTCTAAGGCGGGTATGAATCATAGTCTGGAACCTTCTATAGGTTTGGATGCCCGGTATCATTTATCCAAAGGAGTCTATTTAACGGCAGGCCTACAGTATCTTCATTTAGATCATGAGGCCCGAAAAAGCCGGACAGTTGATGGTAATCATAAAACAGTGGCTAATGTGGGGTTGGTGTTATTGGGAGATGGCATTCCTGTTTCCGGTAATGCATTTTTCCCCCGGAGAAGCTATCTGAGAGCTGCTTATGGCTGGGCAACTCCATCAAATATGGGGGATATACTGGCCGGTAAAAATGATTCAAAAGAATTTGACGATACCCTAAGTTCTGTTTTTTATGGGTATCCGCTTAAAGAAAAGGCTTTTGAGTGGCCTCTGGATTTTTATCTCCACTCAGGGTTAGTTTGGCACCATTCGTCAGATACACAGGATGCCGGCTTTGAAAGCGTGGTGGCAATCAAGGCTTACTATACATTAAATTGGCCTGTTAATTGGCGGTTCGGAGTGGCCCAGGGGTTATCCTATGTATCCCGATCAACTTATGTAGAAAAGTCTGAGCTTGACCGTAAGGATCGAAAAGAAAGTAAGTTGATGAATTATCTGGATGTCAGTTTTGACGTTAATATTGGGGGGTTGATGAATAATCATACTTTTGATCGGTTTTGGGTCGGATACAGCCTTCATCACCGGTCTGCCATTTTTGAAAAATCTTCTCATTTCGGCAGAATTAAAGGCGGCAGTAATTATAATAGTATTTATGTACAGACGGACTTTTAATAGAGGTTTCCTGATTTTACTTTTTTTGGAAAAACGATAACTTTTATCCTGCCTATTAAAGCATATATAGCCGTTTCATTATCCGGGTTTTTGATAAGAGCAGGTGCAGAGCCTGCTCTATGCACTGCACTGTGTTAGCGGATGCTTTATAGCCCGGCAACAATATCTTTACTGAATGATTTCTCACAATAATGACAACGCAGTTCTATATCAGCCCCTTTTTCCTTGAGATAAAAAAGCGTGCTTACCGGTTCATTATGTGAAATACAGTTGGAGTTAGGGCATTCAAAAACACCTTTCAGATTTTTAGGAACCGACATTTTAAATTTTTCTACAACATTATAATTGTCAATCACGTTAATCGTTGCACCTGGTGCAAATAGGGTTAGCTCATTAGCTTCATTTTCTGTAAACATACGATCAGTGACTTTTATTATGTCTTTTTGTCCCTGTTGTCCACTGGGTAAATTAAAGCCTACCGTAATGCGGTCATCGCCGTTGAGTAAGTGGAGGCGCTCCAAGATTTTTACACCTTGGCCGGCGGGAATATGGTCAATGACGGTACCTTTGCGAATCGCTTCAACCAGTAGTTTATTGTTCATTGTATTATTCATGAGATGTCCTCTTACAGGGCTTCATTCAGGATTAGGGCCAGTAATGCTTCACGGGCGTACACACCATTTTTTGCCTGCTCGAAATAATAGGCATAGGGAGTTTTGTCCACTTCAACAGCTATTTCATCCACGCGGGGTAAAGGATGAAGGACTTTCAGATGATCCGGTGCTTCCCTGAGTACTTTATTGTTTAAAATATAACGGGAGGCTATTTTCTTAAATTCCGTTTCATCGAAGCGTTCTTTCTGCAGGCGGGTCATATAGATGATGTCGGTATCATGGACAACTTCTTCAATATGAGTGACGCACTGGAATTGACAACCTTTTTCCTTTAGTTCATCCAGTAAATAGTCAGGCATGGCCAGGGCATCTGGTGCAATAAATGTGAATTGGGCGCCGAACAGAGAAAGTGCCTGTACCAGAGAGTGGACTGTCCGGCCGTATTTCAGGTCGCCGACAAAGGTGATATGACGGTTTTCCAGTGTTCCCTGACATTCCTGAATACTGAACAGGTCAAGCAGCGTTTGTGTAGGGTGCTGGTTTGCACCATCACCGCCATTAATGACAGGCACGGAGGAAAATTCGCTGGCCAGACGTGCAGCGCCTTCCTGAGGATGGCGCATTACGATGGCGTCGGTATAGGATCCGATAATGCGGATGGAATCCGCCAGTGTTTCGCCTTTTTTTGCCAGTGATGTGTTGCCACCATCTGCAAATCCAATCAGTGTGCCGCCCAGTCTTTCGACAGCGGTTTCAAAAGACAGTCGAGTCCGGGTAGAGGCCTCAAAAAAACAACTGGCAATTACCTGACCTTTTAACAAGTCTGTTCGCGGATGCCTTTTAAGGATGGAGGCGGTTTCGAGGATCAGTTCAATATCTTCGCGGGTAAGGTCTGCGATGGAAATAATATCACGATGAAAGAGTCTGTTACTCATGGGTTATCCTTGTGGTTTCACAGTTTTTATTCAAAAAAAAACCCCTGAAACAGGGGTTTTGAAGAAATGCTGGAAAAAGGGGAAGAGGGGTTCGACCCTGAATGTTGGGTATGGATTGGAAATGGCAGATGGACAAAGCAGCCACGTTATTCTGACCCCGTAGTCATATGCGCGGTTAAGCAGAAAATAAAAACAAGTGCTATGAACCGCTAGAAAACTGTTAACGTCTGGTTCGAAACCAAACCTTTTGAGATTATACGGTTTTCTCTTATTGGGTCAAGAAAGTTGTAGCTGGTTTGTTTTCTTCAGAATCTCGATGCCACCACGCATTAACAATAGGAAACCACGGTGTACCGGTAGTGGGGCGTACCAAGTGATTCCAGTAAGCAATATTCGTCGTAGGTGAATACCATTTGGGAATAACGTAATATCCCTGACGCAGGACTCGGTCAAGGGCTTGCGCAGGAACAACAGAAGCCCCGTATTCACTGGCAGTACTGAGGAGCTCTGTTAGTCTGTCAATGGCTGGGTTGTCAATACCAATGATATTATTGCTTTGTGGTGTAGAAGCTGCTTGGCTGTGCCAGTTGTTTTTCTGTTCAGCTCCCAGAAATTCAGAGTGCCAGAAATGCCAGTCTGCCATGTCAAAATCGAATGATTTTACCCGTTTCCGATAATGGCTTTGGTCAATAATTTGTACCTGCATAGTGATACCAATGGAGGCCAGATTTTTTTTAAATGGCATGACGACCCGCTCTGCTCTGGGTAACTCAATGATAATGGTAAATGTCATGGGTTTCCCGGTTTTGAGATGAGTCATTTTGCCCTTGCGTAGCTCCCAGCCGGCTTCCTTTAATAGCCGAATGGCTGTCTGTTGTTGTTCCCTCAGGGAATAAGTTGGTGTGGCCTGATAGGTTAGCGGATCAGTGAAGACATCAGAAGGCAAGTAATTTTTGAAAGGCCGTAATAATTGTTTTTCTGCATCTGTGGGTAAACCGGTAGCCACCAGTCCGGTATTGGTAAAGAAGCTTTGGGTTCTTTTATAACCTGAATACAGGAGCATCTGGTTGATCCACGGGAAATTCAGCATGCCGGCAATGGCCTGACGTACCTGGCGATTCTGAAAGAGCGGTTTTCGGGTATTGAATACAAAGGCGCTCATGCCTGGAGGAAAGTGGAAGGGCAGACTTTCACAAATCACCTGTCCTTTTTTAACGGCTGGAAAATGATAGCCATGATGCCAGTTTTTAGGGTCATACTCGTATCGAAAATCGTATAACCCAGCCCGGAAAGCTTCCAGTGAAGCGTGGCTGTCACGAAAATAGCTGATCTGCACTTCGTCAAAATTATGTAAGCCTTTATTGACAGGAAGTTCCTGTGCCCAATAATCTTTGACCCGCTCATAAACAATGGACTGTCCCTGCTTGAATGATTTGATGCGAACCGGGCCACTACCAATGGGAATAGTGGTGAGTGTTGTGCTGAAATCGTGTTTTTCCCAGAAATGTCGAGGGAGGACAGGTAGGTAGCCAAGAAATGCGAGGGTTTTTATCCCGCGCTCTTCTGCCAGATGGAAAACAACTCGGTGGGGTGTTTCTGCAACGGTTTTTTCAATGGTTTTATAATTTCCCTGAATAAAGGGCGAGCCTTTTTCTTTTAACAGACTGAGAGTGTATACAACGTCATCCGCAGTAATGGGCATGCCATCATGAAAGCGAGCCTTGGGGTTGAGATTAAAGGCAACCCAAGCGTAATCCCTAGAGTATTCAATACTGGATGCAATCAGTGGATACAGGCTGTAAGGCTCGTCATAGGAACGAATCATCAGGTTGTTGTACAGGGCAAAAAGACCATCTGCTATTCTTCCCTTGCCATTGTAGGGATTAAACGTATCAAAAGTGCCAATGGAAGCTAACTTAAGAGTACCTCCTTTAGGAGCATTAGGGTTCGCGTATCGGAAATGGGAAAAATCAGGGGAATAAGAGGACTCTCCTACTAATGAAAGACGAGTGGTATGAATAATTGTCTGGTTATTTGGTGGGGGGGCAGAAACCACTGCTGAAGATAAAAAAACAAGTAATAAAACAGGGAGCAGATTGTTGAGTATTCCCTTTACCTTCGCTGTATAGGCAGGCATACATACATTATCCGCTCAGCTGATTGAAAGAACCGTTATTATCATTATGACTTTATAATATATAGCGGTCTTTTAACCCCAATGCCCGAAAGTTTGCGTTTTGATAAATAACTTATTGTTTTTAAAAGAAATATTTGATTAGTGTCAGTGAAAGAGATAAATACGCACCCGTTTGTGTCGGGAGGTTGTGTTAGAATGCGCCATTCTTTGCTTATTTAATGTGATGATGTTGTAAATGTTAAATTCTTTGACACAAAATTATAAAGCTATTATCGAAACACTGGGAGAAAATCCGCAGCGTGAAGGGTTGGTCGATACGCCTGTGCGCGCCGCTAAAGCGATGCAATATCTGACAATAGGATATCATCAAAACCTGAAAGATGTGGTGAATGGAGCTGTATTTGAGTCTGATATCAGTGAGATGGTGATTGTCCGTGATATTGAGCTTTATTCCTTGTGTGAGCACCATCTGCTGCCTTTCATTGGAAAGTGCCATATCGGCTATATACCCGATGGAAGAGTACTGGGTTTATCCAAGTTTGCCCGCATTGTGGATATGTATGCCCGTCGCCTGCAAATTCAGGAAAATATGACGACGCAGATCGCTGATGCTGTTGTTGAAGTGACCGGGGCAAAAGGCGTAGGCGTTGTAGTGGAAGCGCGGCATATGTGTATGATGATGCGTGGTGTGGAAAAACAGAATTCCTCCATGACAACTTCAGTGATGCGGGGCATTATCAAGGATCGACCATCCACGCGTCATGAGTTTTTGCAGTTTATCGGTAAATAATTCCATTGTCTGTTTGTGTTAGCTATAGCAGCCATAGATAAGTCATGGCTGCTGTCTTTCCATTCACTTAAATAACAAATACCCGACAGGAATAAGTATGGGCTGAATGTGCTGCACTCTGTTTTGTCGGTTCACGGGTCGATGAGTTCACTATATTTGCTCAGAAGCAATTCATCATCTTGATTTTTCTTGATAATTCGCCATATGAGATAAATATATCCTAGCGATATCAGCCGTGAACCGTTTGAGCCTATTCTTTCCATACTGGAAAGTGCTTGAAAAACAACTAAATCTCGTACGGTTGACCTTTATAAGGTCTTTTGTACTGTATCTTTCTGCTGAAAAGCAGCCGTCAGTGACGTATGATTTCCAAGGGTTTGTCAAAATAGAGAACAGTTTATTTTTATTTTTAGCAATGGAGTTGTAACCCTTCCTTTCTTAGGGGCAGTCTAAACCAGAGTTTCTAATATTTGGTGTTTTTCTGAATATCCCCATGGGGGCATATTATCCAGTGAGTCATGCTGGGTTCAAGCAATAATTCTCTGCCTGCACCAATTTCTACCAGAGGCTTTCCGCAAGAGCTTAAGCATTCGGATACAGCTCAGCCAAATTTAGCAGTAAAAATATTTTTTTCGTCAAATGTTGATCTAAAGGATAGGCAAAACGCAAGGGCAGTTCAGGTCAAATCCATTTAGGATAATTTCTGATTTAAAGATTGTGTGTTATAGAGCACTATAAAAAATTTTAAGATTATTAAAATAATCTGCTTACAGTTGACGATATTTAATGTAGTGATATTGAATGAATTGTTATATAAATACTGTGCTATTGAAGGAAAAATGAACTATTCTGGGTTGATAAGAAGTGAAGCTGCCTTGAATTATTATGGATATGAAATTAAGGCAGCTTTTTATTTATGAGAAAATATACGGCTATTTATTTCTGCTGTTTTATATGAGTGTAAAAATGCTCAGTACAATAGTCACCATTGTGATAAGCATGGCCAGAAGTGGCCACATGAATTTCACCCATATGCCATAGGGAATCCGGCCAATAGCCAGTGCCCCCATAACGACTCCGGAAGTGGGCGTAATCAAATTAGGCAGTCCTGAGGCAGACTGATAGGCTGTGACAACAAGATGCCGGCTGACATGGATGAAATCTGCAAGGGGTGCCAGAACGGGCATACTGAGTACTGCCAGCCCTGATGAAGAGGGTACAAGAAAGGAAAGTGCCATTTCAAGCCAGTAAATAGCGTTAGTGAATCCTACCGGCGGAAGCCCGTTAACCAGCTTTTCAGTGCCATATAAAATGGTATGAGTAATGTTGCCCTGATCCATAATAACGACGATGCCCCGGGCTAAAGCAATAATAAATGCGACGCCCAGAAGATCTCTGGCACCATTAATAAATGATTCGATAAAAATCGTTTCTTTCATACCAGCAATCAAGCCTATGGCGATGCTTCCAACGATAAAAACAGCCGATATTTCAGCCATCCACCAACCACCGACAGATACGCCCCACATCATGACGGCAAAGCTGAGAACAAATAAAGTGAGGATCAGTTTGAGGCGTCCGTTGAATTCAGGAACGACAGCCTTTTGTGAATTATTTCCCAGAAAGTGTTGTTTGTTTTCTTTGCGAATATGGGCAACCAGTGAATATTCAGGATGAGCCTTTACTTTTGCAGCATAGTGCATCACATAGATAACGCAGATCAGGAAACCCGACAATAATATAATAATGCGGGGTAGTTGTCCGTCAGCAAAACTGATGCCGGCAGCATTTGATGCAATAACGGTAGCAAACGGATTGATAGTGGAACCCAGACAACCTATACCGGCGCCAATCATAATAATGGCAACACTGGTTACTGTGTCATAGCCGGCAGCAATGATGACGGGAATGAGCAGCGCATAAAAAGGGATGGTTTCTTCGGCCATACCATAGACAGTTCCTCCTGCTGCGAAAATCGCCATCAGTATGGGGATCATCCATTGTTCACGACCGTTAAGTAACTGGGTGATTTTAGCGATACCGGCATCAATAGCGCCGGTTTTTGTCGCAATTCCCAGAAATCCCCCAATGATAAGAACAAATAGTGCGACATCAATAGCATTGGCCATCCCTGTGCTGTGGTTGTAAAACCCGTCAACCGGCGCCATGAGAATATCAGTCAATGTCTGGTGGTTGGGTGTTGTTGTATGGTAAGTACCGGCAATGGGCACTTCCTGGCCAATAAGAGGATTTAGTCTCATTTGATAATGGCCAGCCGGAATAAGCCATGTAAGGCCTGCCATAACAAAGGTAAGAAGAAAAAGAATAGTAAAAGCTGAGGGGAATTTGATCTTGCTCATGATGACGTCCTTGAAGGCTTTGCTTAGCGTTCCAATCATTTGATTTTATCAATCGACCATTAGCAGTAGATTTTTTTATGCAGCGATATGGAAAGCATATCTTCTATAAATAGGCTGTGATTGGAACAAGGCACCTAGGGATGTAGTATCCATAGGTGTCTTTCTTTTATGGATCAGGCTACTTTCTCCATCACCTCTTTGAGAGTTAAGCCATCAAGACCTAAAACACGGAGATTGCGACCAACTTTTAGGTAATCTGTTTGGTTATAAGCGTTATCGATGGTAATGCAGGCATCAATCATGGGAGTCTTGACGCCCGTCAGCCGAGCAAATTCTTTGCAGGGAACCAGCAGATAGGGAACATCTTCTGAAATGTAGCGATGCTGTGCGTTTGCCGGGCCCGAATGGATTTTGACGTGGGTTTCAGACTGTCGGTTCAGATCATAAACATTTGAATGGTTCATTCCATAGAGGCTGTTCATGGCATACAACTCGGACATCAGGCTGAACCCAATAGAGTGGCCAATAGCAATACGTTCTTCTTCCATAACGGCTGCAGCTCGGGAAGTGGCCACTGAACAGCAATCTTTATAATAATCGAATTTTCCTTCGAAATTTTCCAGAAGCCCCATGCTTAAGGTGGTTAGGAGGGGATGTCCGCCGTAGTTGATGTTTTCCATGCCGGCTTCGATGACATTACTCAGTAATTTGATAGGAAGGGGCAATACCGGCGCCAGTATTTCAGCGACTTCTTCATTTCGGCTGGCCGGTAAAGCAGCCAGAGGCATGTATTTTTTCAGGCCCATGATGGCAACTTCTCCGGGCCCCATCATACGGCATGCCCATGGAGAAGAAATCGTATCAACAAAAGTAAGGTCAATGTTGTAATTCAACTCATGCATGCGATGGCGTAAAGCAAGGGAGCCAAAATTTCCCGGCATATAGACCAGCATTTGCCCGTCATGCAAGTGAGGTAGCATTTCTTCAAACAACGGCATTTGGGCAAAAGAAGGAACGGGCAATAATAGAATATCAGAAAAAGCGATTGCCTCGGACAGGTCACGGGTTAGGGTATGTATTTTGGCAAAACCGGGATAGTCGAGAGCGACTCCATCAATTTCCGCAATGGATTCAATGCCTCCGTGTTCTTTTATCTCATCCAGGGGTTTATCAAAGCCCGGAGCTCCATATAGGCAGACATCGCAGCCGTTGTGGCTTAAATGAAAAGCTGCAGTAAGCCCTGAGTTACCTGCACCAATAATCGTTACGCGAGGAGCGATACCAGTAGATACTTCCATCGTAAGCAACCTTAATCAATGATTTGATCTATGCGGCTGATTGATAAAAACAGTGTCGCATGGTTTATCGGACTATTTAAAAAATAAACAGTCTTTCCGTAAAAGTGTTAAATAAGGTTGCCCGGGTCATATAACCTTTAAAAACAAGTGATTTACACTATACGTCTATTTTTTTAAGAAGCTAATCATAGTAATGAAAAGAACTATAACGTAATGTTATGGTTATTTATTTTTGCATAATAGGGTAGATGGGTGTGATAAAGTTTCAGCAACTCAGGGCATTCAGGACAGTGATGCAATGCGGAACGGCAACAGCTGCTGCTCAGGTGCTGAATATCTCACAGCCAGCAGTGACCCGCTTGTTGCATACTCTGGAAGATCAAGCAGGTTTTGCTCTTTTTGAGCGAACAGGTGGGCGTTTAGTGCCGACCAGAGAGGGAGATGCTTTTTTTTATGAAGTTAATAAATCATTTATAGAGCTGGAGCAGCTGGAAAGCTGCATGAAAGCAATTAAGGAACGTCCTGTTGGTATTTTACATATTGCCAGTATGCCTATGTTGTCTCTTTGCTTTATCCCTGATGTTCTTGGAAGTATGAGCTTAAGATGTTCACAAACCATGTTGAGAAATTATCGATCTGAAAAAGTATTACAAATCCTTGAAGTAGGTGGGTGTGATATTGGTTTTGCTATTCTTGACAGTGAAGATCATTTGCACGGTGAATGCTTAAGAGTTGACTGTGAAATGTGTTGTTTGTTGCCACCGAAAAGCCCGTTAAAAAACAAATCCTGCATTACTACGAAAAACCTTTCCGGACTGCCTGTTATTGGCTATGAACACGCAGAACCGCAAGAGAGAATTCGCAATGTTTTTCATAAAACCCATGTGACGTACAAGCCCGTTGCTGAGGCTTCTTTCGCGATGAGTATTGGGTCAATGGTTGCTGCAGGGATAGGGTACGGCATTGTTGATCCATTTACAGCGATTCATTTCAGTAAGCTTAATATCGTATTTAAGCCTTTTCATCCGGAAATTTCCTCGCATTTTGATATTTTATTGCCTTCAGAGAAAGTTGTTCCATCTTCTGCTTATCAGTTTTTGCATGCCTTTTTTCATAAGATGGATAATGAAGGTATTTGCTATCATTTAAGTTCTCGTTCTTGTCATCCTCTTATTCGGCAGTTGATTCGTAGAGTGGACAAATGCAACTCTGAATACAAGTAGGGTTGGTTGTATTTTTCATCAAAAATAATTATCGGTTTATTGTTGTAAGAGACTACCCTGAAGCTATGCAGGTTTTAATTTAGTGAAAAGATACACGACATTATTGGTGTTTTATCTTTCGGTAAAAGGCTGTTTTTTTATAGTATTTTAGGATTAATTTTCTTTCATGATTAAACGATGGCATGAGTGGTCTCTGACGAATAAAGTCATTACAGCCATGGTTTGTGGTTTATGTACAGGGCTATTGTTGCGCGCATTTTTTCCAGAAAATCCGTTTGTTACCCAGTACTTTATAGAGGGAGGTTTTCATGTTATCGGGCAAATATTTATTACTTCATTAAAAATGCTGGTGGTGCCTCTGGTTTTTATATCGATTATTTGTGGTACCTGTTCACTGACTGATGCATCGACGTTAGGGCGTTTGAGTGTAAAGACGCTGGGTTTATATTTGTTAACGACTGCCATAGCGATTTCGTTGGCTGTGTTTGTGGCTTTACTGGTAGAACCCGGAGTAGGAGCCCATCTTGAAAGTGACTCAAAGTTTGTTGTTGAAAAAACATCAAATATAAGCAGTGTGCTGATTCGTTTGTTTCCGTCAAATCCGGTAGAAGCAATGGCTGAAGGAAATACGCTTCAGATTATTGTATTTGCTGTACTTTTTGGAATTTCTATTGCAGCTGCGGGTGAGCATGGTGAGCGTGTTGCCAGAGTATTTGAATCATTGAATGAAGTCATAATGAAACTGGTAGCATTGATGATGAATCTGGCACCTTACGGTGTTTTTTGTTTGATGGCAAAACTGTTTAATACTATTGAACTCTCAGCTGTTGCTAGTTTGTTAAAATACTTTTTTGTTTTACTGAGTGTTCTTGTTTTACATGTGATTTTAACCTATTGCACTTTACTAAAGTTGTTAACAGGGCTTAGTCCTTTAGTTTTTTTAAGAAAAATGGAAGACACTTTGATGTTTGCCTTTAGCACGGCATCCAGTAATGCGACTATTCCTGTAACGATGGAAACTGTGACGCATCGCCTGGGTGTCAGCAATAGGATTGCGTCGTTCACTATTCCATTAGGAAGTACTATAAATATGGATGGTACGGCTATTATGCAAGGCGTTGCGACAGTGTTTATTGCGCAGGCATTTAATATTCCTTTGGGCATGCAGGACTATGTGATGGTAATTGTGACCGCAACACTGGCTTCTATCGGTACTGCGGGGGTACCGGGTGTTGGGCTGGTGATGTTAGCGATGGTATTACAACAGGTTGGTCTTCCCGTTGAGGGTATTGCTTTGATTATGGGGGTTGACCGGATATTGGATATGGTTCGGACGGCAGTTAATGTTACCGGAGACAGTGTGGTTAGCTGTATTGTCGCTAAAAGTGAGGGAGCGTTGGATTCTGCAGTTTTTAAGAACCCGAGTGCTGCTCTCACAGAGGAGGAAATTGATTTTCATCATATCCGTTAGTGCTATGTTATTATCCAAGTTGTTTAAATTCAGCTAATAATATAATTTTTATATCCCTTATCTTTTGCATATTCATTATATTCTTTGATGGATGTTTCAAAACTTTCTATTTTTTTCTTTAATTGCTCATTCATTTTAACTGTTTCTTTCTTATGGGAGGCATCATTATGCAATTCTACAAGTGCATGATGAAGGCTATTTATAGTATTCATTTTTGTTTTTAAAATTCTCAGACTCTCCGGGACTTTTTTACCCAGTCTTTTATCTGATGAGAGTCGGTCGCCTAATGTTTTAGCCGGTTTGCTTATTCTTTTTTGTAGTTTTACGATTTCTCTTTTAATGCTCGTTAACGTTAGTTTGTTATCCGAATTTTGTTGAGGGTTTCCTATTCTTTTATGCGAAACTGATGGTTTCTTAGTACGTGTTTCTGCAGCTGGTTTTTTCGTTGTTTTGGATGTCGCAGATGGCCGTTTGATCGTATCAGGAGCAGTATGTTTAGGGGGCTGTTGTGTTTTTGGTTTGCTTGCTTCTTTTGGGGTTACTGTTGTGTGACGTCCTTTCGCTATTTGCTTGTTTAGGATATTTGTCTTTTCTGAAGGCGTTTTGTCTGATTTTTGAGTCATTCCAGAGGGTATTGATCTTAACTTAGTGCTTTTTTGTCTTGATTTGTCAGGTATTCCTGATACTTTCACTGGATGTCTGTCAGCATGATTTTGCGATTCCTCAGATTTATTGGTGTTTGCATCAAAGGAAACTTTCTTTTTTACTGTGGCTTTGTTTGTTTTTTTTATAATTCCAGAGACTGTTGTGTCTGAACGGGTGTGCTGCCGTGCTGCGTGCTGTGAAGCCGGGCTTTTTTTATGACGCTGAGCATCAGGCTTTACCTGCTGCGTGTCTTTATTGGAGGAACTATCCATACCTGAAAGGTTGTCATATTGTTCTTCAAGCATGCCCAACATCATTATATCTTCTCGAAATTGATCTTTAAATTTATCCAGTTTCTCCTCACTGTCTTTAGCCCGATGGCAAGTTGAAGATAATCGGGAAGTGATTTCTCTTGCTGATGATATAACATCGCCAACTGAATTATGAATATGGCCAGTAAGTTTGGCGGTTTCTTCCAGTTTCTTCCATAACGTATCGTGGTATGCGATTTTTCCCAGTAATTCATTAAATCCGGTGCTGTTAACTGTTTTTTTCCTTTTTGGTATTCTTGATAATAGGCTTGGTTTTGTCTGTGAGTTGGATGGTTCGTTTGCTTTTCTTTGATTTTCTGACTGAAAAGCAGAGCGCAGAAATGCTTCTGTTTCAGCGATATCGCTGTCTTTCTCATCAGGAAGCAGAGAGTCTCTCATGGCGTCTATATCTAATAGCTCAGCAGCATCTAATGCATCAGGTTGGGTTGCTTGTGTTTGGTAAGCTGATTCCAGTTCCTTAACCTGACTCATTAAGTCATCAATGGTATCCAGACTCGTGATGGATAAAAGTTGTTGGGCTATAGACAGTAACTTACTATGACTTTGGTAGCTGGATGGTGTGTCAGGTTGTGATTCGTACAGTTTGGATAGTTCTTCGAGACGCTGATTTAACAGAGCAAATCGGGGATCACTTTGAATGAGGTGTAGTGATTGTGATGGAGCAGCTAAATCCAGTTTTTCTTTTTCTTCCTGTAAATTAGCTCTCAATGACTTTAGCTGTTGATCTGCTTCATTAAGATTTTCTTCAACATTATTTAATGAAGCAATACTTTTTGAAAAGCGTTCAGAGATAGATTTTGAGCTTTCATGCATAGGATTGTCTGCAGGTAATTGTGACTTTACATCCATTTTCTTTACGGGAGACGACCGCCTGTCATCTTGATTTTCCTGATGGGTCTCTGCATGGTCAGCCGAAGCAGCGGGCAATGTCTGATGACTGATTGATCCGTTATTTCTTTCTATGCCCATCACTACATCCTTGATGTTATTTCTTATTAGTGATAGTCAGTGTAAACAATAGAGTAGGTAATATTGCTTACAGAATGCTATGCGTCAATCAATTGACGTATGAAAGTGATTTTAAGCAGGTCTATCTAATGGGTTATTTGTTGAATTGTTATAAAATGAATAATAGCGGTTATAATTTAGTTAAAATACTAATAAAGATTGCTGTTGATTAATGAATCAAGGAGATTTTTTAGCATGGATGGCCCAGACTCATCTTCAGGTAAATTCACTCCTGTACAGCCTATTGCTTATGATGACGCATTAAGTGATATGACAGCAGATACTGAAACCAATCGGCCTGTTAACGAAGATCTTTCTGTTAAGCCCACTGAGGGGCAATCGCTATTAGGGGATAAACAATATCTTTCTCCTTCTGTGGAAAAGCCCAGACAACAGATTTTTGATAGAAAGATTTCAGGAATGACCCGGGCTCAGCAAAAAATGCAGTGCCAGCTTTGTCTTGCAAATTATAAAACAGCTATAACACAGATGGCTTGTCGTTCTGAGCAGCAGAATCAAGCGCAGCGTATTCCTGTGGAAGTTTTTTATGAGTACCCCAATGGAAAAATTATATCCTTAGTGCCGCTGCCGGAACCTTTGCCTTCAGATTTACCTTCATCTCCTGATATCGCAAGCATACGATCTGGCTTGGTTAATAAGATGAATGACTTTAGGCCTGATGAGGAATTGCTGATGCAATGGAAGGCATCATCGACATCTCAGGAGATCAAACTTAAAAATGATGCGATCATGTTTCCACTGGATGAACTTTTTAGTGTTGCATCGGTTCAATCACCATCCGCTGCAACGGGGATAACATCTGGGTATTTATCTGACGCTAGGGAAACAGGAAAAATTGAAGATTATGAATCCGGGCCACTAGGAACAGAACAAAGCGAGTATCAGCCGGAAACGGTTGATTCAGGTCGTTATCTGGTTAGGGCAAGGCCTGTTGATGATGTGTCCCTGACCGAAAAGGATAACCGGAAAGACAAGACGAAAAAAGAGAGAAATATCAGGGCAAAGCCAGATAATCTGCCCACGCCTGGCGTGCGGAAAAAAGAATCAAAAAGCCCTGTCTCTAAAATAAGTGAAGAGGCTTCTTCATCGCAGAGGCTACCATCAGAGCTGGATGAATTGGAACACTTTGAAATAGCTATGGGGTTTCCGGAAGATGATGAGCTTTTGGGAGATGGGCAGAATTCGGAAGTGAATCATTCTGTATTTTCTGAACAGGAGAGTCCGGAAGAGCTGTCTTCAGGTTTGCAGGAGAGGGAAGATGATCGTTTTGTTAAGCCAAAAGTTTCTCCAGAAAAGATGGTGAAAACCGATAGAACAAACGGACAGAAAGCCAGATATTTTGAACAAAAAGAAAAGTTTCCTAAGCGTTCTGCAGAAAAAATTGAGCCAAGGCACAGTGTTAAGACACCAGAAAAATCCGTCAGGCAGGAGCCCAGACAAAGTTCTGTATCCGCTACGGATGAAGCGGGTTACCAGCAGGCTGATTGGAAGGTGTTTGCCAATGTGCCGATTACCGACCAGACAGATGATGCGACAGTAAAAGCCGTAGAAAAGATAGAGGGTGAGCTGGAGCATGTATTTAATAAGTGGTACGACGAATTATCACAAGACAATAAATACGGTGATTTAACAAAGCCTTTACAAATTCTCATTGGTGCAGGACTTAAAGCCCAGAAGCCAGAATGGTTTGATTGGAATCATACCAACAGAGGCAGAAAGCCCATTTTATCTCAGATTGAAATGCTGAAGCCAAAAGAGGGGCAGGTTATACCTCCTGACGAGTTTAAGTCCGCATTAACGTCTGTTGACAGAATGTTGAAAAAGCATTTTGATCACGTCCATAACCCGCATTTAAAAGAAAAAACAAAATCATTTTTTGATCAATTATATGAGATGTCCAGTCAGGTTAAAAAGCCAGATAGCGATGGAAGTGGCGCAATCAGCAGAGCGGCCTGGGAAAATGATAACGACTATTCTTCTGTTTTCGCTCCTGCGGTTATTGAACAGTTGAGAAAGGAATATCAGGACAGTTTTAACACGGACAGAGAGTCTCTGACGACGTCTGAAATACGCGATAAAGTATTAGATAATCTTGCAGAGCCTGAATTGGAAACGGATGTTATTCAGATTCCTTCGGAAAAAGTCGAAAAGGGCGGAGGTGGTGTCGCCTGGCAGGTAGACTTTAATGATGAGCCACCAGTAAAGCCCATTCCCGATCGCTTTGCCAGACAGACAGGTAGAAAAGATGAGGCAATCCGGAAAGTAGAGGAGAAACAATATAATCAACAGAAAAAGAGTTATGAAAATATTGAACTGACAGAAACAGAAGAAAAACTGTCAAGGCAATGTGTGCTTGTTTTGGGCTGGAGGCAGCAAGTAGCTGGCAGCCTAGCCAGCGAAGTATTCAAAAGTGTTTTACCGGCACTTAGGCTGGAAATACAAAAGCTGGAGCATGAAAATAGTGGTCAGCCTTTGTCTGAAGTCAATAAAGTGGATCTTGCTATAAAACTGATGAAAAAAGAGCTAGGCAAATAGTTGCTATTATTATCTTTGTGTTTTATTGAATTTTACTCTATTTTTCTGCGATTAATAAAAAAACAGGTTAATTTTTTTGTAATACGCGGGAACTATCTGGTAAAAAGCGTCGCATTTATACGGTAATAAGTATAAATGCTGGTACTTCAAACGACCCGCCTTATCTTATATTGACAATATTCATTATGTTTTTAATAGAAATACGCATTGATCGAAGATCTGGAGTCCAGACAGTATGAAGTCAGATTTTTATGCAGGATTGCGCGAGCAACTAGCAGGGCTTAAAGAAGAAGGCCTGTACAAAAGCGAGCGCATTATTACCTCACAGCAGCAAGCAGATATTACCGTACAAACCGGCGAAGAAGTCATTAACTTCTGCGCGAATAATTATTTAGGCTTGTCTAATGCCCCTGAGTTGATTGAGGCAGGTAAAAAAGCACTGGATAAATACGGTTACGGCATGGCGTCTGTTCGTTTTATCTGTGGTACCCAGCAAGTTCATAAAGAACTTGAAAAACGGATGTCAGAATTTCTCGGCATGGAAGATACCATTCTGTATTCTTCCTGCTTTGATGCGAATGGCGGCTTATTTGAGACTTTACTGGGGGCAGAAGATGCCATCATCAGTGACGCGCTGAACCACGCCAGTATTATTGATGGCGTGCGTTTGTGCAAAGCCCAACGTTATCGTTATGCCAATAATGATATGGCAGATTTGGAAGTACAATTACAGTCAGCCGATAAAGCCGGTGTTCGCCATAAATTGATTGCTACTGACGGTGTATTCTCCATGGATGGTGTCATTGCCAACTTGCCGGCTATTTGTGATCTGGCCGATAAATACAACGCTCTGGTTATGGTGGATGACTCTCATGCCGTAGGGTTTGTTGGCGAAAACGGTCGTGGTACCCACGAGTACCATAATGTCATGGAGCGTGTGGATATCATTACCGGTACGCTGGGTAAAGCCATGGGCGGTGCCTCCGGTGGTTATACCTCCGGCCGCAAAGAACTGGTCGACTGGTTGCGGAACCGTTCACGTCCTTATCTGTTCTCCAACACGTTGTCTCCAACCATTGCTTCTGCATCTATTAAAGTATTGGATATGTTGGAAGCCGGTGGGGAACTAAGACAGAAACTGCGCGATAATGCTGAATATTTCCGGACAGAAATGACGAAGCTGGGCTTTACCATGACCGGTGCGGATCATCCGATCATTCCGGTTATGTTAGGCGATGCCATGCTGGCAACTCAATTCGCTGATAAAATGCTGAAAGAAGGCATTTATGTCACCGGTTTCTCTTTCCCTGTCGTACCCAAAGGTAAGGCTCGGATCAGAACCCAGATGTCTGCTGCGCATACCCGTGTTCATCTGGATAAAACCATTACTGCTTTCGCAAAAGTAGGTCGTGAACTGGGTGTGATTGCCTGATCATTTAAAGGAATTCTTTCCGGCACGCTTTTTTTATTAGAGCTGTTGTCGGAAATATCTAACGTGTTGTGTCCTCTTGGCTTTTTTATCAGGAAGCCTTTTTAAGGGATTGTGTGATGAAAACATTAGCAAAACTGAAACCGGAAAAAGGGATATGGATGGTGGATCATCCTATGCCTAAAATGGGTCATAGCGATGTCCTGATTAAAATTAAGAAAACAGCAATTTGTGGCACAGATATCCATATTTATAACTGGAATAACTGGGCTCAGCAGACTATCCCTGTAGGCATGCATGTTGGGCATGAGTACATGGGACAAATCGTTGACATGGGATCCGAAGTGAAAGGGCTTTCCATTGGACAACGAGTTTCCGGTGAAGGTCACATCACCTGTGGTCATTGCCGCAACTGTCGCGCGGGGCGGACTAACCTGTGTAATAACGCTATTGGTACAGGTGTTAACCGTGAAGGCGCGTTTGCTGAATATCTCTGCATTCCTGCTTTCAACGTATTCCCGCTACCTGATGCCATTACTGACGAGCAGGCATCCATCTTTGATCCATTGGGTAATGCAACTTATACAGCACTATCTTTTGATCTGGTAGCCGAAGATGTGCTGATCACTGGTGCAGGCCCTATTGGCATCATGGCTGGAACCATTGCCAAGCACGCAGGCGCCCGTCATGTGGTTGTCACGGATGTTAATGACTACCGTTTGGATCTGGCTCATAAATTGGGTGCAGACCGTGTTGTGAACGTAGCTCGCGATTCACTGAATGACGTGATGAAAGAGCTGGATATCGTTGAAGGTTTTGATGTGGGCATGGAAATGTCCGGTAGCCCTGCAGCCATCAACCAGATGTTTGGTGCTATGAATCACGGTGGTCATGTGGCTCTGTTGGGAATTCCTGATGGACGTGTGGATCTGGATATTGCTCAGGTTATGTTCAAAGGTTTGAAAATTAAAGGTCTGTACGGCCGTGAAATGTTTGAAACCTGGTATAAAATGTCGACTATGTTACAGTCCGGCCTGAATGTGAATGACGTTATCACCCATCGTTATTCCATCGATGACTATCAGGAAGCTTTTGAAGTTATGGCTTCCGGTAATGCCGGAAAAGTCATTCTGGACTGGGAAAACTAAAAGCTGAATTATCGACGGGTATTGTTGATAAACAGTAGTTAGTTAATGGCTTGAAAAAACCCGCTTTTGGCGGGTTTTTTATTAAACCGGTGAGTTAATATCAACAAATGGACAGGTAATACCTGTTTCTTTTTCCAGCCATTGTCCCAGTGCCTGAACGCCGTAGCGTTCTGTCGCGTGATGTCCTGCACTGATGTAATGAATATTGTTTTCCCTCGCAAAATGTACGGTAGATTCTGAAATTTCCCCACTGATAAAGGCATCGACTCCCAGATCCAGTGCCTGTTGGATCATACTTTGTGCAGCACCTGTACACCATGCCAGAGAGTGGACTGGATGTTCCCCTCCGTCAATGATTAATGGTTTGCGGTTAAGTATTTTTTCAAGTTGGATGCAGAGAATATCCAGTGATATCGGAGCAGGAAGTGTTCCCCAATTTCCGATGGAATGTTTTTTATCCGGTTCCATTCCTCCTTGGGTTTCCCATCCCATTAAGTGGGCAAGTTGGGCGTTATTACCCATGGTGGGATGAGCATCCAATGGCAGATGGTAAGTAATCAAGCTGATACCGTGATTAAGCAATGATCGGATGCGTCGTTGTTTCATCCCAGTGATGGCCTGATTTTCTCCCCGCCAGAAGTAACCATGATGTACTAAAAGGGCATCAGCATTGAGTCGAATGGCTTCATCAATCAGCTGTTGGCAGGCTGTTACTCCCGTCACTATTCTTTTGATGGAAGGCTTTCCTTCGACTTGTAAGCCGTTAGGACAGTAATCTTTAAATAACTCAGGTTTTAACTCATGATTCAACAGGTTCATGAGTGCATTCAGGGTAATGCCCATGCCTTATCCTCATATCATTAAGGTGTATATATGGCTTCAATTTTACGTGTTAGATTCAGGGTGTGATAGCCTTATTCGGTGATGTTAAATGGGAAATGCACATTCAGTTGCTTAATCCAGTGATGACGACCTGAGTTGTTTAGGATAGTTGCTTTTTATAGAAGCTTATATGTTCTCATGCTAAGCAATGGGGATATTAGTGAAACTCTTGTATTCAAGGCATAATAAGATGAATTGGTGTTATGTTACCGTCAGCCGTGTTAGATAAGATGGGTAAAACGCATTACATATGATAAAAAAATGGTTTAGGAAAGCATTCAGGCTGATATTGTCGGGGTGTATTGTTGGTTTTATTGCTCTTTTCGTTCAGTTTCGGGGCACTGAAGCTTTTTGGGGAGACCCCTGGCACTGGATTCAACAGCAGGTGTCCCTTCAAAAAAATTCTTATAGTTATGCTGTTAAGAAAGCGGCTCCGGCTGTTGTGAATATTGCTGCACGGCCTATGAGTGAATCCCGGCGGAATAGCCTTTATAAAAGACCGGGAGAAGAAAAAGTCGATGGCGCTAGTTTAGGGTCAGGTGTGATTGTTAGCCCGGATGGTGTGATTCTTACGAATCACCATGTCATTCAAGATGCTCGTCAGATTGTGGTGGGGCTTCGGGATGGTCGCGAGTTTTTCGCCTCGGTAGTAGGTACCGACCCTGAAACAGACTTGGCTGTTTTGAAAATCAAGATTAACCAGTCGCCTTTTATCCATTTGGCGGACTCCAGCAAACAGGAAGTCGGAGATGTGGTACTGGCTATTGGAAATCCTTTTGGGCTGGGTCAAACTGTGACAATGGGCATCATCAGTGCTACCGGTCGTGATGATTTGCAGTTGAATACCTATGAAGATTTTATTCAGACCGATGCTGCTATCAATATTGGTAATTCCGGTGGTGCGCTGGTGAATGCCAGTGGTGACTTGATTGGTATCAGTACGTTGCTGTTTTCCAGCAGCGGAGGTAACGATGGAATAGGGTTTGCTATACCGTCACGGATGGCACAGTTTGTCAAAAATTCCATTTTAAAATATGGAACGGTAGTTCGTGGTTGGTTAGGTATTGAGTCTCAGTCATTGACGGTGCCCTTGGCAAAAGCCTATGGCGTTAAGCGGGATGTGGGTATTCTGGTAACGGGAGTCTATACAGGCGGACCGGCTGATAAGGCGGGATTAAGGCGTGGTGATGTTCTTACTGCCATTAATCATAAAAATACCAGAGATGGCCGTAAAGTCATGAATATGGTGGCTCAGGAGCTTCCCGGAAGCCTAGTGACATTGTCTGTTATCCGAGATGACAAACCTATGGATATCCAGGCTCGAGTTACTACACGTCCTACTATTGTCAATGAATAGCAGGTGAGCTTTAGACTAATGTCTGATATGGACTAAGGTATACTGTTGCAACAGGCTATCTTTCTATAAGGTTATATGACTGATTGTATTATTTAGGAATAGTTGAGAGTTTCCGGGTAGGAGTGGATATGGACATAAATCCGATATCGGCAATAGTGGACTGTTATGATGCTTCTGATGGACAGAGTTTGAATGAAAGCTCCGTGGCCCGGGCTCAGTCAATGGCGGAAGAAACGGCTTTTTTCCTGTCAGCGGTCAAGCACTATTGTGTGCGGGTAATGCCCGATTCTGCCCTGTTGATGCTATTGCAGAAACAGCGTAGGAAGTGGGAGAAAACAAGAGTTGCGAAAAAAAGCCCGGCAGAACGGCCGTTTATGAAAAAGCAGGGTGAAGCCGCTTATCCAGAAAATCTGGAATATGAGAGATAATCCGTTAATAAAATAATCAAGAGATTTCCTGTCTTTGCTGTTGCCTGTGGGTGATGCAGTTGGTATTTATCATTTTAGTGACCAACCTGTTACCATGTAGTGTTATTAACAGACATCCTGATGCACAGGTCAGCAGAAATATCCCTGAAGACTGACTATTCTGTTGAATAGAATAGTCATATACGTGCCTTACAGGAAAGGAGAATGAGGCATTTTGAGTGGTTTTTTAGGTATGTTCAGTAAGCAAAAAAGAACCCATGCTGGCAGTGAGAAAATATCTGTTAGGAAAAACAGCAAGCAGGTACTTCCAACGGCCGGTAAATCAGCTCGTCCGGTTACAACGAAACAGGCCTACAAGAAATCTGCCCGTAAGCCATCCGGCCGTCGTCCGCATCAAAACCGAAAAAAAGATACTGCAGATCAATGGGATGTCAGCCAGTTTGATGTTGAGCCATTAGCAGGGAAAAAACGGTTTCATGATTTTGCTCTGCCCGAAGGTTTAATGCATGCCATTGCTGATCAGGGATTTAAATACTGTACGCCGATTCAGGCTGAAGTCCTGGAAAGTACCCTGCAAGGTATTGACGCTATTGGTAAAGCCCAAACCGGAACGGGGAAAACAGCTGCTTTTCTGGTAAGTATCCTGAAACAGCTGGTGGATGTGCCTGCCCCTGATACCCGTTATCTGGGTGAACCCCGGGCGGTAATTATAGCTCCTACCCGTGAGTTGGCCATGCAGATCAGCAAGGATGCCCAGTCACTGATACGCTATTTGTCTTTTAAGGTGGTCACTCTGGTTGGCGGGATAGAATACGATAAACAACGCAAGGCACTGAGCCACAGTTATGTGGATATTTTGGTAGCAACACCTGGGCGTTTGCTGGATTGTTGTGAACGTAAAGATGTCCATCTCGACCTGACGGAAATTTTGGTGCTTGATGAGGCGGATCGCATGATGGATATGGGATTTATTCCGCAGGTTCGGCGAATTGTCCGGATGACACCACGACCAGGAGACCGGCAGACACTTTTATTCTCTGCGACTTTTAACGATGCTGTGTTGCGACTGGGTGAGCAGTGGACTTGGCATCCCGTGAAAGTGGAAATTGAACCAGATCATGTAGCAGCGGATAACGTAGAGCAGAAAATTTATATTGTCACCAATGAGCAAAAATTCACCTTGTTGGTTAATCTTGTTCACCAACAGGAAAATGCCCGTATCATGGTTTTCGCCAACCGGCGTAATACTACACACCAGTTGGCAGAAAGGTTAAAGCATAAAGGCATCAGGGTGGACTCGATTTCTGGGGATGTGGCGCAAAATCGGCGACTGAAAACCCTTGATCAGTTTCGGGCAGGTAAGATCGATGTTTTGGTCGCTACCGATGTGGCAGGCAGAGGCATTCATGTGGATGGGGTTACCCATGTGATTAACTATAATCTTCCGGAAGACCCCGATGATTATATCCATCGTATTGGCCGGACGGGAAGAGCGGGTACAACGGGTACCAGTATCAGTTTTGCCAGTGAGGATGATTCTTTTTTGATTCCTGATCTGGAAGTGCTTTTGGGAACCTCATTGCCGAAAGAGTATCCGCCAAAATCCCTGTGTGAAAATATTTAGGATACTGTCTGTTTTCTTGATAATTAATCATCAGCAATGACAAGGAGTTAACGGATATTTTTGGTGCCATTGCTGATTTATGCTTGCTGTCGGTGATTTTTTTGATAACAATCAAGTAGTGTGATCAAAACAATAATGCACATGGAGCAGCCTATGGGAAACGCCGTGGAAGCGAGCAAGATCACTTCTTCCAGTCAGTCCATTACTTATATACTCGATAGTAATGTCCTCATTCATGACCCTAACTCCATTTTAAATTTCGAAGAACATCAGGTTATTATCCCTATTACCGTTCTGGAGGAGCTGGACAAACTTAAAAATGGCAAGCAAACCATTGCTGCCGATTGTCGGCAGGCTATCCGCCTGATCGATAATATTCTGGGAACCGCATCACCTTTGGAGGTGGAACAAGGGGTTTCTATAAAAAGGGGAGATAAGGGGCCTAAATTGGGTTCTCTTTCCATTTTGATGAATCATGCGCCGGACAATGTGGCTACATTGCCCAGTACCAATAATGATAACCGGATTATCAATGATATCCGTCAGTTTCAGAAAGAGCACCCCGACAGAAAAACGGTGCTAGTGACCAAAGACATCAATATGCGTCTGAAGGCCCGTGGTTGTGGTATAGCGTCGGAAGATTATCACAGTGACCAGCTGGTATCTGATGTCGGACTGCTGACGAAAGGCTATCTTCGTTATGATGATAATTTTTGGGCGAACATTAATAATGTAGAGACAGCCCAAAAGGAAGGGGTGACGGTTCACACTATTTCCCGGGAGGAAATGAAGCAGGAGTTATATCTTAATCAGTTTATTCTGGATGATGAAGGTTTTGTCGCTAAAGTAACTTCTGTCACGGATGAAGAAGTGCAGTTACAGCACATGAGCAAAGAAAGTCTGATGAATCAACAGGCATGGGGTTTACAGCCGCTGGATATTTATCAGGCGTTAGCCCTGAATTTGCTGATGGATCCGGACATCCATCTGGTCAACCTGACAGGAGCAGCAGGTTCGGGAAAAACCATTTTGGCTCTGGCGGCAGCCATAGAAATGACATTAGCCAGTAAGCAATATCGGCGTATCATTGCAACGCGTTCCACTCGCGGCCTTGATGAGGACATCGGGTATCTGCCGGGAACTGAGGCAGAAAAAATGGAACCCTGGTTAGGTGCTATTACCGACAATCTGGAAGCTTTGCATAATGAAGATGAGTCGCTTAATGGCAGCGTCGATTATATCCTCAAGCAAGTACCCCTGCATTTCAAGTCGTTAAACTATATTCGGGGACGCAGTTTCCAACACAGCTTGATTATTATTGATGAATGTCAGAATTTGACGCCTCATCAGATCAAGACCATCGTAACCCGTGCTGGTGTGGGCAGTAAGGTGATCTGTCTGGGAAACCTTGCGCAAATTGATACGCCTTATCTGGCACCGACCAGTTCAGGACTCACTTATATGACGGAACGACTGAAGGATTTTCCCCACGGCGGCTCCATGCTGTTGAAAGGTGTTCCCAGGTCACCTCTGGCTGCCTATGCAGAAGAGTACCTTTGATACTTTAAGGTGTGCTGTTTTATAGGCTTGAGTTTTTTTGAAAGCAAGAGCATCAGTAGCAAAAAGTGGTTAATACTGGTGCTTTTTTTATTAAAAACAGAAATTTCTGTTTTATTCGATTCCGATATTTATTAATAATTCTGTAGTCGTGGGCTTGTTCTGTATCCTGTTATCCATTGTTAGTATGATCTTCTTCGGTCTTCTATAAAATTAACGATAAGAGGTATGGCCATGGCAGTACGGGCGTTGAATGTGAATGATTTTATGGACGACGTGGTTCGCCGTTCACCCAATGAACCGGAATTCCATCAGGCTGTCAGGGAAGTTGCCGAAAGTGTTATTCCTTTTATTAATGAACATCCTGTCTATCTTGAACATCGCATTCTTGATCGGTTGACGGAACCTGATCGGGTTATTTCATTCCGTGTCTGCTGGGAAGATGACGAGCACCGGCTGCGCATTAACCGCGGTTATCGCATTCAGTTCAACGGGGTGCTGGGTCCTTATAAAGGCGGGTTGCGTTTTGTCCCGGGGCTGGCTTTAGGGACGTTGAAATTTTTAGGTTTTGAGCAGATCCTTAAAAACAGCCTGACAACATTACCGCTAGGAGGTGGTAAGGGCGGAGCGGATTTTGATCCTAAAGGGAAAAGTGACGGTGAAGTCATGCGTTTTTGCCATGCATTTATGACGGAGTTGTATCGTCATATCGGTGATGATTGCGATGTCCCTGCCGGTGATATGGGCGTTGGTGCCCGTGAAATCGGTTATCTTTTTGGGCAGTATCGGCGTCTCGGCAATGCTTATAACGGTGCATTGACCGGTAAAGGCATAGAATACGGGGGAAGCTTGATTCGCAAAGAAGCAACCGGTTATGGTGCTGTCTTCTTTGTACAGGAAATGCTTTGCCATCAGCAAAGATCACTGGAAGGTCTGCGTTGTGTGGTATCAGGGACTGGTAATGTGGCACTTTATGGAGCGCAAAAACTATTAGAGCTAGGCGCTAAGGTGGTTGCTATGTCAGATTCTGGTGGTAGCGTGCATATACCTGATGGCATGGGCCGTGAAGAGCTGGCCTGGTTAAAAGAGCTGAAAGAAGTTCGTCGGGGGAGAATCAGTGAATTTGCTGAACATTTTCATCATGAATATTATCGTGATGTCAAAGTATGGCAGTTCCCCTGTGAGGTTGCACTAGCCTGTGCCACACAAAATGAGCTGGAACCCGATGATGCCCGTCAACTGATTCATAATGGCTGTAAGTTAGTAGCTGAAGGTGCCAATATGCCGACTACGCTGGAAGCAACCCGTTTGTTGCAGAAGGCGGGCGTGTTGTTTGCTCCGGGTAAAGCGGCTAATGCCGGGGGCGTTGCTGTGTCCGGCCTTGAGATGGCACAAAACAGTATGCATATGTCTTGGTCTGAAGAGGAAGTTGAGCATCGCCTATTGAATATTATGAAAAATATTCATCAGCAGTGCCTGATTTATGGCCAGAAACCGACTGGTGTTGACTACGTTGATGGTGCCAATATTGCCGGTTTCTGTCGGGTTGCCGATACTATGATGGCTTACGGCGTCATGTAATCGTTATTTAATAACAAAACATGCAGTATCGTGGTTATACTGCATGAGTCCTATTGTCTTATCCCCCTATTTTCTCGTTTAACAGAAGATCGTTCGATTCGCTGTTTTTATCGGTATAGCCTGATTTATGGACTATCTTTAGTTGAGAAAACTGTTTGAATGGATGGGAGAAGCAATGGGTCAAGATGATATTGTATGTGGGCAATTTTTATATCGGGTTATAGCTGTTTTAGGAATAGCCATGATGGGCATGGTAAATTTTGCAGAGGCTGAGCCTGCCATGATGAATCAAGTCGTTAAAAAACAGACGTTCGCAGAGAGCAAGCCTGACCTTGAAGGAAAATGGGTCAATCAGCGGGGATCCTCTCTGAGTATTCAAAATGGGTCAGAAGGTGTTTTAAAAGGAACGTTTACAACAGCAGTAGCAAAGACAAAAAACTGTATTGGGTTGCCAGTCTCTTTTACAGGGGCTCAAAATGGCAATGCGATTGCTTTTAGTTTTAGTATGGCGCCGGGAGGATCACCGGTAGTCATTGCGACGACGGGATTGTTGGTACAAGAGAAGGGTATGGAACAACTGAAAACTTTTTCGTCTATTCAGTATCAGGGGAAAGATGAGTGGAATTCTCGTGTTGTGTGCAATGATGTTTATAAACGAGTAGTGGTTAAAAAAAGTAATAAAGGGAATAAAAAATAGTATTAATAGTGTTGGAAATAAGCGTGTGTTGAAAAGATCAGACTGAAATGGCTACCGCTTCTGTATTAAAAAGCTATTTTTGACTATGATCGGTTTCAGTAGCTCTATATACCCAAAAGCTTTTGACATTATTACATGATGGAATGACGATGGTCTTTAATGGATAAGCGCGGAAGTATTTTTTGAACAGGTTTAGAGAAGGCCTTTAGTGAGAAAAGCAGAGACCTCAAAAGCGATGGGTATTAATTAATAGAAATAATAAAAGGATAATGACCCATGCTGATGGTGATCTCGCCGGCAAAAAAACTGGATTATTCTTCACCGGTTACCGTAAAGCAGCATTCACAACCTCGTATGCAGGATCAAGCGTTGATTCTGATAAAGGAGCTGAAAAAATTATCGCCGGATGCCTTGTCTGAACTGATGCATATCAGTGATAAGTTGGCACAGTTGAATACGGCCAGATTTCAGGCATGGTCAAAACCGTTTACTACCGATAATGCGAGGCAGGCATTATTAGCCTTTAAAGGCGATGTTTACATCGGGTTAGCCGCGGAGACTCTGAATGCATCGGGGCTTTCTTTTGCTCAGGAGCATGTACGGATTTTGTCGGGCTTGTACGGTGTTCTTCGGCCTCTGGATTTAATGCAGGCTTATCGTTTGGAAATGGGAACCCAGTTCGCCAATGATCGGGGTAGAGACTTATACCATTTCTGGGGACAGAAAATTACTGAGTTATTAAACCAGGACCTTGCAACGTTAAACAGCTGCCAGTTGGTTAATTTGGCATCGAATGAGTATTTTAAATCAGTAAAAACACCGGGACTGGAAGCTGAGGTCATTACTCCGGTTTTTAAGGACTGGAAAGGAGGCAAATATAAAATCGTCAGTTTTTATGCCAAAAAAGCCCGGGGACTTATGGTACGTTATGCCATTGACCACAGTATTTCTGAACCAGAAAATCTCAAGACTTTTGATTACGGTGGCTATCGATTTAATCCCGCTATGTCATCAGAACATACCTGGATATTCACGAGAGACGCACCGGATCAGTGACAGGGATGAAATAACGATAAGTCACATAAGTCAGCTGCCCGGCATCGTAGTGGTTATTTGTTATTAATAGCAGAGTCAATGACAAAATAAACCGACCAGTTTCGGGGAATTAATGTTTTGTCGGGTATGACAGTTAATGATCCCATAGTCTTGCCGTTGTATTGGTAATTGGTTTTATTTCCATTATTTTCTTTCAGAGGTTGGGAATCGGCTGTCCAGCCTTGTGCGCTGGAGGGCATACATTGTTGCAGTCCCTGCTGAGCCGTTTGGTAAAGTTCTTTGGCGGCCTGCTCGCTGGGAAGAACTTTACTGCATACGTAGCTGTAATGATCGGACCACTGCCATATTTCACACTGCCCCTTAATCAGCTGTTGTTTGGCCCGCCAGCGGGTGGCTTTATTGTAATAGTGCGGTTTTTCCCGAATATCTTGAAAGTTATTCAGGCTGCTGGTGAAAATTTGTCGGGTAGCCGGGCAATCAGTATTCACAGTGGCCGGGGTGATATCGGCTATTTCCGTGTGAGAAGTTACACAGCCGGTCAGAATAACGAGCATCAGGCTGATGACGAATAATGCAGTGATGTGAAATGATGTTATGTCTTTATTCATATTATTGCCTTCTGGTATGGAATAGGGTTTCCCTTGATGCAGTGATCTTGGTCGTGTTGATGGTTTTCATCTTATCTGTTTAATGTATTTAACAAGAAAATTTGTTAAATGGTACGAAAATGTTGCCCTGATGCACAGGGTTAATGGCAGGAAATAATAAAATTTCTCTGCGCTTGTACGTATAGCTAATCTTCTTCACGTTGCTATGATGTGCCGCTTGCTCTTTAACCTGATTGAGATCATTGATGTGTTGACGAATCTTTATATAGCCGCCATTACGGCAGAAGCCATGACGGGAGCGTTATCTGCAGGACGAAGAGGAATGGATCCTGTTGGTGTGATTTTTGTTGCCTGTGTTACAGCTATCGGAGGAGGATCCGTTAGGGATATGCTATTAGGAACTTATCCGCTGACCTGGATTGCCCATCCCAGTTACATAGTGATGATTATTTGTGCAGCACTTTTTACTATTATTATAAAAAATATGATGCCAAAAATGATGCGGTTTTTTATCGTGCTGGATGCTGTCGGGCTGATTACCTTTAGTATTTTAGGTGCGCAAAAAACACTGGATGTGGGGCATGGCTATGTCATTGCTGCCATCATGGCAGTCATCACGGGCGTTTTTGGTGGTGTATTGAGAGATATATTATGCCAGAACGTGCCGCTGGTTTTCAGGAAAGAATTATATGCTAGTGTTTCTTTAGTCGCCGTCGTCTTGTATTTTCTTTTACAGATATTAGGCCTGTCACAACCTACCGTGATTGTTATCACTCTTGTTATTGGGTTTATGCTAAGAATGCTGGCTGTAAGATTTAATATGGAGTTGCCTAAGTTTATTTATCAGGGGGCGGCCAGTCATTAACAATCTGGTGAAAAAAAGATAAGCATTGCCATAGTGAGTGAATGTCGAGGGAATTCAACTATGGCAATAATGTGCTGGTGGATTTTATCTGTTTAAAGGAGAACTGGTTTTTTTTGTATTTTTATCTAGGCTGTGTTGTGGGTCAATAGAATAGTTGATTTAACGATAAATACTGATGGTGCAGGTAAATACGATGAAATATTGATAATAAAAAATAAAAATAGGAGCTTCTATGGACAGCACAAAGTGTGTGTTTAATCGCTTTCTTATGTCGTGGTTATTATTGTTTATAGGATTTTTTTCTGGAACGACAAAAGCCGCTATTCATGAGCTCTTATGTTTTTATCGTCTGGTACCTGTTATTTATACGACTAATGACGTTTATATAATAGAGCTGTCGTTAGACAGTAGTAAGCAGTCTCCCGAAGAGCTAAGAAATTCCATTGAAACTATAAAAGAAAAGACGAACGGGTATTCTTTTGTCTTGAGGCCGATGGATGGGGAGTTAGATAGAAAATTACAGGATATGCAGGAAGAAACACCTTGCTTATCCTTTATTACGACTAAAGATCTTGATACTTTATCATCGTTTGAAGCTGCATGCCTGAAATTAGTTCGCCGATATGAGGTGCTGCTGCCACCCCTTTTACATTCAGTTTTTTCAGGTGACATTGATCATATAGAACATGAGCAGATGCGAGCAGTCGATGCTTTGAGTGTTCAGGATATCCTTGGACGGAATGCAGAAGCATTGTTGTATTTATTAGCTCGAGATGAGGACGGTGAAAGAAGAATAAAAAATATATTGGCAGAAAGTACGGAAAATGAGGAGCGGGATGATGTATGTTCGGACAGTCCGTTGCCCGTCTTAAGGAGCGGAAATGTTTTACAGTTGTCTGGATTTTCCAAAATGAGGCTTAATACAAAAAGATATCTGTTTTCTTTTATAGCGTTACAAGATAATGAAGAGCTTCAGTTTAATGATAAGGGGGATATACCTTTGTCACTTGAATCGATGAATGATATTCATTACCGGTTGGTTGTTAAATATGAAGAGTACTCATTCTCTGGCGGTTCAACCAGCATAACGCCTTTAGAGCATGATTTTTTGCGTCGGACATCCGAAAGTGGTTTTTTATCTCCAGCTTCTTTTGGAAGAGGCTCTCCGGGGTCCTGGGGAACTCATTCACCTGCCTTTAAAAAGTTTCGGCTTGGGAGTCCATTAGGATCTAATATATCTGCTAATGCTAATAAAGAGCCTAAAAGTATTCAGGATATGAGTAGCCAAGATATTAAAGGAAAAAAAATACCGATTAAAGTAGTCACTGCTTCAGCCAGTAAAGAATATCCGGAGGGCAGTTTTTTTACCCCACTGGGTTGCTCCTCTGAATCGAAATCATCAAGGCCTGTAAAAAAAGCTACCTGTCGTCTGAAACAGCTTTCCTCTCCGGATGCGATCTGATATTGCTTTTTCAAGGGGTTAAGTAAAAATTTCAGGATGCAATCCAATGTGGCAGGCGGCACAATAAAACTTTATATAAGCCAGTGAGGAGTTGACAGAATGACTGAGCAAACCCGTTCAGGGTTCAATCCTAAAGAGGAAGAAAGACATCTGGTAAATCTGGTCAGTGATATTCTGGATGAGGCGAAAAAACAGGGCGCTGATGCTTGTGAAGTCGGAGCCAGTGTTGATGCTGGTTTATCAGTAAATGTCAGAATGGGTAATGTGGAAACCGTAGAGTTTAATAGAGATAAAGGGTTTGGTATTACTGTTTATTTTGGCAAAAAAAAAGGAACAGCCAGTACGTCTGACAGTAGCCTTAAGGCTGTTCGCGAAACGGTGAAGGCTGCGTGTGATATCGCCGGTTATGCAACGGAAGATCCCTGTGCCGGTTTGGCGGATGCAGATTTGATGGCTACTGATTTGCCGGATCTGGATTTATATTATCCCTGGGATGTGTCTGTTGATCAGGTTATTGATCAGGCTGTTGCCTGTGAAAAAGCCGGGCTGGCTGTTAGTGAAGTTATTTCCAACTCAGAGGGAGGAAGTGTTGGAACAAACAGAGGATGTCGGGTCTACGGCAACAGTCATGGATTTCTGGGAAGTCACATATCCAGTCGCCATAGTATAAGCGCTGTATTGATTGCTCAGAAAAACGATGAAATGCAGAGGGATTATTGGTATAGCACCGCAAGAGATGCGCATGATATGGAACCGGCAACTCAGGTAGGAGAGAAGGCAGCACAGAGAACCTTGAGTCGTTTAGGTGCAAGAAAAATCAAAACAACACAAAGCCCTGTCGTGTTTTCTCCGGAGATGGCCAGTGGGTTGTTGTCCTATTTATTGGCAGCGATCAGTGGAAACCATTTATACCAGCAGTCTTCTTTTCTTCTGGATCATTTGGGGCGTCAAATTTTCCCGGATTGGGTACATATACATGAGAAACCCCGACTGAAAAAAGCTATGGGATCTGCCTGTTTTGATAATGATGGGTTGCCTACCTATTCAAAAGATCTGGTTCGTGAAGGAGTCCTTGACAGTTATTTACTGGGCACGTATTCGGCCAGAAAGCTGGGTATGAAAAGCACAGCTAATGCAGGAGGGGTTAACAATGTTTTTATTGATCCCAATGCACAGGGGCAGGCTTCCCTACTAAAACAGATGGGAACCGGGCTATTGGTCACAGAGCTGATGGGGCAGGGCGTTAATATTGTGACGGGTGATTATTCCCGTGGGGCAGGTGGTTTTTGGGTAGAAAATGGTGAAATACAGTATCCGGTATCGGAAGTGACCATTGCCGGAAATCTTAAAGATATGTTCCGTCATTTTATTGCGGCTGGTAATGATATCGATTATCGGGGGAATATACTATCCGGTTCGTTGCTGTTGGATGGAATGACTATAGCCGGAGAATAAAGGAATTCATTCGGTAATGAACGGTTAATGGAGTGGCTTTTCTGATAAAAAGCAGAGGTAAGAAATCGTTAGTTGTAAACAGTTAATGATAAAAAAAAGTAGCAAGGCCCAGGAAAGAAAGAAAACCGACAACATCTGAGAGTGTTGTTAACAGGATACTGCCGGCAACGGCAGGATCAATATTCAGAGCTCGTAATAAAACAGGCAGGCAGGCGCCTGCCACCACTGCAAGAGTCAGGTTGATCAGCATGGCACAGCCAATGACCAGACAGATCACAGGATCCTGAAACCAGAACCATACTGCCACAGATACCAGTGAGGCCCACAGCAGACCATTCATAAACCCGGCGGCCAGCTCCCGGGCTAATAGCCATCTGAGGTTGGTCATGCTGATCTGGCCCAGCGCAATACCACGAATAACCAGGGTTAAGGCCTGACTGCCCGCGTTTCCACCCATTCCTGCTACGATGGGCATGAGTACGGCGAGTGCGACAACTTTATTAATGGTTTCCTGAAACAGCCCGATCACTGATGCAGCGATAAATGCAGTAATCAGGTTGATTCCTAACCATACTGCCCGTCTTCTTGCTGTGCGCAAGGCAGGGGCAAAAGTATCTTCATCGTCATCCAGTCCTGCCATACCCATCATAGAGTGTTCAGCATCTTCGCGGATCACATCGACAACGTCATCAATGGTAATACGGCCCAGTAATTGACCCACTGAAGAAATAACCGGAGCAGAAACCAGGTTTTGTCGCTCAAATAGCTGAGCTACCTGATTTGCCGGTAGATTGGCATCAATGGGTGCTATGTCTGTGTTCATGATGTCATGTACAGTGAGCGACGGGTCGTTGGTTAACAAGCTGGTCAGTGGCAGGCGGCCTATGTACTTGTCGTTTCGGGTAACGACAATCAAGCTGTCTGTCATTTCAGGAATATCTTTATGGGCGCGAAGATAACGCAGTACTACGTCCAGAGTGTTGGAAGGGCGAACCGTTATGGTGTCTGTGTTCATCAGGCCACCGGCAGTATCCTCGGAATAAGACAGTACGGCTTCAATCCTTTGCCGGTCCAGACTGTCCATGGAGGCCAGAACCTGCTGGGTAATGGTATCCGGTAATTGTTGAAGTAAGTCAGCTATGTCATCCGCATCCTGCCCTCGGGTGATGGCTTTAAGCTCAGCAATGTTCATATCGTCCAGAAAAAATTGCCGGACATCATCTCCCAGAGCCTGTAAAACATCGCCTTCGTGTTGTTGATCAATCAGGCGCCAGAGCAGGCTACGAAGTCGTGGAGGAGAAGATTCCAGCAAATGGGCCGTGTCAGCGGGAGGTAAGCTGTTCAGCATGCGGCGTAGTTCAGGGGAGACTCCGCTATCCAGAGCTTCATTTAATCTTTTTAATGCACGTTCGCCAATGCTGAGGCGGAGTTGGTGTGGCATACCTAAATTCTCCACTATATGACCGGGCAATCATAACAACAAGATAAGCGTGACCGCACGGGTTCCGTTTATTTCTCATTATTTATAAGGTTGTCGGACGGGTAGCGTAAAAAGATAGGTGTTCGGATGAGTTTTACGGTTATCTCTGGTCGTCAGGCTTACAGAAGAATAGCCGGGGTCATTTGTTATTCTTCACCAAAGCCATTTTCAACCAGCTGTGAGATGGATTCACAGGCGTGTTGTTCATCGATACCATTGAAGGTAATGTGCAATTCAGAGCCTTGGCCTGCGGCAAGCATCATGACCGACATGATGCTTTTTCCGTCAATGGTATGATCTCCATAGGTAACATCAATCTGACAGGAAAAGGCTGATGTTGCAGCAACAAACCGAGAGGCTGCTCTGGCATGTAAGCCTAAACGGTTAACGATGACAAGTGTCTTATTAATCATGCCTGCGTGAGCTCTCTGTGTCGAACCTGGACAGAAGGGCGTTTTTTTTCAAATGACTGTCCCAGCCGTTCGGTAAGATAGACAGAACGATGCTGACCTCCTGTACAGCCAATAGCAATGTTCATATAGCTGCGTTGACCCGTCTCAAAATGGGGCAGCCATTTATTGATGAAATGCGCTATATCGTCGTACATGCGGATGACATCAGGCTCTTTTTCCAGAAATTCCTGAATAGGCTTATCTTTTCCTGTGTATTTTCTCAATGCCTCGATCCAGTAGGGATTAGGCAGGCAGCGCACATCAAAGACCATGTCCGAATCCACTGGAACACCGTGCTTGAATCCGAAAGATTGGAATAACAGGGTCAGGTTATTCTGAGAGCCATGGCAGAATAATGCTTTGATGCGTTTTCTGACATCGTGAACCGACAGGGGAGATGTATCAATTTTAATATCTGTGGTGCTCAACACTGGTGCTAGCAAGCGGGTTTCCAGTTCAAGGGCTTCAGCCAGAGATCTGTCGTTATTCGTCAGAGGGTGTTTCCTGCGGGTAGAACTGTATCTTTTGATTAAAGTATTGCTGTCAGCATCAAGAAACAGTACCTGGCATTCTATCTGTTTGTTCCGAAGTTTTTTGAGCAGCCGTGGAAATTGTGCCAGAGCGCCGGGTAGGTTTCGCACATCGATACTGACAGCTATTTGCCTGGGAGCTTGATGGGAAGAGCTGATGTCCTCCGGCAACCGGTCCAGCATACTGGCAGGAAGGTTATCGACGCAATAATACCCTTCATCCTCCAGAGCGTGCAGCGCAGTGCTTTTTCCAGAACCGGATCGTCCGCTGATAACAATAAGTTTCATATTGTCTGTTGTTCCTTATCTGATAATAATGATCTGAACCGGATACTTAATCAGTATTTTATCATAAGACAGAAATGACAGGCGCTGAGATAGTAAGGTTTTTGGCGCGTAAAAATCAGCAGTCAGCGATGAGCCGGCGATAAATTTCTTCTGGTGAGCTGGTGACGCGGATATCATGCAGCAGTTTTTGGGATTGAAGCCTTGTAACCAGTTGTTTCAGCAGATTGATATGGTTTTGTGTTTCCTCTTCCGGAACCACTAGAGCAAAAACAAGGTCTACAAGGGTGTGGGTAGTTGTGTTGAAATCTATCGGTGTATTCAGTTTTATGAATAATCCTACCGGGGCAGGGCAACATTTGGAACGGCAGTGTGGAAGGGCAATACCGCTATCTAGTACTGTAGTTCCAAGTCTTTCTCTGTGAACAAAACGGCAGAGCAGCTCTCGGGGATTAACATCGGGAAATTCTTCACTGATTCGCAAGGCAATATGTTCAAGAATCTTTTTCTTACTGGCTCCGCGCACATCGCACAGAATGCGCGCGGGAGTTAACAGGTTATTGATAGGCATAGATGGCAGATACTACAGACTTCGACCGGTAGACCCCTGGAGTCTGTTTAGTGTCTTTTCCTTATGTTTAATCAGTTGTCGATCCAGTTTGTCGGATAACTGGTCGATGGCTGCATACATATCGTCCGATTCAGCAGTAGCGTTGATGTGGGCACCACGAACATGTAACGACATTTCTGCTTTGTGAGTGAGCTTCTCAATGCTAAGGGTTACCTGCACATTGGTAATTCCGTCGCAGCGGCTTTTCAGGCGCTCAAGTCTTTTGACGACGTAATCATACAATGCTTCTGTAACTTCGACATGGCATCCACTGATATTGACTTGCATGTAGCGCTCTCCTGATTCACGTTTTTGTCGGTGCCAGTCCCCAGGATGTCCAGACTGGCATATGGAATAGTTTATCACCATGAAGCCGTCAGCGTTATGATAAAAACACTGTTCAGGCTAATTGCTTGCGCTCATTAGATGGTGGAATTTTCATAGATTCCCTGTATTTGGCAATAGTACGCCGGGCTACCTTGACTCCCTGCTGATTCAATAACGAAACAATTTTATTATCACTTAAGGGGCGGCGACAGTTTTCTTCAGAGATCAGTTTTCTGATAAGGGCACGGATGGCGGTTGATGAATATTCTTTGCCATCAGAATTTCCCACGTGACTGGAAAAAAAATACTTTAATTCAAACACTCCGCGGGGTGTTTGAATGTATTTCTGGGATGTGACCCGGGATATGGTGGATTCATGAAGATCAGTGGCAAGAGCTATGTCTGAAAGTATTAAGGGTTTCATCGCTTCATCGCCGTGATTAAGAAAATCCTGCTGTACCTTTACAATCTGTTGAGCGACCCGAAGAAGTGTATTATTGCGATTTTTCAGGTTCTTTATAAAATATTGAGCTTCATGCAGATTATTTCGAATAAAAGAAGTATCACGACTGTTATCTCCCCGTTTTACCAAAGAAGCATAGTACTTATTAATGCGAAGTCTGGGGACTACATGGTTGCACAAGTCTGCCGTCCAGCTTCTTCCTTGCTTTTTAATGATAAGGTCCGGGATGACATAAGGGGGAGCTTCATAATGAAATGCTGAACCCGGGCATGGGTTCAGCGTCTTGATCAGCGAAAGGGCATTTTTGACTTGTGTTTCCTGAAAACGGGTTGCTTTGATGATACGGGCATAGTCATGGCATCCCAGATCGTCCAGATGATGATGGATTATTTCACAGGCATGACAGTGGTTGGGTGTACTTTCAGGTAATAGTTCCAGTTGTGATAACAAACAGTCTTTCAGGTTTTCACTACCGCATCCTGTAGGGTCCAGATGCTGGATATGTCGTTTTACTGTCCTGATTTCTTCAAGAGTGACATTTTTCAATTCGGTGGATAGTAACTGGCAAATATCCGAAAGTGAACTGGATAAATAGCCGCTAGGTGCAATAGATTCTATCAGTGAAAGACCGATCATGCGTTCACGCCTTTTCATACCGGACAGATTTAACTGCCATTCCAGATGATCCTGAAGGTTGTCTGTGGCAGGTTGCCGGCAAAAAAAATCCTGCCCATCAGTTGGGGTCGAAAGGCCGGAATAAATATCTTCCCAGCGAGAATCAACAGGAAGCTCTGAAGGAATGCATTCTTGCCACTGTTCTTCATTTTCTTTTGTGTCAGAAGATTCTGCAGAGTCGTTTTTGTCTGTTTCGGGTAAAGAGACTCTGTCTGACTCCAAAGAGTTGGCGTGAGTGTTTGGGGCGCTTGCGTCTTCAGGCTGTCCATCATCCTGCTCCAACATGGGGTTAGAATCTAATGCTTCCCGTATTTCCTGTTGCAGTTCAAGACTGGATAATTGCAACAATCGGATAGCTTGTTGCAATTGGGGGGTCATGGTAAGTTGGTGGCTAGCTTTCAGTTGCAGAAATGGCTTCATAGATTAACAGAAGACCCCTATAGTCAGATAACTACACAGCAATTCCCATTATTGTTCAACAAAAACTCAGGTATCAGATTTGACGGACAGGTAAACACGCAGGTAATTAATCTTATAACGATATGCCTGATGTGAATGGCATTATGACAAAATACTTGCGTCGCTGTTGAAAGTAAAAGTAACGGAATTTTTTGAGAAATACCAGTGTTTTACAAACAACGATAAGCCAGAGAGACTTTTTTGTGACGAACCGCAGCAAATGTGTATCAATATTTTGTGGAGGTAGATAGGAACCGAACCTCAGGTTCAACGTTGCCTATAGGATAATATATTCTTTACAAGGTAAACTGATGTCCCAGATAAACGTCTCGGACCTGCTGGTTTGTCATGATCGTGTGGCTGTCTCCTTCAGCCAGCATATGTCCCTCACTCATGATATAGGCATTTTCACAAATATCGAGGGTTTCCCTGACGTTATGATCAGTAATCAATACTCCTATGCCTCGATCCCTCAGATAGCGAATAGTGGCCTTTATATCGTTGACGGAAATAGGGTCGACGCCGGCAAAGGGTTCGTCCAACAGGATAAAGGCCGGATCCATGGCCAGTGCCCGGGCTATCTCGGCACGTCGGCGTTCGCCGCCAGACAGGCTCATTCCAGCGATATCACGGATATGTCCAATACTGAATTCTTCCAGTAAAGCTTCCATTTTTGCATAACGTTCTTTACGGGTGAGATCTTTACGGGTCTCAAGGACGGCCAGCAAGTTGTTTTGTACGGATAACCGACGAAAAATAGAGGCTTCCTGTGGCAGATACCCTATTCCTGAGCGAGCGCGGCCGTGCATGGGAGTGTAGGTCAGGTTGGTGTCGTTAATAAATACATTGCCTCCATCGGCAGAAATCAGGCCAACAATCATGTAGAAGCACGTGGTTTTTCCCGCACCGTTAGGACCAAGAAGACCAACAATCGTGCCGCTGGAAACCTGAAGAGAAACATCACGAACGACCTGGCGGTTTTTATAGGATTTACTGATATGTTCTGCTTTTAATATAGCCATGTATTACAACTGTACTGATCATTTCTGTTTAATAAGTAAGGCATTTATTATTCTTTCAGATTCTGAAAAGAACTATCGGAATCATCAGCCCGTGGCTGTATGACCATTTGCACACGTCCGGCACCCTTATTTTTGTCATCACTGCCTTTGGCCATGACCGTACCGCTTTTTATGCTGTAAGCAATATTCTCACCTTTTACCAGATCTCCATTCTGGCTAAGTTGTGCCTGATGGGTCAGCTCTACGTGCTCTGAGGGAATATCATAGTCGATGGTGCGCCCCCATGCCTTGACCTTCCCTTTTTTTTCATCTTGCTGCTCTTCAAAATAGGCACGGTTTGTTTTTCCAAGAGCTGTGATATGGGATATTTCCTTATTCTGCGTATAGACTTTGATCGTATCACCCTGTAATCGTGTTGATCCCTGAAGCATCACCGCATTGCCCTCATAAACGGAAACTCCCTCTTTCGTATTGACACTGGCTGAATCTGCAGAAATATTGATGGGTTGCTGACGATCTTGTGTTGAGGCATAACTCAGTGGTGATGCTATGGTGCAAAGACCTAAAAGGGATAGGCTGATGATTTGGATTGCTGTGTTTTTGCAAAGCTTACGGGCACGAGACAAAAAACGATAACCTGTATGTTGAATGGTGCATTCTGTAATGGTATGTCCTGTGACCTCAAGGCCGATTCGGTTCATGAACGCCTCTGACTTGTGATTGTAAGTAGACTTCACCTCGCTCGTAATAGGTTTCCATGCCAATGGCATCAATCTTACTTTGAGGATCGGTAATCGTAACAGGCTGATCAGTTTCCGCCAGTGATTTATCAGAGTAAATAGTGATGAACTCTGTGTCTATACGTATTCTCTGGGCACTTTTTAAATCCGTCTGGTTCATGACGACATTATCCCAAAGTTCCAAGGTTTCGTTCCCGGACAGCAGCTTACCGTATTGTGCACGAGAATCCATTATCTGGCCGCTTTTATGGTAACTGGTCAGGTGAGGGTGGGTCAGAAGTATGGAGTCATTGAAGGGATAATGGCTGATACTGTTGGCTGTTAGCTGGTAATCAAGTTTACCGATAGTGTTATATTGGTTAATGGCGGTATTGGTGACAAAGTAATCCGAGTGCTCCCGTTCAGGTGATACCTGCCGGAGTTTCATGGGAACGCTTTTCAGGTTCCCTTCATAAGACCAGTACCCGATTGTCAGTAAAATCAGGGCAATACTGGCGTAAATCAGATAAGTGCGGTTGAGCATACTGTCAGTATCCTGAATGTATACCCGTTGCTTCGGAAACAGTTATCCTGACAGTTGTGCTTACTTGCTTCAATAGCCAAGCGCTGTCAAGTTTTCCTTCCCATGCTATTTTAGAGCAATGGTCAAGCTATTGGGTATAGTACCTTTTTATAGCCATATTTTTCTGCACCGTCTGTGCTTGTAGCAGATCTGTGTTCGTAGCAGAAAAGATAAGCACCAGAAAGGATCAGAAGCCATTTAAGCTGACCCGTTTCTATCTATTTGCCCAGTATGAAAGGTGATTGTATAGAAACTGGTATCGATGTCTACGCTGCGCTGTTTCTTCATCAAGAATACGCGATTATTGGATGGATTGGCAATAAAGCAACACACTGTAGGTGACATAGCAGGCAATCAGTAATCCCCCTGTTAGCCGGCCAATGGTTGTGGACGAACGGGTAAACCAGACAGTTAAGGCCAGATAAACGGTCAGAGCCAGCATAACAGGATAGTCGCGCAGAAAGATCCATCGATCCAGATACCCGGGAGCAATCAGACCCGGCATAGGGAGTACGGCGAGCAGGTTAAAGATATTGGAACCTACGATGTTACCGATTGCAATATCGTGCTGTTTTCTCAGTGCGCTGACCAGAGATGCGGCCATTTCTGGCAAGCTGGTTCCTATGGCTACAATAGTAAGCCCAATAACCAGTTCGCTGACGCCCATCAGTTCTGCAATACGGGTGGCTCCCCAGACCAGAATCTGTGAGCTGATGAGCAATAAGACCAATCCTCCGGTCAGGTAGAAAAAAGCAGTCAACGACGTTAAAGAGAGGTTTACATTATCATCCGGCGCATCGTTGGTCGGTTGAGAGGGATGCTTTTGCCACTGGAACATAAGTAGCAGGGTTATGATTAAAATGCCCAGTAGGGTCAGGCTGTCCATGATGCCAAGATAACCATTAAACAGGCAGGCACCGCAGATCAGGGTAACGATCAGTAACAGGGGGATTTCCCGTGAGGGAAGAGTTCCTTTCACGGGTATCGGGGCAATAAGGGCGGTAATACCCAATACCAAGGCAATATTGGCAATATTGGAGCCCAGTGCATTGCCTACAGCGATTTCCGGATGATGTTGCGCTGCTGATACAATGGAGACTAGAATTTCTGGTGCTGAAGTTCCAATTGAAACAATCGTCAGACCGATTAGCATGGGAGAGATTCCCCAATTTCTGGCACAGCTTGCTGCGCCGCTGACAAATTTATCAGCGCTCCAGGTCAGCAGAAAAAACCCAAGGATAATCGCTAAAATGGCGATAGACATCGATTGCTAATTCTCCAACTGTTATTTTTTCATAAGAATTAAGGGACAGGCAGGTAATAGGGCTGATATCATTTTGTATTCATATCATCTGCAATTTTGGAACTCATCAGTCAATTATGCTACAAAAAATGATGTGGCAAAAAATGGCACCAACAATGCTAGGTAACAAAAATTCATGTTACAAAAAACAGAGGCAGGCGTCATCCTGTTATTGATATGCTGTCATTTCGAGGATGCACTTATTATCTGGTTGCACCGTAATGAACAGAATCGTTCTGTGGCAAGGAATCTTGTTTGATGGCTGAGTACAGCACTAACTTTGTAACGATCGAAAATCTGAGTTTCCGTCGTGGTAACCGAATAATCTTTGATCGTATCAATATCCGTATTCCCCGTGGCAAAGTGGTAGGCATTATGGGGCCTTCCGGTACGGGAAAAACGACATTGCTTCGGCTTATCGGGAAGCAATTAGTGCCTGATGCAGGAAAAATAGTCATTGATGGGGAAGACATCGGGTCACTATCCCGGGAAAAAATGTTCTACCTTCGTCGTAAAATGGGCATGCTTTTTCAAAGCGGTGCACTGTTTACAGATATGAATGTGTTTGAAAATGTTGCTTTCCCATTACGTATTCATACGTCACTCACGGAGTGCATGATCAGGGATGTTGTTTTGTTAAAGCTTCAGGCCGTCGGCTTGAGAGGGGCGGATAAGCTGATGCCCAGCGAGTTGTCGGGCGGCATGAGCCGTCGTGTTGCGCTGGCAAGAGCTATTGTGCTGGATCCGGCCATGGTGATGTATGATGAACCGTTTGTCGGTCAGGATCCTATTGGCATGGGCATGCTGGTTCAGTTGATACAGGGTCTTAATCAGGCTTTAGGGCTGACCAGTATTATTGTTTCCCATGATGTTAATGAGACGGCGAGCATTGCTGACTACCTGTATTTAATTTCTAATGGCAAGGTAATGGGCCAGGGAACACCGGAAGAAATGATGCACTCCCAGGATATCCATATACGGCAATTTATGAATGGATTACCGGACGGGCCGGTTGCTTTCCATTACCCTGCCAGAAATTATCGAGAGGAGTTTATGGGAGGTGAATGTCATGCCCGTAATCATTGATTGGATTGCAAAACTAGGACATGCCGGGCTGGAAAAATTTCAGTCTATCGGGCGGTCGGGAATTTTTTTGTTGCTGTCTATTTTTTCTCCTGCCGGATTCAGTCATCGTTTTTCGCTGCTGGTAAAACAGTTATATAGCGTTGGCGTTATGTCTCTGATTATTATTGCTGTTGCCGGACTCTTTATCGGTATGGTGCTGGGGTTGCAGGGATATAATATTTTAGTGCGTTACGGCTCTGAAGATGCTGTAGGGCAAATGGTTGCGTTGAGCCTGGTTCGGGAATTGGGGCCTGTTGTTGCTGCGTTGTTATTTGCCGGACGTGCCGGGTCAGCGCTGACAGCAGAGATTGGTCTGATGAAAACAACTGAGCAATTGTCCAGCCTTGAAATGATTGGTGTAGATCCGCTAAAGCGGGTGATAGCTCCCCGGTTTTGGGCTGGTGTTATCAGTCTGCCATTATTGGCGGCTATTTTTAATATTGTTGGAATTTGGGGAGGAGCCATAGTCAGTATTGATTGGCTGGGCGTTTATTCTGGTTCTTTCTGGTCAGGTATTGAACAGTCGGTAGATCTAGTAGCTGATATTGGCAACGGCATGGCCAAAAGCATTGTTTTTGGATTTGTGGTGACATGGATAGCTGTTTTTCAGGGATACGATGCCACGCCTACATCAGAAGGCATTAGTCGTGCGACAACCCGTACGGTTGTTTATTCCTCTCTGGCTGTTCTGGGGCTGGATTTTATTCTTACAGCAGTTATGTTTGGAGAGCTATGACCATGCGTATGCGCACAGTGGAAATCAGTGTTGGGGCATTTATGCTGGCCGGTGTACTGGCTCTTGCTGCCTTGGCTCTGCAGGTAAGCGGGTTGTCGATTAATGAGAGTAAGGATACCTATACGCTATATGCTCTGTTTGATAATATTGGCTCATTGAAACAACGGGCAAAAGTAACGATTGCCGGAGTGCCTGTCGGTCGAGTTACCCATGTTGAGCTTGATCAGCATACTTTCGCAGCGAAAGTCGAAATGAGTGTGGATTCCCAGATTAATCAGATTCCTATCGATAGCACAGCCTCTATTGTTACCGCAGGTTTGTTAGGCGAGAAATACATCAGTATCAGTATTGGCGGCGATGAGGAAAACCTGAAGCCTGGGCAGCGTATAGAAGATACACAGTCGGCTGTTGTGCTGGAAGATTTGATCGGTAAAGTCATTATGGCTTTTGTTAATAAAAAAGGTGCTGATTGATTCGGTAGCTAGTGGTATTAAAAGGAAAGGCGAATGGCTATAAAAAAATCATTATTCTTGTATGTTTTGTGTGGAATGCTGTTTTGGGGACAGGTAAACGGGGCTTCTGTTTCATCAGCAAAGTCTGGTATGAGATCACCAGCACAGGAAGTAGAAACGGTAACCCGTGATTTGTTATCGACTTTTGAAACGAATTTTAACCAGTATAAAAAAGACAGTGTCGCTTTTGTGCGGGTAGTGGATGAGCAGTTATCTCCTGT
>NSIT01000005.1_pt1 | contig 46433 bp, 32 predicted proteins | sample 1450681 | NCBI WGS metagenome assembly NSIT01 (sample SAMN07455404, study PRJNA386592) | invertebrate metagenome | isolation source: Endozoicomonas-like sequences binned from scallop gill tissue | host: Pecten maximus | place: United Kingdom: Lyme Bay MPA | collected 2013-06-01
GCTTTAGGTATGTCAGATATGGAGAAAGAGGTGAAAAAAGGCAGTTTGAAAGAATTATCTGGTGATGGCTGTGATGATAAAAAAGTTGGTCCTATGTTTTCTGATCAGAGCGAATATCATTTAGTGCAGAATACTATGAAATATTCATCTTCTTGCGGTGATCCTGCATCAGTTGCTACTCCGGAGAAAAATAGGGAAGGTGAACCACCTTTACATGAGTCAAATCAAAATGGGCGGGATCAATTGATTATAGATGACTTTTTTAAGCATCAAAATCAAACAAATAGAGAAAAACAAGGCGATGATTTTGATAAAAAATGTTGCGATGTAATGGATATAAATAAAAATGAAGTTAAAAAATCAGATTTCCGCTATAAAGAAAGTGGGATAAAAATATGTGAAAAGTTAAAGAAATTTTCACCATCTCTTATGACAATAGAAGAAGAGACTGAATCTCATGATTCAGAAAAATCAATCGGGGTAGATGAGATAGATATTAAAAAATCATTTAAAGAAAATATGGTTAAAGAAAGTCGCGATGTTTGTGAGGCTGATGAATTCATAGTGCCAGAATTTCCGGTAACTTTTGAAAGGAGTAATAGTGGATCCGATAAAAACAATACAGATGTCGATGATTTTAAAAAAGCCAGCTGCAAAAAAAATATTGATATTGATCCTGTGGGTATTTGTGGAATAACTGATTTATTTAGTCAGTCTTCGTTTAGTGATCAAGGTGATTTTGGTGTATCACTTTCTATTAAAGATAACCCTGATTTTCTTTTAATGTTAGAAGATAATGAAAAAAAAGGATATAAAGGGAAAAAGAAAAAGGGAAAATCAAAAGTGAAAAATTCTGATAATAAAACAGCTTCTAAAAGAAGAAAACCCTATGAACAATCTTTTTTTAAAGATTCACAATCAAAATCTTTATTAGCTTATGGTTCAAGATCTGGCTTAAAGAAGAGTGATAAATGGGGGTTTTTTTCCTTATCAAATGATGATTCTTCCAGATTTTTGGAAGAGATTAAGACTTTACGAAACATAGCGTTAGTATCAGAGAATAACGAAAATAGTAACTTAACGGTATCCTGTGACCTTTCTGTATTAAAGAAAGAAATGAAAAGACAAAAAAAACAATCATTTTATCATTCAATATTTATACCGTACGCTAATGCTACTTTTTTTAATAAAAAGTTCTGGTATTGTAGTGTCCCTATTATCTTGGCTATTTGCGCTGTAGCAAATAATTCTGATTTGACTATGGAGTGGCTGGATTACATTCTTGATTTAGCGATTTTTTCTTTATATTCCCTCTATAATGTTGCGACCTATAATAGTGAAGTAAATGCAGCCGTCTGTGATACGTTAAAGTTTATGGTTCCTATTTCCAATATAGGGTTAATGCTTTATCCCATATGCCATTCTCATTTTTATTACAATAAACTGGGTAAAAGGGAGAAAGAAAAAACGAAGAATAAATACCTGATGTATTGGAGTGCATCTGCCGTGATGTTTTATCCTTCCGCATATTGTTGTCGAATCCTTTATAAAGATATGACTGTTTCAGAATATAAAAAAAACCTTGCCGATAAGTTAATGACATATTCGAATGCTCCAGATGGTTGCCATTCTATTGGTGGTGACTCTTGGTGCCGATATAGTCAGATAGGGTATATCGATGTTGCTAATACGTCAGATAGTGAGGTAATGAAATGGGGTGAACAATTCTATAAAGGTTTTGATGAAGTGTTGAATAAATGTGTTGATTTAGATAAAAATAACCTGCCTACGGTTGTAAGATGTTTATTGGAAAACTGTGGCGCAATACCCGGAGATGGATTAGATATGCAGTGTTTTACGGATACTTTTTTATTAAATATGAACGATTCAATGAAAAGGAATGGTAAACCTTTGGGAGGCATAGCAACAAGTCCGTCACTTATCACGATGTTGAAAGCATTTCCCTACCAGAGAAATATGAATACCCAGTTATCTGAGCAATGTTTTTCGTTGCTAACGCACAAATTCAAGGGAGGGAACAAAACTATTCTTGATGTGCGTCCTTGTATGAAAAAAAATGCACGCATGATTTGCAGTAAGGAAACAACCTATCAGAAAGAGAAAACATTAACTGATGTATCTATTAAGGTTCCTGATGACCGTTGTCATAGCGCTTATCGGCTTCTGAGGTATTCTGGGCTAGACCAAGGTTGGAAGGATGCGACACCTGGATTAGTGTATGATTTTTTGTCTCAAAAAACCGTGAAGATATCATCCATACCTGCTTCTGGTTATTACGGACTGGTTCAATTGGGTGCGTCGGTAGAAGAAAATAAAGGGGATGTTATCTTTTTTCTTATTGAAAAAGGGAGAAAGTTAGCGGAATGTTTGATATCAAATTATTGAGTAAAAAAGTTATCAGAATAAATACATACTGAACAAGAAATTTGTGACTGAACGTGTCCTTCATACAGCAGGTGTCAGCCACAAACAATATAGACAGGAGTTAATTAGCAGCAGCTTGTTCTTGCAGTGGTTGGAAATAACTGAAGAAAGTCAGGTTACGGTCTTTCATAACAAAACTGTTGAGATAACCGGTTTTAAACACAGGGTAGATAGCTGTTTTCCCTGTGATATACCAAACAGACTTATCTTCTTTGCTTTCTTCGTTTTTTTCTATAGTGCGCAAACCTACAGGGCTGAATGCCAGCAAGGGTACTTTGTCATTGTCAGTTAAACCTCCTATGGCTTTGGCATCATCCGCTGCTTCCGAATCTAAAGTGGCAAGCGTTGCCATAGAGACACAACCTAAGCAGGCAGCGTTTGAGCCGGATCCTGCCGTCATAAAGTTGCCTAGTTGGCAATGTTTAACCACGAACTCGAAATGATCATCGACGCTGTCAGCAGGCATGTCTGCGATTTTTCTGATGTTACAGCCTTTTTTGATTTGATCACCGGAACATCTGGGTAACCAAAGGCCAAATGGTTGAACCAGTTTTAGTATGAATGTGGATACGTCTCTTCCACGATAATCAGGTCCAACCAGTCCTTCTCCCCAAGCAAAATAATGGTTCTCGTTATCGCTCAGAGGCACGTAAGGGGGAAAATGTTTTAAGGTATTATGAAGTTGTGTCAAATAATTTTTGTAGCTGGCTTCTATTGGAACAAAAAACAGGTGGTCTTCCCAGTCACTTTGTTTATCTATTTTCAATTCAGTCTTAGAGAGTTCAGCACAATAAAGCGTGATGGATTTGTTTGGGATAGATTTTACTGATTCATCTGCTGTTCGCTGAGGCAGTAAGTAATTATCGTATTTCCATAGCACAGGAGTTCCCTGAGCAAGTTTTTGACTGCGCCGATTGAGTCGAATTTGGGTAGTACCGCTCATCCTGAAATGAGTATCTGTAGGTTGTCTGATTCTTGTGAATTCATTAATAATCTGGTCGTCAGTCCATGCAAGGCATCCGGACTTGATGAATTTCAGACCACATTCGGGGCGCCATATAATCGACCATGCATCATTTTCTGGGTCTAATCCAGCAGGTGCTGCTAATTGTCCAAGCACATAAACAGGACTTCCCCAAGGAATTAATGTGCTGGAGTTTTTCTGGTCAGAAGCTGTATTAGCTGCTTCTGCAAGGTTTTTGGTACAAAATACATTGGTGGGGAAGAAAAAAGCATCTGCATCTTCGGTAATGATGGCTCTGGCATCGGGTTGATATTTTTCAATGAAGACTGCTTGATTGATAGCGTCTTGACGTTCGTTAAACTCATCTTCCGTCAGTTGATGGCCTGAAGCGTCGAACAATTCCTTAGCAACAGAAGCAACTTTAATAGCAGTAGCTTTAAGTGATCCATAATCTTTATTAAAGACGGCTATCGCTTCATTAACTGTTTGTTCTTCCCAGGGAGCTAAAAGCCATTCCGTCAAGTTCTGTTCACCAACCTGCCATACTGGCTGTTTATCATCAGGATTGATGCCCTGCTCCTTTACTATTTCCTGAAAGGCGGATAAGTGTTGGAGACCTTTGTAAACTTTTCCTTGCTTATCAGCGGGAAAATAGGCACAGACCGATGCTGTTAACCCCGTGAGTATCAGGCTTGAAACCCATTGTTTTATTGCCATTATTACTTCTCCTGAAATGGATTACATAACGATATTGTCGGAAATAAAAAACTGGATGATTTAATTGGTGCTTTACCGGTGTTTGATATGTAGGGATGTTCAATACCGTCTAAAAAGCACCTGATCAGTATAGACAGACATAAAATATTTGTATGAAAAATAGCTATAGATTATGGAGAGAACCAGAGATCAGTACCTCTGTATTGTTGTAGATCATCGAGTGGGACGGGTTTTTGCCGGATACTACACAGGTTAAATATGTAAGTTTGAAAAGTATAGGTTAGAAAGGTTTTCTGATGATTGTGACTGTAACATTAAATCCTGCGATTGATCAGACGGTACAGGTGGAGAAACTGAGTGTAGGTTCGGTTAACAGGGCTTTGGGTATCATCGAAATAGCAGGTGGCAAGGGAATTAATGTTGCCCGGGTACTGGCAGATCTTGGCCATGAAGTCAGGGCAACAGGATTTATGGGCGTGAAGAGCCATCCTTTTTTTCATGCTTATTTTAAACAGCATCGGATTCAGGATCGCTTTGTATCGGTTTACGGTAAGGTTCGCACCAATATTAAACTGGTAGATCGATCTGATTCGACAGTAACGGATATTAACTTGCCGGGATTTTCAGTCGTCGATAGTCAACTTACCTCTGTTTTTGATCCTATTCAACAGTTACCGGAATCTACGTGGGTTGCAGTGTGTGGCAGTTTGCCAGAGGGTATTTCACTGGATGCTTTTGAGCGGTTTCTCGCAAGGATAAAGTCTGCAGGAATGAAGCTGGCTATTGATACCAGTGGCCCGGCGTTAACCCAGGCGCTTGCCGTAAAACCTGATTTGATCAAACCCAATATTCATGAACTGGAAGCATTAGCTGGTAAGGCATTATCACCCCGTGAAGCAGTGAGTTATGCCAGAGGTTTGATAAAACGGGGAATAGGGACAGTGGTGTTATCTTCTGGCGCCGGAGGTGCATGGTTTTTATCCGGACAACAAACATTATTAGCGGTGCCAGGCCGTGTGGATGTGGTTAGTACGGTGGGCGCAGGAGACTCTATGGTAGCGGCTTGTCTGTCAAGCCTTGATCAGCATTTTTCTTTGGATTCTATGGCACGACTGGCTACGGCTTGTAGTATGAAAGCGGTTAGCAAAACCGGGGTTGGGCTGGATGGTGATTCCTTATGGGAGGTACTTTCAGACAGAGTCACTATCTATACATTATAAAAAGGTACTACCCACACGTTATAAACGGTAACGCAGGGTTGTCCGGTGACAGAAGGTCATGAGAATGGAGAATGTGTAAAAAAATACCCTCTGTTGTTATCTTTCGGAGGGTATTTTCAGAAATAGGCGAGATTGTATTAAAATATGATCACTTTACTGCTTTAGGCCGCAAAGTTTTTTTCAATCTGGATCCAAAGCACCAGTTTCCAGAAGGCCGCCATGTAGTCAGGGCGAACATTCCTGTAGTCAATGTAGTAGGCATGTTCCCAGACATCACAGGTCAGCAGAGGAGTCTGTCCTTCTGTTAAAGGGTTGCCTGCATTGCTGGTATTGACGATGGCAATGGATCCGTCACTGTTTTTCACCAGCCATGTCCAGCCGGAGCCGAAATTATTAACAGCACTTTCCGTGAAAACTTTCTGGAATTCAGTAAAAGAGCCAAAGGTTTTATTGATGGCTTCAGCCAGTGCTCCTGTAGGTTCTCCACCGGCATTTGGTGCCAGACAAGTCCAGTAGAAGGCGTGGTTCCAAGCTTGCGCAGCATTGTTGAAAATGCCGCCAGTAGATGACGTAATGATGTCTTCTAGAGTTTTATCAGCAAATTCAGTACCTTCGATCAGGCCATTCAGCTTGTTGACATAAGTCTGATGATGCTTGCCGTAGTGGTAGTTGATGGTTTCCTCAGAAATATACGGGGCAAGCGCGTCACGGGAGTAAGGTAACTGTGGCAATGAAAATGCCATTTTTATCTCCTTAATGAATGTTTGAATAAAATATGAATTGATAGCAATTTCCAGTAGTGATGCAAGCATAACGCTAATAATAACCAAGAGCCAGACTCAGATTTATAAATAGGGCTTTCACGTAGGGGGAAGAGACGGGGTTTGGTCGTTATTTATGCAAGTCGCTATAATGCGGTCAGGAGCCAAAAAACGGTGAAGGGTTTGGGTATTTATCGGAAAGTATTCTAGAATGCCCTTCTCATGGGAATTTCGGATAAAGAGCTAATCTGTCAGCTTCTTATGGTTATGGCAGTGAGTGATAGCGATTGGTTTGACCTATTTGATACAAATGGAGGATACCACTATTTCAAACGATACTCCTGATTTTTCATTATCAGCAGAAGACTCTTCCGCTCGACGTCGGGCGGGAAACGCACGGACTGTGCATCGTCCACCAACGAAGAAAAAAGACCGTTCCCATACCAGTTCCTCCGGTACGCGTCTGGGATGGCTGATGTTGTTGCTATTAATCGTTCTGGGCTCTGTCGGAAGCTGGCAGTTTTATACGCTTAATCATCAAATAGCTGATCAGGATACCCGGTTGGATCAGGCCGTGGCTAACCTGGAGTCGGTAACCGGTGCACTCTCTGCAACCGGGAAAACATTGAATCAATCCGACTCAGACACAAAGTCAGAATTAAAAGTTATTAACTCAGAAATTCGCAAGCTTTGGGATGTATCGAACAAGCGTAACCGACGGTGGATCGAAGAAAATCAGGACACTGTTGAGAAACTGGAACAGCAGATCACGGGAACAACGAGGCAGATCGCCAGCGCTGTGAATGATTTAAAACAGGTTAAGTCAGTGATCTTAGATAATAAAAAGCTGGCGCAGCAGGTTAAGAATATTGGCGCTGAGCAGTTAAGCAGCGTGGCACGGCTGGAATCTCTGGTCAGACAACTGACGCAAATCCGCCAGCAGATGACCGAAGTGAATAAGCAATTAGCTTCCCAGAAGGAAGCTGTGAAGTCTATTGATGCCTTCCGGTTGCAAGTGAACCGTAAATTGCAACAACTAGAACAGTCTATCCGTGCACAAGCCGATCCTGAAGGCTAATGATCCCTGGTCATTTTATGCCATTATTGATGAGTTTCCCCATTAGAAAAAATAATATCTCTTGGAAAGAGTGTCTTTTAGTGGCAATCCTATCCCTGATGGCACTAGTGCTTTCCGGGTGCAGCTGGTTTGGAGAGGGGCGGACAGATCAGCAACAAGGAGCTGCTTCCATCGGTCATTGGCAGACAACACAACGCTGGGCTTTTCATGGCATGCCAGAAAAGCTTGCTGCCATGACCCAACAAAAGGTGACATTGTCGGCCCGATGTTATTTTAGGCCGGAAGTATTGCGGTTGAAGGTCTTCAGGCAGGGTATTATGTTGCCGGTGTTGGGTGTGTCTGAAAGTCTGTCCATGGCACCTCATTTGGAGCATACCAGTGAAATGTTTAACCTGTTGCAGGAATACTGGAAGCTAGGCAATCCGATGGAAAATTTTTTCTTTTACCAGCGTTTGCTCAGTAGCGTTGAACATGCTTGTCCACCTAACCTGAACCGAGATATTCCTTCTTGTGCCTACCTGAAGTGGTTACCTTTTGTAGGACAGGGTTCTCATGGGTCATTATATGATGAATCCCGTATGGAACGATGGCTGAAAGAACATCCTGATGTCAGTTATATTATTTATCAGCCTGCGGAGATTTATCAGTCGGAAACCCTGTTTAATCTGGGATATTCGCTGCATAAAGAGGCTATTACCCGGCAGCCGGCTGAAAAACGATGGAAAGCTGTTGAGCCGTGGTTGGGTAAGTTTCGGATAGACTGGTATACCCTATCTAAACCCGGAAAGATGCCTGCATTAACGCCAGTGAATCGGGTAGGATTTTGCGAAATGGTCTGGGAAGAGCTTGAGGAGAAGAAAGCGGAGTTTTCCCGTCATTTAACCGTTTCACAGATGCAACAAATTCATCAGGTATTATGGCCTGAATTTTGTCAGGTAGTCTCTGATTTTATGGAAGAATTGACGGTTGCCGAGAGTGATTCTGTAAAATGAATGCTGAATTGGACTGAATTAATTTTTCTGGCTAACGATAACCTAACTGTATGGTCTTTTTCTGCTCTTGGGTAAATAAGGCCGGTAATGGACAGTTCATTTGTTTTACCGGTGATGTTTGGCAGGAATAGGGGTGTCAAGTGGAGTTTATCGTAAACAGTCATGGCATACTATGGATGCAATAAGCGAATTCAGGCCGGAAATCGAGGAAGTTTCTCGAGAAAACAGAACGGTTCAGGAACAGGCAACTTCTTCAGATCAAAGGATAAAACACCTTTCTCCTGCTGTTTTTTTGTCCCCTGTATTACAACCGCCGAAACATTTGTCACCCGTCACTGAAGAGCAGCTGTCGACCATTCGACGTAGTTTCCTTTTAAACAAAGCCAGTTTTCAGCAGGCGGAGAGTCGTTCAGGTATGTCAATGGCCTTTCAGGCGATTCATATTAAGCTGGACAGCGCCTTTGAAAAGTCAGGTTTCTCACTTCCTGCAGTGTTCCAGAGTCTATTTAAAAATGCATCTCCTGCGGAGAGCATATTGTTAGAGCGGGCGGTGGCCAGTATTTATCCTGTTATGAACAGGACTGAGCAGGAGTCGCTGCCGCAGTCGGCCTTTATGATAGACCTTTATAAGGTCGGGCAAGGGTATCATAAATGGATACAGAAACAATTAGCTTTAAAACAGGGCTCATGGGAATTGGATTCGTCAGCAATAAGAAGTATGAGTATTGATAGAGCCGTGTCTTTGCTTACGCCTCATAAGAAACAAGAAAGAAAGCAGGAAGCCCTGACAAAAGCGCAAAGCCGTCATCCTGTAAGGACTGATGAGGCAGAGCAACATAAGACATCTCATAAAAAGCTCAGTGAGCTATTGGTAAAAAGTGAAAGTGATACCCGGCGATATCAGTCCCTGTCACGGCAGTTTCTGGAAGGACAGAAAAAGCTCGAGCAACAGGTCGAACAGTTGCAGACAACAATTCGTGACCACGAAAAACGAAAAAAAACTGATGAAGCAACAATCCGGCACTTAAAAAAAGAGCAGAGCGGTTTTGAATTAATTAATCAGGAACTGGAGACATCATTGTCTGCTGTTTCCAAAGAGAATGCTCGTTTGGCCGAGGAAAGTCATCATGTCAAACAGCAGCTCGGTGACATCAGTGAAGCACTGGATATCAGTCAGGCAAGGGAAGTTTCTCTGACGCAGAAAACGGAACAGGCTGAGAGGGATTTTCAGCAGTTAGCCCGACAGGCATCGGAATCCTCCCTTCGGCAGGAACAATCTGCGCAGGAGGCTGAGCGTTTAGAACAAGTTGTATGCCAATATCAGGAAAGAATCGCCGGACTGGCTGATACGGCTCGACAATTATGGATGTCAGTGGACAGCATAGCTGAAGTTTCTTCAGAAAATGATGTGTCATCCTATGATGAAATAGACTATATCTATACCGTTCAGAAAAAATTGTCTCAGCATATCTCTGAACTGGAAGGAAATTTGCTGAAGGTTTCTGAGCAAGCTCAGGAAACGCGCGTTCAGGCTCGGGATTACCAGCAAAAATTCAGTGAGCTGGAGCAGGAAAAAGTATGCTCTGATGATATTTTTCAGAGAGATATCCGGGGTCTGGAGCAGAGACTGGCTGAATCCGGTCATCAGTGGGCTCAGGAACGGGAACAGCAAAAAGATCAGGTCGGCCGGCTGGTGTCTTCGAAAAATGCGATTGAACAGCAATGTCGGACGCTCAAGCGTGTTATCGATGATCGTTTGGGTTACATCAGTCGGCTTGAAAAAAACATTAATGTTCTCAGTACCGAACTGGCCACTGTCAGAACAAAATCCATGCAGGGTATTCGGGACTAAATGGATAAAATACAATGGGAAAAGATGTACAGGGCAGGATAAACAGAAAGACTTTACAGGCACGCTGACAGGGTAATAAAAACAATGGCATTAATTCCCCGTGGTAAAGAACGCCGTTCCATAAAGCGTTACCAGCTGAGTGATTATCTGACAATTTATAATCGCAATACAGAGCGGGAAATGGGTGGAATTGGTAATATCAGTAGTAATGGCCTGATGTTGGTCAGTACGATCCCCATTCTGATAGGCGCTGTTTATAATATGCGGATTATCCTACCCGAAAGCGAGTCCGGACATCCAGTTATCCTGGACTTTGATGCTCGCTGTCATTGGTGTAAACCTGATGTTAGTCCTGATTACTTTGATTCCGGTTACAGTATTACCGAAAACAATCAGGGCATTATTGATCTGGTTGAAGCATTAAAGACATACTTCAGTTTTACTGAATATTAAAAAAATTTTATTGTTCCTGTTTTTTTATTCTACCCCGATAAGGTATTTTTATTTTATGATCTGCGGCCGTTGCAGTCTGCTATTGCTTTACTGCTAAAAAGAAGTCACATTTGACTGATCAAAAGCAGGCTGAGAAAAGATGAGGGAACCGCATTGTACAATGAGTTCGCGCCCGTAGTCATCACCTTTTGAATTACTGCTGTATGAATTCGTTCTTAATTATGTTATCTATTTGACCAAGCTTCCAGAACGGGTTCTTGTTACTCTCCGTAGCAACCTCAAATTCTTTGGGTATACTGTAAATGCGTTTAAATGTTGCCTGTAGTCCTGTTACGGTTGTTAATAAAAGACAGTGGTCTGAATAATGCGTTCTTTTTATTTTTTTGATTATGAGACTTTTGGGACTGATCCTGCTATGGATTGGCCGGCTCAGTTTGCTGGTATTCGTACAGATGAGCACCTGAATGAAATAGCTGAACCGCTTAATATTTATTGCCGTTTGCCCGATGATCATTTACCTCATCCTGAAGCGTGTTTGGTTACCGGTTTGACACCTCAGAAAGTGAATGAACAGGGTGTTACCGAGCCGGAATTTATTAGCCAGATCCATCGGGAGTTCATGATGCCCGGTACCTGTGCTACCGGATATAACTCGATTCGATTTGATGATGAAGTAACGAGGCACAGTTTATATCGGAATTTTTACGATCCTTATGCGCGGGAATATAAAAATGGTAACAGTCGCTGGGATTTAATCGATTTGACTCGTCTGACGGAGGCGTTGAGGCCTGAAGGTATTTGCTGGCCGGTAAACGAGGAAGGGCATCCTACTTTTCGCTTGGAAAAATTGACCAGTGCTAATGGAATAGATCATGAAGAAGCCCATGATGCAGTTTCTGATGTCAGGGCAACTATCGCTTGGGCGCGCTTGCTACGGGAAAAGCAGCCTAAAGTGTATTATTTCGTGCTTAAAAATCGCGGAAAGCATCAGGTGGCCTCACTACTGAACTTTACCGAACAGGCTATGGTTGTGCATGTATCCGGTATGTATGGTGCTGCCCGTCATAATATCGCGGTGGTTATGCCTCTGGCATCACACCCTGATAATAAAAATGCCATCATTGTTTACGACTTAAGTGTGGATCCGGAATCACTGTTATCTTTATCTGTAGAGAGGATTCGGGAACAGCTTTTTACCCCGACAGAAGAAAAAAAAACCGAGTCGGTTTCTATTCCCCTAAAAAATGTACACATCAACAAGTGTCCAGTCGTAGCACCAGTTAATGTATTGCGGGATCGGGACCAAAAACGGCTGAAGATCGATTTGTCTGTTTGTGCACGCCATCGTGAACAATTGTTAGCTTCAAGGGATTTATATAAAAAAGTACAGGCTGTATTCAGCCGGCCTGAAGACTGGAAGAAGCATGATGATCCAGAGCTTATGTTGTACTCCGGTGGTTTTTTCTCTCCGCAGGATCGGATAACTATGAATCAGTTGATATCCTCAGCGCCTGAACAGCTTAAGTCATTCCAAGGCAAATTTCACGATGATAGGCTGGATGAACTGTTGTTTCGTTATCGAGGACGCCATTATTCCCAGTTTTTAGACAAGCAGGAAGAAATACGGTGGCATCAACATAAAGTTCGATGCCTGCTGTCATCGGATTCCTATCAGTTAAGTATAGCAGCCTGCAGGAGGTCAATAGCAGAGCTGAATAATTCTGCACACTTTGATTTGCAGAATAAAGAAAAAGAAGTGTTAGACGAAATAACAACTTATATTGACAACGTTGAACAGTCATTAAATGGAAGTAATGTCTGATAAACGAAAGCCAAATTGTGACTTTTAAGCGGGTGCCAGCTGTTTTAACAACTGATTAAAATGTTCTGCCAGGCGCCCGTATACAACCGGTTTCTCTATATAGTCAATAGCTCCTGCCTTAATGGTGGCAACTGCGCTGGAAACATCGCTGTGCTTCCCTAATATAATAACGGGGATTTTTTTCAACTTTTCCAGCAACATAAGCGTATTGGTTTTTGGCACGTCACTGGCCAGAATAATGCAAAAGGGTTTTTGTTCCTGTATAGCTAAGACCAGTTCTTCTTCACTATGATAGCGGTGCAGGCCAATGGATTTTTCTTCGCACAGTTGAGCAATGGTGCCTGAGATCCCCGAATCCTGCTCAAAAAGATATACAGCAGTGTCATATGTGTGATTCATAGAAGCAGTCTTACCAAGAATGATACCTAAGCTGTCAATATATAGCCCGACAGTTGTTGGGTAGATCGTACAGTGCGTTTGTAGAATATGGAAATAATACAGAATTTCATATCTCTAATATATTTGCATCTGTTACATACGAATGAGTTTAGGAGGAGTTTAGAAATTGCTGAATGTCGGGATATACTAGAGCTTGTTCGGAGTATACTTATCTATTGGTGAGTGCTTTTTATGGAGTGGTGAATTATTGGCTGTAAGCGAAAAAGCCTTTCTTATAGCCTTAAAAAACGTATAAGAAAGGGCTTTTTTGTGTCATAGGTGAAATTAAATTACTTAAAGTTAAATTCGCCTTCCAGATGCTCTTTTACCTGCATAACCTGTCGTACCAGATGAGCCAGTGATTTCGTTCCCATTTTTTCCATAACCCGTGAACGATGGATTTCGACCGTGCGCTGACTGAGGTTGATGTCTGCGGCAATCACTTTATTCGCTTTGCCTTCAACCACATGATGGAGTACTTCACGTTCACGGTCGGTAAGCGTAGATAAACGACGTAAAATCTCTTTGTGTTCCAGCAGCTCCTTGCGTTGCTGTGTGTCCAGCTTAAGAGCATCGTTGATTAAATCCAGTAATTCCTGATCACGGAAAGGTTTCTGGATGAAGTTCATTGCTCCATCCTTGATAGCCTGAACCGCCATTGGCACATCCCCGTGACCGGTGATGAATATGATAGGAAGTATACAGTGCATCTCATTCAGTTTGCTCTGGAGCTCAAGCCCGCTCATGCCAGGCATTCTGATGTCCAGAACAATACAACCCGGACGATTTTCGTCATAACAGACCAGAAAATCTGCTGGGGATGAGAAAGCTTCTACTGCTTGGCCTACAGAATTCATGAGCATTTTCAGTGAGTCACGCACAGCCTCATCGTCATCGATAATGAAAACGGTAGGTTCCTGTTTTATATCCTGTTGATGCATATTGACTCCACTGCAAGCAAATTATCATAAAAGAATAGTACTTCATCTCGCCAGGCTATAAATAAAGTCCTGCCTTATGAAAATATTTCCGTCCACATCATTAAAATCATGCTGACAGGAAAATGGGCAAAGCTAAATCTGTATGCTCATCTTGCATATGAGATGAATTAAACTGCACAAGTATTATAGAAAACTTTCATCATGTTGTGATGGATTATCTGGGTTGTCCTTTGCTTGTGTTTTTGTATATAAAGCCTCTATGCATAGTCTGTCAATAGGCGTAACAAACAATTCAACATCGAATACATGAGAAGGTTTTTATTAAGGATACTTACTGCTTTTACAGAAAAATGGGTTTCCATTATCAATAAAGCAGTCTCCTCATACTTTATTTAGTCAATCTGGCGTAATGTGCAATCTTAGTGGATAATTGTTGGAGTGTAATGAGAAATAACCTCATGAATTGTTCGGTTATTGCTTATTCTTATTTTGTTTCTCTTGTATCAGCTTTTGCTTAGGAATATTTTTGTGTCATTTTCATTGGTTTTATTAAGATAAAAAAAGCCCGTCAAAATGACAGGCTTTTTTTGGGTTCAACTAATCTGGAGATTAGTGGATAACGGCTACTTTAGCCAGATTGATAGGCGCAATCATGTTTTCTGGCTTCAGGATTTCTGCCAGCTGTTCGTCGCTTAACAGATTTTCCTTGCGTACCAGATCAATGACTTTTTCACCGGTTTTCATTGCAGTTCTTGCAATACGAGTGGAATTTTCATAGCCAATGTATGGATTCAGTGCAGTGACCAGGCTGACGCTGCGTTCAACGTATTCCATGCAGATTTCAGGATTGGCTGTAATGTCTTTGACACATTTACTGCCCAGCATATCCATACCATTGGAAAGCTGCTGGATAGAATCCAGGATTGAGAAGGCAATCATTGGTTCCATAGCATTTAACTGCAGTTGAGCAGCTTCAGAGCACATGGTAACGGTGACATCATTACCAATGACGTGGTATGAGATCTGGCTCATACATTCAGGGATAACCGGGTTGACTTTTCCTGGCATGATGGTTGAGCCAGGTTGACGGTCAGGGAGGTTGATTTCGTGAAGGCCGCAGAACGGACCGCTGGCCAGTAGGCGCAGGTCGTTACTGATTTTGGAGAGTTTGACTGCCAGACGTTTCAGTGTGCTGGAGTACATCACGAAAGCACCCATATCAGAGGTGGCTTCGATCAGGTCGCTGGCTAGAATCATCTGGTGACCAGATACTTCTGTAAGATGTTTGATGGCTTCTGGTGCATAGTGGCAGTCAGCGGTGATACCGGTACCAATGGCAGTGGCGCCCAGGTTCATTTCGCACAGGAGTTTGACGTTTTCTTTCAGTCGAACGAGGTCTTCACCCAGTGTGTCTGCGAAAGCACGGAATTCCTGACCCAGAGTCATAGGAACTGCGTCCATCAACTGAGTACGACCCACTTTCAGGACGTCTTTGAATTCGTCGGCTTTTGCATCAAAAATGGCTTTCAGGTTTTTCAGGGATTCAATCAGGTGATCCGTTTTCAAAACCATGGACAGGCGAATGGAAGTTGGGTAAGCGTCGTTAGTAGACTGAGCCATGTTGACATGGTTGTTTGGGTGAAGGTATTGGTATTCACCTTTTTTGTGTCCCATTAATTCCAGGGCACGGTTACAGATCACGTCATTACCGTTCATGTTGGTGGAGGTTCCGGCACCGCCCTGAACCATATCAACAACGAACTGGTCGTGAAGTTTACCTTCGATGATTTCGTCACAGGCTGCAGCGATGTATCCAGCTTTCTCTGCATCCAGCATACCTACATCACGGTTAGCTAATGCACAGGCTTTTTTAACCATGGCGATAGCGCGTGGCAATTCTGCGTAATGGTTCAGACGAATGCCGGTGATAGGAAAGTTGTCAACAGCACGTTGAGTCTGGACACCGTAATAAGCACTCTGAGGCACTTTAGCGTCGCCAATCAGATCGTGTTCTATTCTGTATTCGATGGAATCTGTCGTTTCCACAGTAAAATTTCCGCTATTGAGCAAAAAAAATAGTTTTTCCCAGTGAGTTATTTGCAAAACACCTGAAAAAAACCGGAAAAATATTGAGTTAGTCTGTTCTGGGGGTGAATGATCAGCAATAAGAATTTGTACTTAATTGTTTTTTGTTATGAAAAAGCTTTAATTTTGTTGCAATGAGAAATATTTAGCCATTGATTTTTGCGGAATACCTGATGTTTTTGCTCATAAAAGAAGATACCGCCCATCTAAAAAGACGGCGGTATTTTGATCATTGCTAAGTTGTAAGGAATTAATTGTGATTACAATAAGCGTTTAATTGTTTTGATATGTTGGAGCAAAGGTATTTTTCGCCTTTCTGCCTGTGTATTCGGGCCTTGATCAATAATGAAGACAGTTACGATCGAAGCGTCATCGAATCGTCGATGGTAATTTTCATCCATGGCAATACGGGCCCCATTATGGGTAAAGCAGTTTCCGGGTCCCCTGTTATTGGCAGCATTGAACAATAGGGTTCTTTGATGGGGATAGGTGTTTGCCAAGTTCTGGGCAACCATTAATGCATCACCGCGGGCTTTTGATACGCAGTTAATGCCAATAGCTGATAATGGCTGTTGCCAGAGATCCACATTTTTTGAGCCGCCTGTCAGGTAAACGGTGAATGATGGACTAACGATTTTCCAGGCATCCATAAATCCGTTAATATACGCATCTCGAACGGTATCCTCTGAAAAGCCTCTGGTAAAATGTTTATCAGCATATTTGATAAAAGCCCCTTGGCCGCTTTCAGGAACAAGGACGAAGTGTGAGATGTTACGACTTTTAGCATGACGTAATATGCCGACAAAATGCTTTTGGACAGAGCGTTGAAATTTCTGATGCCGGAATCGTCCTTTATCGCTGAATGCCTTTGCATCGGGGCATTTTCTTATATCAGGCTTTTCTCCAATATTAGGTAATCCGGCATTAGCCAGAAAAAAGGAATTCCCAGAGCCTGATAAAGGCTGCCAGTCTGCCCCCAGTTTTGCCTTAACTGAATAACTGATGACCTGGTTACGGAGGTAGTTGTCGTTTGCATCTCTGGGAATGTTTATTTCTGAATCGGTAAATTCTGTTAGAAACACACTGTTGAGAGCACCCTTTACTCCTTGAGAAACTCTAGGTATATGAGAGTTCCAGTTTGAATAATGCCACTCAGGTTTCAGTCCTTCTTTCGATATAGCCCTTTTTACCGATGAGATAGCGCGTTGTCGATCACTGTCTTTGGCTTTTCGGAATTTCTCATTGGGCAGAAGCTGTGTCGAGTCATCGTTTTCTTCTTCACTACTGCCGTCATTTTCATCGTAAGCATCTTCTTCGTCTGATGACAGAGAGTCGCTATTATTATAAAGTGAACTATAGGCTTTAGCGGGTGTTTTGAAGAATGCATCCTCGTCATCATTGTGAGTAATGCCATATGCCCCATCAGGTGATGATGTCCTTGATGAATCGTGATAGCTTCCGGATGAAGAAGTGCTGCTCCGTGGTAGCGTTTGTTGATCCTTATGGTCTGCTTCAGACCTTTCTAATGCCAGCTTTAAATCGGCTTCAAATTGTCTGTCAGGGTTTCCAAAAGAATGATGTGTATGGCCTGTCTTAGGACGAACATAGGAAGTATGTGTATTATTTTTTGGAGTGTCTTTTTTTGCACTTTGTTCAGAAACTGAAAGTGCCTTGGCCCGTTCTAAATCATTGTTATACTGCTGTCTGGATTGGTAATTATTGTGATAATGTCCTTTTTTAGGACGAGCTCCATTATCGCTCTTTTTAGGTGGCATCGCCCATGCGCTTGCCATGATAAGGCTTAACAGAATAACCAGCACTGATTGAATACATGTATTTATTTTTTTTGATGCTTTCATGGCATACTCCTTTATTGCTGTTATTTTGCTGTTATTTTGCTGTTATTTTGCTGTTATTTTGCTGTTATTTTGCTGTTATTTTGCTGTTATTTATTATCAGATAATCAACAAAGACCTTTTTTATTTCATTAAGTTCCTTTGATCGAAACGTTGTATCCAGCAATCCGCTGAATCTTAAAAAAGAAGGAAATTATGCCATATTGATACAATTTTGCGATTAGACCAATGTCGCAAACACAGTAACCCATAACCTGTGGAGACTTCAGGTTGACAGTTAGTCAGGCAGGTAAGTGATTTCCATGTTTTTAAAGATGTTTTAAAATTTCTTTGACCCAGCTTGTAACGGTTTTTGCTCTTAGGTGATGCTTTTCATTCGATCCTTGGTTAATTAAGTAAATAACAGGGTGGCAGTCTTTTCTCAGTCGAAGATGAATATTTTCATCCATAGAGATTCCATCAGCCCTGTCATAAAGATAGTGGTTACCTATCCCGATACTTTTGATTGTATTAACCAGAGCTACCTGTCTGTTCGGACATTTATTGGCAAGGTTCTGGGCAACCATAGCCATATCTTTTCCAGCTTTCATTTCAAGGTGAAATTTTTCATTGCCAGTATTTTCTTTCATTAAAGATTTTTTCCACGATTCAGTATCTTCCTGACGTCCTGCCAGAAAAATCGTAACGGTTTTTGAAGAAATTTTAGAGAATTCAAATAGTGCTTTTTTAAAGGCTCTTTGATAAATTTCTGTTAATTCAATTCTGTCCCGTGATTGATCTCTGAAGAGGCTTTCTAAGCCACTTTTGGTATTATAAATGATGTCATCAGTACTGATTTCTATAATATGTTCAAATAATGCCTGAAAGCATTTTTCTACCATTTCTGAATAGATTTTTTTTAAAAATGTGTCGGTGGGTGGTGTGAAGTAGGTTTCATAATCGCTGCTTTGGTTACCCAATTCTGCATTCAAGGCAATATCAGGAAGCCATAAATTAATCAGATTAAATAATTTATAGTGTTCGCTTTCAGGTATTTCACACCATTCTCCATCTCTTTCCATTGCGGCAGGTACACTAAGAAGGCGATGTCTCATATAATTACGGTGAATGCCGTTGAAAGGGGCATAATTGGGGGCAGCAATCTCACTGACGACAATTTTAGTAATGAAACTTTTAATATCATCCGATAAATTAACAAATCTACTAGACAAACTTTCTGTCCAGTCAAATCCCGTATTGCGAAGAGTCGTTTGGGCAGATTGCTTTGCTTCCTTAATTTTAAGATTAAATTGCCCTGATATGGTGGAATGGAATGTTTCATCCAGTTCAGTTAGTGTGGATTCTGCTTGACCATCCTGTGATTCATGAGGAAAATTTTGGGAATGAGCGCTTTTATCCTTATTGTGTTTGGGAGGCATAGCCCAGAGCATAGATGAGGTAAAACTACAAATTACTGTTATTGCATATGAGATAAAAAAATATTTTGCAGATGTCTGCATTTTAAATTCCTGTAGACAGGTTTTAGGCTGACTGAACCAGCATTTATGAGAGTATGAATAAGAAATCTTTTATGTTTCTTTAACTATTTGAAATACTTGATATAAGTGGCAGTATCAATACATCAAAGTTCAGTTTTTATCGATTCCTGTTGACATCTGTATTAATTTTAGACGTTATAAAAAATAGAGTAGGGCATTGTTGCTGCGAGTGTTGTGTGATGGAATAGGCGTTGATCAACAATACTCAAACAGATATAAATGATGAAAAGACAGTAACTTGATGGATTGTGGGAAAGGCGAATTGTTCAGAAAGTCGATTCCTGTGTAGACTGTGTTAACAGAGCGTTTGACCAGTGGATAGGCCAGCCCCGGCAATTGCAGGACGCAGGGTCAGGATACCGGCACTCGAATATACCATAAGCAAAAGGCAGGTAGTTTTGATCCTGAGGATGAGTTTAAGGAAACAATGCGATTAAAATCCATTAAACTGGTCGGTTTCAAATCGTTTGTAGACCCCACAACAGTTCACTTTCCCTCCAATATGTGTGGAGTCGTAGGGCCAAATGGCTGCGGGAAGTCCAATATCATCGATGCGGTGCGGTGGGTTATGGGAGAATCTTCTGCCAAGCACCTGCGTGGCGAGTCCATGACCGACGTTATTTTCAAGGGCTCTAATCATCGCAAGCCTACTGGTCAGGCATCCGTAGAGCTGATTTTTGACAATACGGACAAAACGGTGACGGGAGAATACGCTGCGTATAATGAAATTTCCATTCGTCGGAAACTGACTACCGATGCAAAAAACACCTATTTCCTGAACGGTAACAAATGCCGGCGTCGGGACATTATGGATATTTTTCTCGGAACAGGACTTGGGCCGCGCAGTTACTCTATTATCAGTCAAGGGATTGTATCCAACCTGATTGAGTCCAAGCCGGAAGAACTCCGTATTTTCATAGAAGAAGCAGCGGGTATTTCAAAATATAAGGAGCGACGACGGGAAACAGAAAATCGCATTCGCAGGACTAACGAAAACCTGGAGCGGCTGACGGATTTGCGCGATGAGATGGAACGACAGTTAGGGCATTTGCACCGGCAAGCTCAGGCGGCAGAAAAATACAAAGCGTATAAATCGGAAGAACGCTTGAAAAAGGCACAGTTGACGGCATTGAAATGGCGGGATCTCAGTCAGGGAGCAGAATCTCGGGAACAGGCGATTCATTCGCTGGAAGTCGAGCTGGAGGCGGCTAACAGTGAATTACGATCCGCTGATGCCATGATGGAAAAAGACCGACTGGAGCAGATTGAACAAACCGATCGTTTTAATGCTGTTCAGGGACAGTTTTACAGCATTGGTAACGAGGTAACCCGCATTGAGGAAACCCTGCGCCATCGGGATGAACGAATTCGCGAACTGACGGCAGATCTTGAGCAAACCGAGTCCAGTTGGCAGGAAGCCCGAGGTCAAATGGCTATGGATCAGGCCAACTATGAAGAATTAAAAGAAGAGCAGCTAGAGCTGGAGCCGGAACTGGAAATACTGCAGGCTCAGGATGAAAGTTCCGGGGATGCCTTGGCTCAGGCCGAAGATAATATGCAGCGATGGCAACGGGAATGGGAGCAATTTTCTCAAAAAGCTCAGGAGCCTCGTAGAATTGCAGAGGTTGAACAGTCCCGGATACAACACGCCGAGCAGGTATTGAATCGTTTGCAGGATCGCGAATCTCGCCTGCGTGATGATGCGGAAGGGTTGGGAGGAAGTGACGATGAAATGGAAATGGAGGCCTTCTCTGAACAGCTCACCGAACTGGAGTTACAGCGGGAAAATGCGGAAGAAGCATTACAAGGATGCCTTGATGCCATTGAATCCGGCCGAAAACAAGCTCAGGAAACAGAGCAGCAACTGGATCATAAAAAGCTGGAACTGTCTACAGCAAGGGGGCGTTACGCCTCTTTAGAAGCCTTGCATCAGGCAGCTATGGGTCAGGACAGTGGAATTCTTGACTGGCTGGAAGCCAGTGGGTTGAGTGAAAATGTTCGGCTGGCAGAAAAATTGCGGGTAGAGTCTGGCTGGGAAAATGCGGTTGAAACGGTATTAGGAGACAGTTTACAGGCCGTTTGTGTGGAAGGTATTGATGCTTTCTGTGGTGCCCTGAGTACTTTTGATCAGGGATCGCTGATGCTGGCAGAAGAGTCTAAACAACAAGAGGTGGCGGGTTGCAGTGATGAATCATTATTGCCTTTGTCCGGCAAAATTCGTTCGGGCACTGAGTATGCAGGTTTAGTGGCAGGTATTTATTGTACTGAAACGTTACAGCAGGCACTGGATTTGCGTTCTTCCCTAAAAGGAACAGATTCTATTATTACCCGTGATGGCATCTGGTTATCCCGTCACTGGCTCAGAATTCGTCACGGTTGCGATGAACAGGCGGGGTTACTGGCCAGGCAAGATGAGATGGAATCCCTTACTTCAGCTATCGCGCAATTGGAAGAAGATATCACCCTCCGGCAGGAAGCGCTGCAAGACTACCGCAGACAGGTACAGATACAGGAAAAACATCGAGAGGAGCAGCAGCATCGCTTGAGTGATCTGAACCGGCAATACGGTGATGTGCGGGCCGATTTGCAGAGTCGTAAAGTTCGTCTTGAGCAGCTCATGGAGCGGCAACGACATTTAGAAGAAGAACTGGCAGAATGTCAGGAGCAGTATCGCCAGGAACAGGCAGCGGTTGGTGAGTCTCGCCTCAAATTGCAAGACGCCCTGGATGCCATGGAGCAGGATAATGAACAACGGGAGTTGTTGCAGGAGCAGAAAGAAAAGTACCGGTCCTACCTGGACAACCTGCGGGGACAGACTCGGCAGGATAAAGATCGTTTGCACCAGCTGGCATTGAAGCAGCAAAGTGTTGCCAGTGGCCTGGCTTCTGCCCGTGCTGCTATTGACCGGCTCAGCCAACAAACCACACGTTTGCGGGAACGCCGGGAAAATCTTCAGGAATCTCTGGTAGAGTTGCAGGAGCCGGAAACAGACTTGCAGGCTCAGTTGGAAGAATTGCTGGGTCAGCGTCTGGAAGAAGAGGAACGTATGAGAGAAGCTCGTATGGCTTTAGAAGCCGTTGAACTTCGCTTGAGGGAAAAAGACAAGGCAAGCCATGATGCACGCCAGAAAGCTGACCTGTGCAGAGGACAGCTGGAAAAACTCCGGATTGATTGGCAAAGTGTCGAAGTACGTAAAAATACGCTGGCAGAACAGCTGAAGAATGAGCAGTTTGATTTAGCCACCGTGTTAGACAACCTGGAAGAGGCTGCTACAGAAAGCCAGTGGGAGCAGGATGTTAATAAACTCCAGATACGCATTGAAAGGCTGGGGGCAATAAACCTGGCGGCTATTGAGGAATATGAAACCCAGTCTGAGCGTAAAAGCTATCTGGATGCGCAGGACAATGACCTGACCACAGCTCTGGAAACACTGGAAAATGCCATTAGGAAGATAGACAAGGAAACTCGTCAGCGATTTAAAGTGACCTTTGATAAGGTGAATCTGGGATTACAGGCTTTGTTCCCGAAAGTTTTTGGTGGCGGAAGGGCATATCTTGCCCTGACTGGAGAGGACCTGCTGAGCACCGGTGTCACTATAATGGCTCAGCCACCCGGCAAGAAGAACAGTACTATCCATTTGTTATCCGGTGGTGAAAAGGCATTGACAGCGATTGCATTGGTGTTTGCTATTTTTCAGTTGAATCCTTCACCGTTTTGTATGCTGGATGAGGTGGATGCGCCATTAGACGATGCCAATGTGGGGCGTTATGCAAATATGGTATTGGAAATGAGTGAGAAAGTTCAGTTCATCTACATTACTCATAACAAAATTGCCATGCAGGAGGCGAACCAGCTTATTGGTGTTACTATGCATGAACCCGGTGTTTCAAGGCCGGTTTCGGTGGATATTGAGCAAGCTGCTGAAATGGCGACGATGTGAGATAATGAGGTTGATTATATTAACAGGATTTGACGCCCGATATTTTCAGGTATCCTGTGTTGGATAATGTTATGTTGCGATAATTGTTGGTAGTGGTTCAGGTTTTTTGGTAATTAATTGTAATATATATGAGATTATACATTTAGTGGCTTGCCTGACTTCTTTTTTCTTGAGGAATGGATAGTGCGAAGCTTGGATTATCGCTGCGAGGGTTTACGGGAACCATGGATATGAGTTTGCGAGAGTGGTTCATTCTTACTGGTATTATAATTATTGCTGCTGTTTTGATCGGCGGTATTTTGCGGATGAGGCTCAATAAAAAAAGAGCCTCAGAGCTTCAGTTTGGGCTGGAAGAGGTGAAAGGCTACGACGACGATTATAACAGTGAGTTGCCCGGCGGTGGTGCCCGTCGGATAAAACGAAACTATCATGAAGGCACAGGGCATAGCCGTAAGGAGCCGGGGTTATCCAGTCTGGGGATGCACGACATTCCTGATACGGAAGAAAATGGTGTGTCTTTTTTTAACTTGAAAGAGTTCGGGGCACAGGAAGATAATCTCTATGGGCAGGAAGGTAAACCTGCTAATGTGGTTGAAAAAGATCGAGAAGATCGTCTGGCTGATATAGAGCAATCGGTTGCTAAGTTTATGAAGGAGCCGGATGGAGAGTCAATCCATTATTCAACCGGAACGAAATATCCCGCGGGGAAGCAAAAAAAACAGAAGCGCAATCATCGCGAAACTCTAGTAGACAAGCCTTCTGGAGCCACTGCCTCACAGTGTGCTGATGATACGCTGGCAGAAAAGCTGAGTGATCGTACCGAAACCGATGAAGTGATCGTGATTAATGTTATTGCACGTGCTGACGGACGGTTTCAGGGAAAAGATTTGCTGCGCTCTTTACTGGATGCTGATATGCGATTTGGTGATATGTCGATTTTTCACCGTTATGCCAATGTGAATGGCACCGGTAAAATCCAGTTCAGCATGGCAAATGGTGTTCAACCCGGAAACTTTGACCTGGATACCATGGATATGATGGAAACACCTGCCGTCAGCTTTTTCATGGGTTTACCGGGGCCAAGAGATCCTATGAAAGCCTTTACGTTAATGAATGAGACCGCCCGTAAGATTGCTCTGGATTTCGGTGGGGAGCTTAAGGATGAAAATCAGAGTGTCCTGACGGCACAAACCATTGAGCATTATCGCCAGCGGATTCAGGATTATGAGCGTAAACACCTGTTAAACCGACTGGTTGACTGATTGTCCTTTTTTAGTATTTCGCGTTCATGTTGCTTTGGATCTATCACTTAGTGGGTGCTTGACGGTGCAGCAGTATGCCTCTTAAGTGGGTCCTTCGGACGTATCGAAAAATCAGTATTTCACGGGCAATGTTTTTTATCTGTGCGGTGCCGCCCATATTTGCATCAGGGTATGGATGGGGTTGTCAGTCTGCCTACGCCAAAGTTTATAACTCTTATTACAATTTTCACTGTTACTTGTTACGTACTGAATTGTTTATGTTGCCATCTGATTCATCTTCTTCGATCCAGGAAAAGCTGGATAAACTGCGTGAGACATTGCGTTATCATAACCATCGTTATTATGTACTGGATGATCCCGTTATTCCTGATGGCGAATACGACCGCCTGATGGAATTGCTTAAGGCGATTGAAGCTGAATATCCGGAGCGGGTTACTGAGGATTCGCCAACCCAACGGGTAGGTGCAGTGCCTCTGAAGGCTTTTGATGAAGTCCATCATCAAATACGGATGTTATCTCTGGATAATGCTTTCAGTGATGAATCCGTCATAGCGTTTAACCATCGTATTTGTGAACGGTTGAAAGACACTTTGCCTGTAGAATATACCTGTGAGCCAAAGTTTGATGGTCTTGCTGTAAGCTTGTTGTATGAAAACGGTATTTTAGTCAGGGGAGCAACCCGTGGAGATGGCTCGAAAGGGGAAAACATTACAGCCAATGTACGGACGATAGGATCTATCCCTTTAAGGCTTCAGGGAGAAGACTGGCCCAGTCGTCTGGAAGTGAGGGGAGAGATTTATATGCCCTGGGACGGTTTTGAAACCCTGAATGAAAAGTCTCGCAGGAAAGGTGAAAAACTATTTTCCAATCCCAGAAATGCCGCTGCAGGCAGTCTTCGCCAACTGGATTCCCGTATTACGGCAACACGCTCTTTGGCCATGTACTGTTATGACGTGGGAGTTGTGGAAGGTCGGGAGCTTCCCAAGACGCATTTTGAGATTCTGCAGTGCCTGAAACAATGGGGATTGAGGGTTTGTCCGGAAGTCCGGGTTGTCAAAGGAATCGATGCTTGTACAGATTATTACCGAAATATGCAGGAGAAACGGCCGGGCTTGGCTTACGGGATTGATGGTGTTGTCTTTAAGGTGAATACCACTAAGTTGCAGCGTCAGTTAGGTTTTGTTGCCCGTGCTCCCCGCTGGGCGATTGCCCGCAAGTTTCCCGCGGAAGAAGCGATTACTCTTCTGAAAGGTGTTGATTTTCAAGTGGGAAGAACGGGCGTAGTCACGCCGGTTGCCCGTCTTAAGCCGGTTTTTGTGGGAGGGGTGACTGTCAGCAATGCCACATTACACAATATGGATGAAATTGCCCGGCTATGCCTGAAAGTGGGTGATACCGTGGTTGTTCACCGTGCCGGCGATGTGATTCCCAAAATAACCGGTGTTGTCCTGCCGGAAAGATCCGATAATGCGACAGATATTGTTATGCCAAAGCAATGTCCCGTTTGCGATTCAGATATTGAACGGGATGAAGGAGAGGCCGCTTACCGTTGTACGGGGGGATTGGTTTGTCCGGCTCAGAGAAAAGAACATATTAAGCATTTTGCTTCCCGAAAAGCCATGGATATTGATGGCTTGGGCGATAAATTGGTTGAACAGTTGGTTTCTCGACATTGCATTGTCAATGCAGCTGATTTATTCAGCCTGAGCAGGGAGCAGCTGTCAGGCCTGGAGCGAATGGGGAAAAAATCAGCAGATAATCTGTTGAATGCACTTCATGACAGCCTTCATACGACATTGGGACGATTTATTTACGCATTGGGTATACGGGAAGTGGGGGAATCAACAGCGCGGAGCCTTGCCCTGCATTTTCGGTCATTAGATGCTCTGAGGAATGCTTCAAAAGAGTGTCTGGAGCAGGTGGATGATGTGGGGCCGATCGTTGCTGGTCATATTTACCTGTTTTTCCGGCAAGAGCACAACAATAAGGTTATTGAGCAACTGTTGCTGGCGGGTGTCTGCTGGTCTGACGATGCTGAGATGAATCACGATCAGAAAAAGCAACCTCTTGCAGGAGAGATCTGGGTATTGACGGGCACTCTGGAATCTATGGCGCGGGATGAAGGAAAAGCCCTGCTGCAAAGTTTGGGTGCAAAAGTCGCCGGTTCCGTTTCTGCGAAAACGACTCGGGTACTGGCGGGTGAAAAAGCCGGATCTAAACGGATAAAAGCAGAAAAGCTGGGTATTGATGTTATCGATGAGCCCGCATTTAAAGCATTGTTGGCTCAATGGGAAATTTTATGAAGCAATCGTTATTGGGTGTATTGTTATTAACTGCTGCTCTTGTACTGTCCGGGTGTGCAAGCACAACACCACCTTCACGACCCCAGAACCTGTGCAATATTTTTAAAGAAAAACCAGGCTGGTATAAAGACGCAAAAAAAGCTGAAAAACGCTGGGGTACTCCAGTACAGGTTATGATGGCGATTATGTATCAGGAATCCAGTTACCGGCATAATGTTCGTCCTCCTCGTCCCTGGTTTTTATTTATTCCGTTACCGCGTAAGTCCTCTGCTTACGGTTACGCTCAAGCGCAAGATTTTACCTGGGATGAATACGTTGAAGAAGCCGGAGGCTGGTTCCCGAGCCGATCCAACTTTGGGGATGCCATTGATTTTATTGGCTGGTATACCAATAAAACGCGACGGGTCAACGGCGTATCCTTGTGGCGTGCTGATTTACTCTATTTGAATTACCATGAAGGTATGGGGGGCTATCGTCGTGGAACCCATAAAAATAAAGCCTGGCTTATGCAGACAGCCCGGAAAGTTGCCCGACGAGCCAGCGGTTATGGCGCTCAGTTGCGAAGTTGTCGGCTTTAGTGACGGTTGAAAATTAAAAGTATGAAAGTGATCGGGCAGAGGGGCTGAATCATACCTTTGTCCGGTTTTTTTATTGGAATATGCTCGTGAAGCTGTCTTATGGAGTTGTTTATAAAGACCGCGTTAGAAGCCGAGTCGCTACTGATAGAATATTTATGATTCAGATGACGCTTTGAAATGATAAACAGCAATGGGTGTTTTTACTTGTCCGTTGTTGTCTACTTGAGCGATGCCTATAGCAACGGCTTTCCCATTTAATTGTTGGGACAGTGAATTCAGAGCATTTCTGACCCGTGTGATTTGCTGGGCAGGTGTTTCTGGCAATAATGTAAAATGAGGTTCAAAATTTGCAAATACATTAGGACTGCCATAACGCTCAAATGCGGCTAATTTTTGCGGATAGTGCTGGATCCATCCCGGTGCTTTCTTGTTATGTGCCCGATAAGGGCTTGCAGCCATGGTGCTTTCATCCGCTAGTCGTTGTAATTTGGGCGTCCATTGCACATCCAGCATCACCCAGTTACCTGCAGTATAGCTAATTTTATTAAGTGTCAGTGGAAACGGTGAGGTCTTTTCCGCAATAGTAGCAACGGTCTGTTTGAGTGTTGTCAGCTGGGATGTAGAATATTGGGTCAGGTACAAGGTGATATGGGATTTATAACCTTGAGAGCCGAGTGATGTAACGCCGGTTTGGTCTATGGCGTGGTTATAAGTCTTTATTTGTTGCTGGATATTATCGGAAGGTATCAAAAATATATTGTAATCAACTTCCTGGGCTGCTGCGGAACAAATACCTGAAGACAGTGTTACAGTACTCAGTACGGCATGAGTGATGAGTTTTGTATGAAACTTCATGGACAATAGATCCTTATTCATAAGGTCAGTAAAGCGTTGAGAGTATATACCTAAAAATAATGGTCAGGCATCGTTTAACTATTGTTGTATATTTCTTCAGCTTGTTGCTTGGAAATGATATTACTGCTGTCCATAATGGGATCAAATACAACGATCAAATCTCCTGTCTTTAATTGATGCGATATTTTTTCAACTTTACTTTCCATGGATTCATCATAGCCATTATCTGTGCCATCACGGCTGACAAACTCTTCAATTAATTGTTTCAGTGTATCGGGTTCCAGCATATCCCAGGGAATAATCATATAAACTGCCTTTTTATACAAATACGTGTTTTATTGAAATGTTCTGCATGAGTAGGGTACTTCAATCACTCAGCGGATGTTTTTCGGTATTTCTGATAGGTATTCAAGGTCTGTAACCAAAAAATGATTGCCTCGTGATTCCCATACAACATTTCTGTCCCACAGTAAAAAACCGTGTCGGCGATGAGTTGTAGACTTCAAGTATGAGGGGCGGGGATCCTGGCTGACAATCTGTCTGATCAGGTTAATAATATCTTTTCCCGTGCGTTCTTTATAATGCTGGCATCGGATCAGGGCCTGTTCTGAAAACTGGACATCAACGGTTTTTGACGGTGCTGGCGCAAAGCCTCCACGAGCCTCCGGAATAGCATCAGCATAGGGCAGGTAAGGCTTGATATCAATAACGGGTGTACCATCCAGTAGATCTGCGCCTTGTAATTCCAGAACGAGTTTTCCGTTGCCCGACTGGACTCCTTTTAGTGCAACAACGGATAGGCCCAGCGGGTTAGGGCGATGGGTAGATCGTGTTGCAAAAACGCCCATACGTTGTTTCCCTCCAAGTCTTGGGGGGCGTACAGTTCCTTTGAACCCTTCTTCCATGGTTTTATGAAAAATAAAATGAATCCATAAATGGGAGAATCCCTGTATACCCCGTATATACGGTTCCTGATTAAAGGGAGGTAACAATTCCAGTTGTGCCGTAGAAGCATTAACCAGTCCGGGTTGGCGAGGGATACCGAATTTTTGTTGATAGCAGGAATGAATAATACCGATTTTCCTGACGGTGAAAGTCTTTGTTGATATGGGTTGTGTAGATTCCATGGATGACTTGTTACGGCCTATGATTCGGATGACCCGTGAGGCTAGCGTATTTATGTTTTGAGCTCAAATAAATTGACATAGGGTCGTTCTATGTAAAAGGTGTTATTTGTGTGATGAAGATCGAAATATCTGTGCCTGATTTGAAAATAATTCCGATATTTTGTCAGTGAGCAGATGATATGAGGAAAGGAGGAATAGCAGTATTATTATATTTAATGATAAAGGGTTAAAAGTCAAAATGAGGTAATGAATTGGGATAATTACTACTGATATGTTGTAGTAAGGGGGCAGGGTTTATTAATGGAGTCGGTGGAATGATACAAACGAAAAAACACTTAATAGCTTTATAGGGATGTAGGTATGGAGCATGTAGTTGCTTGTCTGTAAACTCTGAAACTTGCTCAAAAGTTACAGATTGTAAAATTGTTTCACACTCTCTTACGAAAGGTCCTGAAGAGTCTTCTTTTACGTGGGATAAATGGGAAAAAGATAAACCAAATAATTGATTATAACCTGAGTATCCAAATAAATTCCTGATATAATTTTGCTGGTTGTTTATATCTCGCTCTAGCATGGCAATGGCAAAATAACGTACATTATTATTGTCGAGTACGAGCCAGATATGGTCTAGATTCTCTGCAACATAATCATAGCTTTTCTCTTTTTCCTTTTCCTCCGTTTTTTTAAGGCATTGTGCGGCCACTCCGGGCAGGTGATAGGCCTGCTTGAAATTAAATGCGTAGGATGAGCAGGTATACGTAAACATGAAGGTAAACAAAGATAAGGAAAAGAAGGACAGTAATTTGTGACTTGTACCTGGTCGGATCTTTCTGAGTTGATTTTTCTTGTTACGGAGAAGACTGATCATGACTGAACTCTGCGGTTTTGTACTATCTGAGATGTGTTATTAAAAATAGTGCATCAACAAGAAAAATGTTATTTTTGATTATTATATTAATGTCGATCTTATGAATAACCCTAATTAGTAGTAGGTAGGGTAATGCCGTGCTATTGCTGTGATGCTTGTGATATTATCCGTCGTTACGGTAATAGGCGTACTAGTTCAAGTGTTATCGTGTTACACGACTAGTATTTTTTGAACCGATTATCGGGTAGTGGCAGCCCGTTTCGTTGTTCTGACATTATCGGATCAGGAGTACAGGCCAAGAGCCAGTCATGCAACATTCATCATTTATCCATCGAGCTGTTTCTCAAGTTTTACGCAAATTATTGATGCTGTGGGTAAAAACATCTACCAATGATGTTACGCCTGAAACATTAGGAATGGACCATAATAAAACGATTTGTTATGTCCTGAATTATCGCTCCCTGTCCGATCTGCTTGTGTTAGATCATGAATGTATTGTTCATCATTTACCGCTACCTATGGAATCGATGGTCACGGATAAAGGAGAAAGGATTCATTCTTTCTTTTGGTTAAGTCAGCAGGAAGGGGTTTTCTTACAGCGTTTCAGGCCTAAAATGCCGGATACCATCAAACAAATGATCGACTGGCTTGATCACAACCCCTCACAGAATATTCAATTAGTACCCGTTTCTATCTTCTGGGGGCGTGCCCCGGAGAAAGAACAATCTGCCTTAAAATTATTGTTTGACTGGAATTTCAGTGTCGGTGGGCGTTTTCGTAAATTACTGGCTACGCTTATCCATGGGCGAAATACGATGGTTAATTTTGGGCCCGCTATTGCTTTACGGGATGTGGTGGATGAACGTGATGAGCAAGGCAGAAATTACCGGCGGGTAGGACGTATTTTGAGGGTACATTTTCGTCAGTTACGAAATTCTGTGATTGGGCCTGATTTGTCTCATCGACGTACGATGGTTAATGGTTTAATAAAAACCTCCAGTATTCGCCAGGCGATTGATAATGCAGCGGCTTCTGATGGAATAAGTAAAGAGGCGGCTACGTTGAAAGCGCGTAAATACGCCGATGAAATTGCTTCTGATTATACCTTCTCCGCAATCCGGTTTTTGGATATTGTATTAACCTGGTTTTGGCATAAATTATATAACGGTATTAATGTAAAACACGCTGACCCTCTGAAATCGCTGGCTCAGACTCATACACTGGTGTATGTCCCTTGTCACAGAAGTCATATTGATTATTTACTGTTATCTTATGTGTTATATAAAGAAGGGTTGACACCTCCTTATATTGCTGCAGGCATTAACCTGAATATGCCGGTAGTGGGGACTATTCTACGCAAGTCAGGTGCGTTTTTTATTCGCCGTTCATTCCGGGGGAATGCACTCTACAGTAGTGTGTTTCATGAATATATGTTTACCCTGTTGAGCAGGGGCTTTTCGACTGAATACTTTGTGGAAGGAGGGCGTTCCAGAACGGGCAGAACCCTGAAACCTAAAAAAGGAATGTTATCCATTACCCTTCGCAGTTTTTTTCGTGATAACAGAAAGCCGGTGGCTTTTATTCCGGTTTATATTGGGTATGAAAAAGTTCTGGAAGTCGGTACTTATCTCGGTGAGTTGCGTGGGAAAGCTAAGAAAAAAGAATCTGTGCTAGATATTATAAAAACAGTTGCTGCATTAAAAAACCAATTTGGTAAAGCATGGGTCAATTTTGGCGAGCCTGTACATCTGGCTGATTTTTTAGATCATCAGGAACCTGTCTGGCGCAGTGTCGAAAAGACAGAAGATTTTAAACCTTCATGGCTGAAACCTGTTACGAGCCAGTTAAGCAGCCTGATTGCTCAAAGGATCAATGGGGCTGCTGTTGTGAATCCGGTTAATATGGTGGCGATGGCATTACTGTCTATGCCGCGATATGCACTGGGCAAGCAGGAACTCATTCAGGTACTTGATACCTATAAATATTTATTGTTATCTATGCCCTACAGTTTTGTATCCGTTGTGACGGATCAGTCAGCAGAAGAAATGCTGGCCTATGTCGAAGATCTGGAATTGGTCAGCCGATACAACGATTCGCTGGGTAATATTTTTATACTGGAAGGCAATGTTGCTATACAGATGACGTATTATCGGAATAATGTTTTACATATTTTTGCTATTCCTTCTTTAATAAGCTGTTTATTTGTGAATAATGCATCCATTACCCGTCGGGAAGTGCTGCGCATCTGCTCTATTCTTTATCCTTATTTGCGTAGTGAACTGTTTTTAGCCTGGGATCAGCAAACCTTTCTGAAAGTTGTACGCAACTGGCTGCATGTTATGAATAAGGCATCATTGATTCGTTCCAATGGGAAAGGAATCTATCGTCAGCCTGAGACAGATTCAACGGAATTTGTCATGTTAACTATTTTGTCCCGTGCTATCAGTCAGACGATTGAACGTTTTTATATGACGATCAGTTTACTGATAGGTAACGGTAGTGGAGTGATTGAACAGGCAGAGCTGGAAAAACAGGCGCGGGAACTGGCTCAGCGTATGTCCAGTATCTACGGTTTAAATGCCCCAGAGTTTTTTGATAAATCATTATTCAGTGGGTTTATTGAACAGCTCAGGAAAAGAGATGTTGTTCAGGTGACGTCAGTAGGTAAACTAATGTTTGGGGGAGAAGTCCGACAGGCGACGCAGGAAGCCTATAAACTGCTGGCAAGGGATATTCGTCACAGTATTCATCAAACGGCTCAAAAGCAAAAAAAAGGATAAAAACTGTTCGTTATATGTTCATTGGAGTACAAGACTTGCAGTCTTAGGCTAACTTTTGAGTTATTTTCTTTTGTTCCCGGTTAACTTAATGCATTGCTAATCGGTTTTTTATTCAGGTATTCTACAAGTAAAACGAGGAGCTGAGAGTTGTTATTCTATTACCATTAGATCTTTCCCGTAGGCTAAATCTGTATCAGCTTATGATATTATTGTTTCCGGAAAATTTTTATCGACTTATTTTTGTGATTTTAATAAGTAAGAAAAATGCGCTATAACGGATGACCAGGGATAAAGTTGTTGATAATTGCCTCCATCAAGTCTTGGAATAGTAATAGGTTCTTCATTCCATAGAATTTGTACAAAATATTGAGGCTCGTATTGGGAAGTTGCCTTATTATGAATGGAACTTGATTTACCTGAATAGCAGTAAGTTCTACACTGGAGATTTGCTGACATTGTATAATAATCCGGTGTATTCGGGCTTAATATACCCACCATTTCCATAAAGGGGTGCAGGTGGCTGTCATTGCAAAAGCATAATGATAGTGCCGGATTAGCTTGTGCCATCATTTTTTTTTCCTGTGCTAAAAAATGCGTCAAAATTTGCAGAGCTACTTGCCGTTGTTTTTTGGTTATTGATGTTTTCTTTCCGGAATATGGGTTAATAGGAGTAGAAGTAGCTGTATTGGATATATACTGGCATAACCCCAGACGGGAATAGACAGGAAGGTTCATATCGTATTGGCAGCCAATATGCATGAGTCTTAGGACATGAATATATTGGTTATCTGATATTTTACAGCCAGCTCGGAACATAGGCCGGCATATCTCCCGAAAATTATCCCGTGAAACAAGATGTCTGAAAGAGGCCGGGAGATGTTGTTCGTTAGCAACGGTAGGACCGTGAAATTTATGGAATTTCTTTTTGCTAACGGTCCATCTGATCCGGTTAGACTGCATCTTATGAATTTTAAAGGAAGATGTTAAAGGTTTGTAGGTGTGTAAACTCGTTAAAAAGGCTTCCTGTGATTCATATGTTTTCAGTTTTTCCGAATGAAAAGTATAAATATCCCAACAGGTGTTTGGTGTTGTTGAGTCGGCATTGATAGCTTGCATAAGGCGTTGGGCAATCGCCTCTTGTTCTTGTTGTCCCTTCTTAGTGATATGCTCGGTAACGGAGACCACATTGCATTCACTGATCAGCTCCTCCATCCGTTGCAACCATTGTTCTCCTGTGGCACTGAATAATTTGGGACAAAAATGATTTTTAATGTTTTGTAAGGCTCTCTTAAGGCATGCTACTGACTGAATAGATTGTAAATACCGGGAACCATGGCACCCTATATGATTTACTTGTTTTAGGGTGTAACCGAAAGGGCTATACAAAGGTTTTCTTTCCGGATAAGGTGATTTGCTGCACAAGTGTAGTGCTTCAGTCTTGTGAGTAAAGTCCGGTGAATTCGGGCGTGCCCTAGCTGTCAGGAGGGATACAACAAGCACGAATAACGTTATGATACAGCCATTCAACATCGTCGAATAATGCCCCGTAGCTTGGTTATGCATCTATCCGCAAAGAGTCTGAGGTCGCTACGATATACTAACAGAGAGCAATGATTCATGAGATAAGAGACCAAATAACTCAGTGAGTAGAACCAATAAAGTAGCAACTTTAAAGACGACAGGTATTGTTACAGATAAACTTTATATGCCGTGGTAAGAGTTAAGCACATGAATATCATAGCGGCAGGATTTTCCCTTTAGTGTATAAGTGGGAGAGGCGTTATCCAGAAAAGGAGCTTGTCTCGGACGTTTAACCACGACACGGTGCCTGGCAATAGTAAGTGCTGGCTTTAATAATGTATCACTGTCATGATCGTTCCCTAGCAAATCATGGAACAGTCGCATCTCTTTTTTTACCAGGGCGCTCTTTTTTCGATCGGGAAACATAGGGTCAAGATAGACGACATCAACTTTTTTTTCTTGATCCGATAAAGAAATCATGTGGCTGATGGCGTTTATATTAATTGTTGTCATACGTTGGACAATGGAATGAATGGCTTTATCATCTGCACTTAATGCACGATCAATACCATCTTTTAGTAATGTAGCAATAATAGGTGAACGTTCCAGTAAGGTAATTTTACAGCCCAGACTGGCTAATACAAAGGCGTCACGTCCCAGTCCGCCTGTAGCATCTAGTATCGACAAGTGTGAAGCCTTGTTCAGACCAACGGCTTTAGCAATATCCTGTCCTTTCCCTCCTCCGTATAAGCGACGATGTGCTGCCTTCCCTTCAACAAAATCTACGGATAATGGTGATTCTTGGCTATGGTGTCGGTTTAAAACCAAGCGGTTATCAATAACTTCCAGTATAAAACTGTTGTCTGGCAATTTGTCTGTACAGGAAATGGAAGGATAGTGATAAGTATCGGTCAGTTGCTGTAATAGTGAGCGTTGTTGTAATGCACTTGAATGCTTAATAAAGACCGGAAATGTTTCCGGTCTTTTTATGGTCTGAGATGGGTAAGGATTAGCGCTCACTTTTTTTCAGGGCAACCTTGTTGCGTAGGTAAACCGGTAATGCCTGTTCCGGATCGATAAAATCACCGGCCTTAAATGTGGTAGTTGCCAGCGTTGCCATATCCTGTGCGTGGGGGAAGACGTTTGCATCACAATTATGGACACATGCGCCTGCTTGGGTTAGACGTTCACGATAGCTCCATCCTGTTCCCATACCCAGCCAGGGCTTATTGTCTATAGTTTGAGGCAGAGAAATCTCTTCAGGCAGGCAGACTATTTCATCAACAACCGGTTGCATGATGCCGTTATCTGCAATGTATGCGCTCCAATACACTTCACCCATACGTGCATCGATGGCCGCCATGACATGAGAGTCCTGATGGCAACGAAGGCCCTGTTGTGCAAGGGCTGCCAAAGTGGAAACGGGAATCAGGGGTAAATCAGCACCAAAGGCAATGCCCTGAGCCATGGCAGTAGCTACCCGTAACCCGGTGAAAGCACCAGGACCCCTACCATAAACCAGTGCGTCAAGCTCTGTAACGGCAAGACCTGCTTCTTTCAGCAAATTTTCAACCATCGGTAACAGCGCTTTGCTGTGCTGGCGTGGAATCACCTCAAAATGTTCGATGATTTCATCATCAATATTTAAAGCCGCAGAACAGGCTTCGGTTGCGGTATCTAAGGCAAGCAACTTCATGAAACAGGTATTTCTCGCTGACAGTTAACAACGTCATTTTTAGGATTTTCCCGGGTTGTGATTTTGCCCGGGAAAAGGATAAGCAGGCATATAAGCTGATTATTAGGCACTCAGCACCTGATGAATCTTGTCATGAATAGCTTCCACGCTGTCACAACCGTCGATACGATCATAATGTGGCGCATCAACACCCTGCATAGTCTGGTAGAAATCAACCAGCGGAGCCGTCTGCTTATGGTAAACATCCAGGCGGTTTCGAACGGTATCTTCCCGGTCATCGTCACGTTGTATCAGTGTTTCCCCGGTAATGTCATCTTTTCCGTCGGTTTTCGGCGGATTATATACCATATGATAGGTGCGACCGCTGCCGGGATGCATCCGGCGACCGGCCAGGCGGGCGACAATCTCATCGTCATCCACATGAATTTCGATCACGTTATCAATGGATACGCCGGCATCTTTCATGGCTTCCGCCTGAGGAATCGTGCGGGGAAAACCATCGAACAAGAAACCTTTGCTGCAATCAGACTGAGCAATACGTTCCTTGACCAGAGCAATGATAATGTCGTCGGAAACCAGTGCGCCGGAATCCAGTACAGACTTAACCTGCTTGCCCAACTCTGTGCCTGCCTTGATGGCGGCCCTGAGCATATCACCGGTGGAAATCTGGGGTATGCCAAATTCACGGGTAATAAACTGCGCCTGAGTTCCCTTGCCTGCGCCGGGTGCTCCCAGCAATATCACTCGCATGGATAATGCTCCTGTATGGTTTTTACATTTAATTAAAGTGTCAGACAGTGAACTTTATTCTGTTTCTTTCATGACGTAAATAGGATCATATCGTTATTCCCTGTAGCAGGATAACGGCGCCACTAAAAAAAATGCAAAGCGCGCATTGTGGCAGTAGTTTCGGGTTCTTTCAATGTAATGTCTTTCAATCAGAGCGTTTGAAACAGGTTATCGCGCTTTATTATTCTGGAATATGTCAAGCCGCCTGAAAGACAGCAGTATCAATAAATCCATTTATGGCATGTAAAATAAATGATCAGGAGTAAATGAATGAAGCCAATAAAGCATCTGCTTTATTGGCCGTTGCCAATGACTCGTAACCTCAGTTTTTAAGCACTATACGATAACGGGGACTGCCGTGTTCAAGATGCTCCAGTGCTTGATTTACATCTTTCATGGCAAACACTTCCACTTTAGGTTCGATATGGTGGAGGACAGAAAAATCCAGCATTTGACCAATCGTTGCAGGGCTTCCTACGGGAGAACCGGAAAGGCTTCGTTGTTTGTCCAGCAGGCTGAATACACTGAATTGTACCGGATCAAGTACAACACCTAAAAAGTGCAGGCGACCTTTAGGTTTGAGTGTATTGATATAAGCTGCCCAGTCCAGTTTCACATTCACTGTGCAAAGAATCAGGTCAAAATAACCGGCAGCGGAGGCCAGTTCGTCAGGATCACGGGAATTCAGGGTATGATGGGCACCCAGAGAAAGGGCTTCTGTTCGCTTTGATTCTGTTGAGGTGAATGCAGTGACCTCACATCCCCATGCATTAAGAAACTCAAGTGCCAGATGACCCAACCCGCCGATGCCGATAACGGCTACTTTTGATGTGGGTTTCAGGTCAAACTGAACCATGGGGTTGTAAACGGTAATGCCTCCGCAAAACAGGGGACCGGCCACTTCACTGCTAAGATTGTCGGGCAGTTTAATGACACTGGCAGCCTGTGCCCGAACCTTATCGGCGAATCCGCCGTGATGGCCGATAATAGTCCCTGTGGCATCGGCACATAAATTCTGATCCCCTTCAAGACAGGTAGGGCAATGGTTACAATAGCTACAATGCCAGCCCAGGCCGACCCGGTCGCCTTCCGTGAGGTGCTGTACGTGTTTTCCGGTTGCCAGAATATGACCTGCCACCTCATGGCCCGGAACCAGCGGATATTGGCTTATTCCCCATTCATTATTGATCATACTGACATCGCTGTGGCAAATACCGCAATAGTCAACAGCGATCTCAACATCATGATCACCCAACGGGCCAGGGTCGTACTCAAAGGTTTGCAAGGGTTCCCCGGCATTCAAAGCAGCGTAGGCTTTAATCATGGAACTTCTCCTGTGACAACAATGAGATCGTATGGTCAGGATATTAACATTTTTCTAACAGAACACTACCCACGGAGTAGCCTGCACCAAATGAGCAGATTATACCTTTTTCTCCGCTATGGAAATCACTGGAATGTTTGTGAAAGGCAATGATGGAGCCGGCCGAAGCAGTATTGGCAAATTGATCAAGAATAATGGGTGCATCCTGGTTATCCGGTTGGCGATTAAGAATTTTTTTGGCAATCCGTTGGTTCATATTAATATTAGCCTGATGTAACCAGAGGCGTTTCATATCCGAAGCCGATAAATGATTGGATTCCAGCTGTTCTGTAATGTGAGCGATGACTTGAGGACAAACTTCTTTAAAGACTTTTCGACCGTTTTGTCGGAAAAAATCCAGAGTACCTCCTTTAGGCTCACAATGGGTAAGAATACCATGGTTGTTGCGGATGTTATTGGAAAACTGAGTTCGGCAATAGGTATCCAGTATTTTGAAAGTGTTGTCACTTGTTACAAGATTTTTTTGTTCTACGACAATAGCAGTGCAGGCATCACCAAAAATAAAATGACTGTCCCTGTCCCGAAAATTCATATGGGTCGTCGTAATCTCCGGGTTCAGGATTAATGCCCGAGTGGCTGATCCCATGGAAATGGCGTGAAAAGCAACTTGTAAGGCAAATGTTGCCGAAGAACAGGCCATGTTCATATCAAAGGCAAATCCCCCGGCACCGATGAAGTGCTGCACTTCAGTAGCTATGGAGGGGTAGGATCGCTGGTGGCAGGAACAGGCAACAAGGATCATATCTACTTCTCTGGCATTAATATTGGCTTGTGCCAGTGCTTTTTCAGCGGCATTCAGTGCCATTTCGCATTGTATTGAAGGCTCGTCATCTTTGCGGGCTGAAACTTGTGGTTTCATGATATTAGGATCTAATATGCCGCTTTTATTGATCACGTAACGGTTTTCGACACCGGAAGCTTTTTTGATAAATTCCGTACTGCTTTTTTGTAAAGGAGGTATTGGTTTTTTATGTGAATTTTGTTGGTCGACCCAGATATTAAAACTGGAAACCAGTTCCTGATTGCTTATTTTTTCCGGTGGGGTGAAAAGGCCTGTTCCGCTGATGACAACCTTGTTCATGAAAACACCTTGTTGCGAATTATTTGTTATTATGTCGCGTTTCAGTATGTTTGTTTTTGCTGGTTATTAATAAATTATTTTGCTGATGACTGCGTATATAACACAGGGCAGTGAAAAACAAAGATAAAGGAAATGATAATGTGATTAAGGTATGAATGCCAATGGCAGGTTGCTGCCATTAGTCATTGGCTTTTGGGGTATCAGGCGATGGAGGGCTTTGCTTTGGTTAGGGAATCGTCTGTATCGTTGATCATTTGGTTCAACAGTGGAACTGTCACTATCATGATAACGGTGGCTACAGCAGCAATCATGCCGATATTCCAGAAGAAATCACTGTAAATTTTCAGGCTCTGAAAAGAGTCCAATGCATGGTTTGTTGTTGACGTTGTGGTGAAACCTGCCAGATAGCCTGCCAGTACAGAGGCTGCTGAAGTGGTTAGAAACCAGGCACCCATAATAAAACCGTGCATACGCTCCGGTACCAGTTGTGCCACCATGGCAAGTCCTAGTCCGCTGATCAAAAGCTCTCCTACCGATTGCAGGAGATAGCACACTATGATCCAGTTTGAGGATATCATTCCCTGTTCATTAGCAAACCGGGCAGCCAGAGGTAAAACCAGAAAACTGCTGGCAGTACATAGCATTCCCAGAGAAAATTTACCGGGCATGGATAAACCTTTATGAGTCTTGCTTGTACGGTTATAGATCCACGCCAGAACAGGGCTGGCAATCATAATCCAGAAAGGATTCAGTGACTGAAATGCGATGGGATTAACCGATATGCCAAGAATGTCAGGGTTTACATTATTAATGGCAAAAAAGTTCAGAGATGTGGGCATTTGCATGTACATGACATAGAAGATAATAGCTTCCAGCATCAGGATCAGTGCCACCGTCATTTTTCGCTGTTCAGCTCCACAAGATGTAAAAATTTCTTTTAAAAAGATAAAAATAACTCCAATGCCTACAGCAGCCAGTAATATATTAGCAATGGTCAGATGATTTAATATCCAGGCAGCGGCGAAACAGGAAGCAACTGATCCCAGAAGGACTGCTATCAGTTTTCCGGTATGAACGGGTTGGAAATCTGCTGCAGAACCCACTTCCCTGATCCATTTCCGGGACAGGAAAAAATTACCCAGAGACAGGAGCAGTCCAATGGCGCTGACTAGGAAACCGACACTCCATCCGAAGTGTTCAGAAAAATAAGGTACAGACATCATGGACAGAAAAGAGCCAATGTTGACTGACATATAATAAATAGTAAATGCACCGTCAAGGCGGACATCACCTTCATCATAACATTTAGCCAGAAGACAGGATGGGTTAGCTTTGAACAGGCCGTTCCCCACAGAAATCGTGCCTAAAGCCAGATAGATAAGGTTGAGATCCTTGTCTGCTAACGCCATCAGAAGATAGCCGGAGGTTAGGAGAACAGCACCTATAATAATGGTTCGCTTGGTACCCAGAACCTTGTCACCAATCCAGCCGCCGACAGAGACCAGTCCGTAGCAAAGCGCACTGAAAGCACCAAAAAGAATAAATGAATTACTTTCTTTCAGACCCAGTTCCTGAACCAGAAATATGGCTAACAGAGCCTGAAGGCCGTAATAGCCAAATCGTTCCCATAATTCCAGAACAAATATGGTATAGAAGGGTTTGGGTTGTTGAAAGAGACCTACGGATTCAGACATATCGACCTCTTTTTTGTTGTCATTCGTCTGGGATGCTGATTATATCGAGTCGTTGAAAAGGGAAAATAAACCGTTCAGCGAGGCTGTGCTCAACAGGAGGGAATGAGCAATGAAAATGATGTCATTAATGTACCCTGAAATAAGCAGTATAAAGAATAGGCGATTGTTGTTGTATGCTTTGTGGTTTCCTCAGATAGACAGCTTTTTTTATTTGTTTGTTTTTTTGATTTGGATGTATTTATAACTTGTTCATTTCGATTTTCGATGTTGTGTTTGGGAGATGTACGATCTTGCAAGTGCATGAATATACAAAAAAAAGGAATAAGTATTGGTTTTATAAAATGATGCCAGTTGCATCAATTAAAAATAATATAAATACAATATATTGTTTGGTTATTTGTTTTTAACAGGGGTTTTTATCCTGTGTTTCTCATGCCGGCCGCAATGCCTCCCATAGTAATCATGAGTGCCTGCTCCAGATGATTCGGGCTTTCAGGGGAAGTTTTTTCTCGGACACGGCATAATAATTCAGCCTGCAAGAAATTCAGCGGGTCTGTATAAGGATTTCTTAAGTTGATGGCTTCACGAACCATAGGTTCGCTGTCCATCAGGGCTTTGCCGTCAAGAATAGGAATCAGTGCTTCTATGGCTTCTTTGAGCATGGCACGCAATTTATCCCCTAAAGGCCTTAAGTTGTCCGGAACCAGTCTTTCCTCATAGTACAGAGCCAGTTTCGGGTCTGTTTTCATGAACACCATTTCCAGCATTTCCATACGTGCACGAAAAAATGGCCAGTTTTGAACCATTTCTTTTAGCAGTGGGTGCTGATGATTATCCAGTGCATTTCGTAGGGCTACGCCACAACCCAGCCAGGTAGGCAGCATCAGGCGAATTTGAGTCCATGCAAAAATCCAGGGAATAGCACGGAGACTCTCAATTCCTCCATCGGTCTTGCGTCGAGCGGGTCGTGATCCCAGTGGAAGCTTTGCCAGTTCCTGTTCCGGTGTAACAAAACGAAAATAAGGGATGAAATCCGGTTCCTCGCGAATGATGCCCCGATAGGTTTTCAGGGCATCTGCGGAAAGTGTATCCATCATATTGCACCATTGCGGTTCCGGTGCGGGTGGTGGCAGTAATGATGCCTCCAGAGTGGCGCTGGCATAGAGCAGAAGGTTCAGCTTTGCAACGTCGGGGAACCCCAGTTTGAAGCGGATCATTTCCCCTTGTTCAGTGACCCGTAAATGGAAATTGACCGATCCTGGCGGTTGGGAAAGTATGGCTGAATGTGCCGGACCACCGCCTCGCCCAATGGTACCTCCTCGTCCATGAAACAACGTCAGGTCAATGCTGTGTTGCCGACAAATATGGGCAATGGAGTCCATAGCACGGTATTGCACCCATCCTGCAGACATCCATCCGGCATCCTTGGCTGAGTCAGAATAACCAATCATGACCATTTGCTTACCCTGAATGGACTGCTTGTAAAACGGTATATTCAGTAATTGCCGGATGCAGTTTTCGCTATTTTCCAGAGCGTCAAGGGTTTCAAACAAAGGAGCAATAGGAACGTGAAAATCCACATCACTGACTTTCAGCAGCAGAGCTACAGCCAGAATATCTGACGGTTGTGATGCCATGGATATGACGTATGCTCCCACGGAGTGCTGTCCTTCCTCGGCAATGGTGCGGCAGGTATCCAGAACCTCCCGGGTTTCTGGTGACGGTTGCCATTTACCGGGTAAAAGTGGCCGTAGGTTTTGCAGTTCCTTCAGCAGGAAATTCTGCCGTTTTTGTTCATCCCATTGATGATAATCCCCCATACCCAGAGCTTGGGTCAGTTCACTGATTGCACGGGTATGGCGTTCTGCTTCTTGTCGTATATCCAGCTTTAACAGGGTTAGTCCAAAGCAGTGAGCACGGCGGATCATATCCAGCAGGGGGCCGTTGGCAATTTCTTCCATACCACAGTCTGTCAGTGACTGGTAACATAATTGGAGCGGAGCTATCAGTGAATCTTTGGTAGTAATGATGTCAGAAGCAAAAATTCGGGAACCTGTGGGTTGTTCATAATATTTTTGTGTTTGTTTTAATCGTTCACGCAGTTTTTTTAAAAGAGTGCGATAAGGTTCACGGCAGTTGCCTACTTCTGAGCGTAGTGAGTCATTGCACCGGCTCATGGACAGTTCGTTGATTAATTCCTGTAAATCCCTGAGATACAGATCCGCTGCCATCCATCGACTGAGCCTTAGAACTTCTTTAGTAACCTGTGCCGTGACAAATGGGTTGCCGTCGCGATCACCACCGATCCATGATGAAAAGCGGATAGGACAGGCATCCACCGGTAAAGACAAGCCTGTGTGGTTTTGTAATTGCTTGTCGATCGCTCTGTAGCATAGGGGAACGGCTTCCCAGAGTGAGTTCTCGACGGTTGCAAACCCGCCTCGGGCCTCATCAACCGGAGAGGGGCGTTTTGTCCTGAACTCGTGGGTGTGCCATGCCTGAGCAATTAATTGTTGGAGGCGGTCTTTAATACGGGAAATTTGGGCAAGGGTTAATTCCGGCAGGTTAAGGGCTTCCAGACATTGAATGATCTTTTCGTATTTTTGTATCAGAGTGCGTCGTGTCACTTCTGTAGGGTGGGCCGTCAGCACAACCTCAACATTCAGCTGGCTAACTGCATCCATTATTTCACCGGGGGACATACCTCTATCTTTCAGGTTATTCAGCAAGTTATCCAGTGGGTCTTGAGAGTAGCTCCGAGTTGAATGAAATTGCTCAGCGATATTAGCCAGGTTTAGAAAATGGCTGAAAGCCCGTGCAACAGGTACGAGCTGGTCATCAGACAGATTTTTCAATAGTTTCAACAATGCCGTATGATCAGAATAACTGCCTTTTCGGGCTGACTTGGAAAACTGTCGTATGGTTTCTATTTGGTTGAAAAAGTCATCTCCCTGATCTTTTCGGATGATGCCCCCTAATAAACGGCCTAACAAGCTAACATTACGACGTAATGATGCCGTATCATCTGCAGAGGTATTATTGGGATTCAACGAGGTTTTTTTAGTCATGATCTATGCCCTGCCAGTCAGCTCTTGTTTATTGTGCTTGTTGTATTTCAGCAAATGCGAAATTTCCGGTAAGCGTTAGAAAATAACGACCATTTAACATTTTTAAAAATAAGCAACATCGCGTAGAAGCATTATCTGAGTTGAAAAATATAGCAAAATTTTCCAGCGGACATCAAATAAGGAAAAAAGACCAGCTTTTGACTCTTAAAGAAACAAATCAGGAAGAATGCACTTTATAGAAATACAAGATAATGGATATCTTCAGTTTTTATTGGGTAGAAAATTTTCAGATAGCTGCTGTTATAAAAAAATGACATGATTTTTCTGGTATTTTAATATAATGATGTAGAAAAATAAAAACATATAAAAAGGATGATTACTATGGATGTTTCTGTGCGCTATGCTTTGCCTTTACGTTATTTGCACTGGATTATGGCCATTTTGATTATTGGCTTGTTGTGCGTTGGTTTCTATATGGAAGGGCTGCCACGAGGAGAACAAAAATTTTTCTTGATGGGTTGGCATAAGTCTTTTGGCTTTTTAGTCCTGTTATTGATTGGGTTGCGTATTATCGTTCGGTTACTGACTCCGGTTCCTCCCCGGGAACAGAATCGGCTGGGTCAAATCGCTTTTATTGTGCATTTTATACTTTATCTGATGATGGTGCTCATGCCGTTTTCTGGTATGCTGATGTCTTGGGCTGGTGGTTATGGTATTTCGTTTTTCTCCCTGTTTTCTATTCCCGGAGCCAGTGAAAAAATGTCGGAGTTAGGCAATTTTTCTCATGAAGTCCATGAGGTACTGGGCTATATTTTTGCTGGCCTGATTATTTTTCATGGGGCAGGTTTTCTGTATCAACAATTTATTCGGAAAGATAATGTGTTGAACCGAATACGCCCCTAATTGAGTTTAGTGTCAATAGGATAATGCCAGAAATGTAAGAGTAGCCACAAAGCCGAAAATAAAAGTACTGTTGCTGTTTCGTATAAACTTTTTTGCTCTGATTTTCTATTTTAAACCAGATCATAATTTAATCTGTGTAAACGCTTATCGTTGACCCTCTATAAGGAGGAAAATAAGCATGAACGTTGATTTTGATCCTTATCTTGACACATAGAAATTTGTAAAAAATTCTCAGTCAAAATAATCAAAATTGACCTCTTTTTACTCACTCAATGTTGAGAGCCGGTCAGTGAGGGGTGAAGGTCTTTCAGACCAGTCAGTAAAAAAATTCCTGCCAAAGCTGTTTTTTTCCTTATTCCTCTGTTAGCCCTCATTTCAGGTAGGTTGAGGGCGTGTCTCAGGGTATCAGCTTCCGCAAGAGCAAGTTCCTTTGTGTATCGATGCAGCTCTCATTGTGGCTTCCCTCGAGTGATACCGGCAAATAACATTTGAGAATGGCACAGAATGTATAAGTGAGTGCTTCATGTAACGGCCAAGATAGCAAATGATAGCCTTTCGTGTTTTAGTGGCTTTAGCAAAATGAACGATCCTGTGTTTCCGATAGTGGCGATCCAGCAAACGGTTGAAGCTTTTCAGATTATGGTATTCGTCTTCCAGCTCAGGCGGGAGGTTCAGTTTGTTCTTTTTGCAGGCTTGCCTGAGCGGATTCGTCACGCCATAACGCCACTGCTCCATGAGGGAAGGTTTCGGGAAATAAAGGAACTTCCACTGGGTATGGCTATCGTGAAGCCTGCTATGGATGACAAAGAGATGAATATACACGTTCCAGTTAAGGTCATGGCCAAAGGTCTGCAGGGCAGTGAAGATACCCGGGAGCACCTTTCCTTTGTTTTTGGCAAAGGACTGAATGGCTTTGGCTGCGATAAGACTCAGCTTACTCAACAGTTTGCGGTTAGACAGACAAAATACCATAGCTCACGGGGCATGGTAAAGGTGATATGTTGCCACTCGGTATCGGCAGTAAGACTTTCTGGGTTTCGATCCACGCGGTAGTCTGCTTTTTTCCACAGGTGTTGCACAAAAGACACTGACAATTGGAGCAAATTTTTTTAGAGTAACTATACTTTTAATTACTATATTCAAAGGTGGCGGAACCCATCACCGTTTGAGTACGGGTGAGTGCTCTGTTGGTGCTATGCTCGACCACAGGCTGCAGAGAATTTCTCTTTTGTAAGAATCTCCAGCATATTTGGCCGGTTTGAAGTAAGAGCTTTAATTTTGATGGAGTGCGGATAACAGGTATTCTATGGGCAAATTTAAGCAATCGAGAAAGGGAGGGAAGAGCGCCTGAGTCGTTACCAGTTTACTAGTTAGTAGGTATTCTGTAGTTTGTTCAAAAATTGGCTGGTTATTCTTTTATTT
>NSIT01000006.1_pt1 | contig 41807 bp, 26 predicted proteins | sample 1450681 | NCBI WGS metagenome assembly NSIT01 (sample SAMN07455404, study PRJNA386592) | invertebrate metagenome | isolation source: Endozoicomonas-like sequences binned from scallop gill tissue | host: Pecten maximus | place: United Kingdom: Lyme Bay MPA | collected 2013-06-01
AGGATGCAGTGCGTCGAGTATCTTCAAGGGTTTCGAGGAAAGTGATCAAAGGAGCAGGCTTGAGAGTCATGAAAAAGCAGGGATTCTACATGACTCCTGTCGTTGGTCAACTGGTGCGTAAGCCCTGGTCTAAAAGTTGCCGCGTAGCCACCGACCTTGATCGCTATATGGTGGAAGGATCTTCTTACTATTCTGATCAGAAGTACCTTGAAAAGCCTATGAAAATGATAAAATTACCAGAAAATATTTGCAATATCGTCGATACCAGACAGGCTTTCTGTTCAACGATAGGATCAAAGACTGGCTATTTACCGGACTGAAGGTCAGATCTTCAGGCATAAGCCATCGGATTCAGTTTTATCGTAAAAAGATGATTCGGGAAATTCAGGAGGTTACTCAGCAGGTCAGGACAAACAGTGTTAATCTGGTTGGCAGGAAACGAATAAATAATCTACATTTTCAAGAGCGAAATATAGCAGAATGCTATAATCTTCTTGTTTAGATAGACCAGAAAAAGCTATCCAGACTTCAAATGGATTTAGCTTCTGTTAAAAATCAGGTTCTGATAAGTGAGACTGAGCACAGTTTTAAGCCTTCTGTATGGCCTTTTCTTTCTATTTTGTATTGTACACTGCAGGTTTCCTGATATAAAAATTATGTATTATGTTGGTTGAGACATATATCTTACCGGTAACTCATGGTATTTCTGAAAGAGTATAGGGGCTGAAAAAATATGGGAGTGTCATGACGGTTTTGCTGGGTAACCTTGATATTCATGCATCGGTTTTTCTGGTCGGCCTTGCGGCTATTGGTTTGGCGACCGGTAGTTTCCTTAATGTGGTTATCTATCGGTTGCCGCTGATGCTTCAGGATCTTTGGCAGCGGGAATGTGTACACTATCTCAAGGAACAGAAGACAGACCATGTACAACTTGATGAAGGGGATAAACTGTCTTTGAACCTAGCTATTCCCTCATCTCATTGTCCTGCGTGCGGCCATAAGATTCGGTGCTGGGAAAATATTCCCGTCATAAGTTTTGTATGGTTGAAAGGCCGGTGCTCCTCCTGTCACGGTCGCATATCCTGGCAATACCCCGTAGTTGAAATATTGTGTGCCTGCCTGACTATAGCGATTGGTTGGCGATATGGAATGTCTGCTCAGACACTAGTACTTCTGCCTTTAGTTTGGGTGCTTGTTGCCTTATCGTTTATCGATCTGCATAAACAGCTATTACCGGATAATCTGACATTGCCTTTGCTATGGGGAGGACTTTTGGTGAACAGTTTCTCTCTGATGACGACTTTGCATGATGCTGTGTGGGGAGCTGTAGCCGGGTATTTGTCCTTATGGGCAGTATACTGGTTGTTTAAAAAGGCAACAGGTAAAGAAGGAATGGGATACGGTGATTTTAAATTGTTGGCTGCGCTGGGTGCCTGGTTAGGCTGGATTTATTTGCCGATGATTATTTTGCTATCTTCTTTGACGGGCTCGTTGGTAACCCTACTGTTGATTGTGTTAAAAAAACATCAACGATCAAAGCCTGTTCCTTTTGGGCCTTATCTTGCCATGGCGGGTTTGATGATACTCTTTTACGGTGAGCCTTTGCTGAAAGCGTATCAATTCATGGTGGGGTTATAGAGGGTATAGCCGCACTTTTATTGGCTTCTGGCTGGCTCTTGATAGTAGTTTTTTACTGGATAAGTGATAGGTGTCCTTATTACTGATTGTTGTTTTATCTGACTGTTGAAGGCAACTACTGCTGGAATGATCTTTTGCTAGACTGCTAATCGTATCCTATTTTGAATAACAAGCAGAAGGTAAACTATGATCTGCTTTAGCAACAGGCTTCGGGACTATAAGCATGATACGTTGTTTTGGTTATTATGTTTGCTCGTAACCGGTTCTCTACTAACGATAAAACCTTTCATCATTCCTTGCGTTTCCTGCTTTTGTACAGGCCAGTGAAGGAAGTTTTAATCATCAGATAATTCAACGATTGTATTGGAACAAAGCGCAGTTGATGCCAGCTCTGAAGTTTTCAGAAACCCTATTAAATACGTTTTTCATGGCTGAATCTCATGGGAAAATGGCTTTTGTAGCGCTACGGAATGATCTTGTTCTGGTCATATGATTGCCCCGGCAACCGTCGATGCTCTGAAAACTTTTACAGGGGTTGACGTATTGGAAGCCCAGAAATGTTGCCCGAAAAGATTTTGGTAGTGTGGTAGCAAAGGCGCAGCAATATGTGAAGCAGTGATTTTACCGGAATACTTTTGTCTCTGTAAGAGACATGTTATACATGAATAAAACCGAATAGAAAATACTCAGTATCGAACGGATTGTATCGTAAATAGCCTGTTCAGGGAGTGAATATGGAAACCTATAGTAGACGATTGTACCTTATGGTTGGATACATCGCGGGGTTTGTTGTCTGTTTTATACTTATTCCAGTACATAGCAGCGATTTGCCCGTGATCAGGGATCGGGATTATGTAGGCGATCTTCCTTTGGTCCGGGATCGTGATGCAGCAGGAGTTATTGTGATTGAGCCTTTGCCGGATAAAGTGACAGACAGTATGTTAGATCCGTTAGTTTGCCATGACTTTCGTGCTGAGCGTGAAAATGCCATGGAGACAAATCCTGCCCTGAATGAGATGACTCAAGCGGATAAGACCCGCTATCTTCAGTGTTTTACCTATTCCGAAAATCTACAGTTTGCCGCTTATCGTGTGGCCGAGTCATTACTAGGAGATAATGCGCCGTGGTTCCAGAAGGTTAAAAAGGAGAATCGTTGGCGAATTGAAAAGGCCTGTGAGGGTTTCAGTAAAAATACGCCTAAACCTGACCGGGCATTTGACCTGTGCTTTAAAGACCGTTTCACTGAAGCCATGCTTTCCCATGAGGAGCGGTTCAGGGCAGAATCTGCTGTCTACATTAACAAACGAAAACATATGGCAGCCAGCTTAATGAATCGCTGTGATAAAGCTATCAACGCACAATTTAAGAAATTACCCAAAGGCATTCGTTTACCGCTAGGGGGGTATCCTGAAGACCTTAGTGCTTTGCCCGTTAAGCTGCTGGAGAACGGTTGGCCGGATGACCGCTGGCTTCAGAAGAAAGGTAAATTAAAGGCGTCTGATCTTATGCGTGATGTACTGGGTGATGATTGCCCTGGTGATATGGTTTTGTGGGTTGTTTATGAGTCAATCCGTTATCAGGGATAAAGTACAGCTGTCTGCTTTTTTGATTATTTATGAGTATTGTCAGTACTTAAATATATCTGATCCCTTTCTTTAATGACTCTCTGATAAATTATAAAAAATAAGTAGGGTGCATTAAAAATAGTGCCTTGTGATTTATTTTGATTATGGCGTTTGTGATTTTCAGTTTCTTAACTATTATTTTCTTCACTTTAATAAAAATCTAAGTAGCTGATGTTTGGCTTAATTATGTCGTATGATTCGTACTAATATTTTTTATTTATTTGCTGTAGTGCTTTCTCTATTCAGTATAAGGTAGAAGCTAATGGTTAACAAAAATAAAGAATATCGTGGGATACTTTTTTGTTGGGTGTTTTTTTGTTTTGTTTGATAAGCGGGCAAGTATTTTTTACAATGAAATGTTTTGCAGGTAATACACTACAGGAACATTTGGAAAAACTTGAGGTGTTGCATCAAATAAAATGGTATGTGAATCAATTTTAAAAAATAGATGGTTATCATTTAATCAATATAACATAGGGAACGGGATTAAGACGTTATTTGACAACCCAGAAGAAAAAATAGTAGAAAGCTTGAAAGAATTATCCCCTTCACAAACGTTTACGGTGATGGAAATAGATGCAGTCTACGTTTCTGTTTCGGGCCAAAAAGTAGCATCAGAAGGATACGATTGCACTATAGTTTATGGGCTTGATATTGCAGAACTCCATACAAAGTCTTTTGGAAGAGATGCCGTTGTGCAACTGGTAACTGGTTGAAGTCTCCCAGATCTTCGCAGGTCGTTCCTGTATTTGGTTACTCGCAAGAGAAGACTCAATGGCTACAAGGAGCAAGCCAGACAGCCGCTGTAGCATAATCGGCATACAATGGTTACTAGTGGCAAGCTTTCCCATGCTTTAACAGATGCTTTTAGTGATGAAGTGTTAAAAGAGTGTTATGAAAATGGTTATTTAATGATCAGTAAGGTAAAGGAAGATGAATGTACTTTAGCTATGGTTAAAAGTACTTTAGAAAATAAAGAAACTTTAGGGAAATTAAAAGTTTTACCACAATGGATAATGAATGAATCGTCAAAAGTAACTCAACTTCATGTATTAGCCGCAGCGCCTTCTTTTCAGAGAGATAGAAAACCTTCGGAAGGATCAGTGCTGACTAAACTCTGCCAGGCTTTGGTTAAAGCGCAGTATGAGGCAATAGCAAAGATAGCAGTGATCAAAAGCAAGCTGCCATCCGATTAAGTTTTGCTGCATTTAACCATGGTTGGTCAGGGGTATTTTACAACCCTGTGTCGGTCATTAAGGAAGCTATTCAGGCAGTATTAGCTATAACAAAAGGCCATGCAGTGAATGTGTATTTACATGTTTATAGAGAGGACAGTATTTCTGATGCGGTAGAAGCAAATCTAAGGTCTTCAGGATATTCGTTAGTGAAAAAGCAGGCAGCTGATGTCTAACATCTGTTTTTTGCGGTTTTCCTGTTAAGGCTATACCATGGAAACCACAATAATAAGAGGGTGTTATTTCCATGTATATCTACCGTCTTGTCCTTCTTTTGATCATTGGTATCTATCTGTTTTCACCGGCTATGATCAGCTGGTGGATACGTCTGGGAGAACAGTGGTATCAGCCGTGGTTATTATGGCTGATTCTGGTGTTGTCTGGGTTCATACTGCAGATCAGAGGCAAGACTCACGATGTTTGATCTTGTTACCCTGATAATCATTAGTGCAGGTTATTTGCTGGTATTGTTCTTTTGTGCCTGGGCTACAGAGCATCATGTTATTCCCCGTAAGGTTGTACAACATCCATTTATCTATGTTCTGTCCTTAGGCATTTATGCCAGCAGCTGGGCCTATTACGGTAGCCTCAGTGTAGCCTATGATTATGGATATGGATTCCTGTCCTTTTATTTTGGTCTTAGTGGTGCTTTTTTATTAGCCCCGGTTTTACTAAAGCCTATCCTCGACATCACTCAAAAGTATCAGCTTAGCTCACTGGCGGATCTTTTTGCTTTTCGTTTTCGCAGCCAAGCTGCCGGAACCTTGACCACCATTTTGATGTTGTTTATTGCTATGCCATTACTGGCATTACAGATTCAGGCTGTATCTCGCAGTATTTATTTTATTACCGGTTCTGCTTCTCCGGAACAATTGGCTATTGGTTTCTGTGTTTTAATGATTCTGTTTACCATTTTATTTGGCACTCGTCATTTATCTAAGCGGGAGCAGCATCAGGGACTGGTATTTGCCATGGCCTTTGACTCTTTGTTGAAATTAATAATCATGACGATACTGGGAGCGGTGGTAGTTATAGCCATTTTTAATGGTTTCTCAGGGTTGGAACATTGGTTGCTGACTCACGAAAAAGCTATTTCGGGCATGAAGGCACCTTTAGAAGAAGGGCCGTGGCGCACCACTTTACTGATGTTTTTTGCTTCGGCCATTGTTGCACCCCATATGTTTCATATGACATTTACAGAAAACAGGGATGCCTCTTTTTTGAGGCATGCCAGCTGGGGTCTGCCTCTTTTTTTATTGTTGTTAAGTTTATCAACTCCTCTGATTTTATGGGCGGGGATCAAGCTTGAAAGTGATTTTCCTCCCGCCTATTTTGCCTTGATGCTAGGGGAATCGTTACAAATACCATGGCTAACGATTATGGCTTATGTTGGAGGACTATCTGCTGCTAGTGGACTGACCATTGTGACATCATTAGCACTTGCCTCCATGGTCTTAAATTATGTGGTTTTACCCCTGTATCGCCCCAAACCAGAAAGATACCCTGTCGTTAATATTTATCGCCGTCTTGCCTGGTTAAAAAGAGGGTTGATTTGCGCTTTGCTATTGGCATCCTATAGTTTTTATCTGTTATTGCATGATGCTCCAGAACTTTATCAACTGGGTATTGTCGCATATACCGGAACATTACAATTATTGCCCGGATTATTGTGTTTGCTTTATTGGAAAAAAGCCAATCGCATGGGGTTCATCAGTGGGTTAGTGTCAGGAGGTTGTATCTGGCTTACCTTGTTACTGATGCCCTTGTTACTGGACTGGACCCAGATGCCATGGGGAGAAAGCTGGCTTAATCGTTATTTATATGAGCACTGGTATATTGTTGCCATCGTGGCATTCGTTGTGAACGGACTGGTTTTTTGGGTCACTTCTTCATTCAGCCCATTGCGAGCAGAAGAGCATTGGTCATCTGTTGCCTGTTTGGTGCAGGGCATAGAGCAAAAATATCATCCAGTACCTCAGGCAAAAACTGCTACAGAATTTCAGGAAAATCTCAGTACCCCTTTAGGGGCACTGGGAGCGCATAAGGAAGTGGCGAGGGCTCTGGACAATTTAGCCATGAATTTCCATGAAAAGCGCCCTAATGCACTGTTTCAGCTAAGAAATCGTATTGAGTATAATTTATCCGGGTTGATGGGGCCCGCTGTTGCTCATGATATTGTTAATACTTTTTTACCGTTAGACCATCATCGTGAATATGCGGATCCAGATGTTCACCTAATGGAAAGCAGGATTGAATCTTATCATTCCAGGTTAACTGGAATGGCAGCAGAGCTGGATAATCTCCGGCTGCATTATCGTCATACTCTTGAAGATCTGCCGCTGGCGTTGTGTTCCATGAGTTCTGAGGGGGTCATTATGTTATGGAATAATGCCATGGCCAGTATGACCGGGCTGGATGATAAAGCGGTTGTTGATACTTGTTTGTCTGATTTACAACCGCCTTGGGGAGAATTACTCAATCAATTCATTACGTCGGATCTGGATCATTTATGTAATCAGGAGGTTGTTTTTAACGGCAGTCGTCGTTATTTCAGTTTGCATAAAGCCGACTTTAAAACCCCCGTATGCCTGTCCCGTGGTAGCCGGGTGATTCTCATGGAAGATCGAACAGAAAACCGCATCTTTGAAGAACACCTGATTCATAAAGAGAGGCTGGCATCCATAGGGCAACTGGCGGCTGGTGTAGCTCACGAGATTGGTAATCCGATTACGGCTATCAGTTGTCTTGCACAGGAACTACCATCGATATCACAAAATAGTGATGTGCAGGAAAATGCCCGCCTAATTCTTGATCAGACTTCCCGGGTCAGCGCTATTGTCCAGACTCTGGTAACCTATGCTCATGGAGGCCAAAATGTTTCACCTAATGATGACCAGCGTGCAGTCAATCTGTATGAATGTATTGAAGAAAGTATTGCTTTATTAATACTTGGAAATAAGCAACAGAAAATATATTTTGATAATCAGTGTGACCAACGTATAAAAGTGATGGGCAGTCATCAAAAACTGCAACAAGTATTTATTAACTTGCTTAAAAATGCACTTGATGCTTCAAAAAAAGGTGGAGTCGTCAGTGTATATACAAGACTGTCATCCTGTGCAGTGATGGTTTCTGTAGAAGACCAAGGACGGGGGATACCGGAATCTATTCAGGAACAGCTCTTTGACCCTTTTTTTACAACAAAAGAGGCAGGAAAGGGAACAGGGCTTGGGTTGGCTTTGGCATGGAATATTGTTATTGCCCATTCAGGTACGATTCGTGTGGTCAGCCCTTTGAACCAAGAAAAACAATGTGGTACCCGCTTCGAGGTATCGTTACCGTGTTGTGATTAAGGCATAACTTTTGTTTGCCGGGGGGATAAAGATATGTACCAGAAACCGATTCTGATCATTGAAGACGAGGAGGTGATTCGTCAGTCCCTGTCACGGTTATTGAAACGTAATGGCTATCGTGTCTGTGAAGCAAGTTCTGTACGGGAAGCCTGTAATTGTTTTTGTCTGGAAGAATTGTCACTGGTTATCAGCGATTTAAGATTACCCGGACAACCGGGAACGGACATGATCAAGCATGTACCGAGTGTTCCCGTTTTAATCATGACCAGTTATGCAAGCCTGACATCTGCTGTTGAAACCATGAAACAGGGAGCTGTCGATTATATTGCCAAGCCATTTGATCACAACGATATGCTGAAGCGTATTGATAATATATTAAAGAAAAAACCGCAAAATGTTTGTTCTTCCGATAGTCAACGGGTTGATCTGCGTGAAAAATCGACAGAACCTAAAATAGGGCAGAAAAACAGGAAAAATATCAGGAAAAAGAGTGTGGAAAAAATATCCGACAAACAGGATGAATTCGGTTCTATGTTGGGGCAATGTAAAGCTATGCAACAACTTTTTCAATACGTCAAAAAAGTATCGCCGACGGATGCGTCTGTACTTATTTTGGGAGAGACAGGAACGGGTAAGGAATTGGTGGCAACCGCTATCCATAAAAACAGTAAGCGTTCTGATCACACGATGATTTCAGTCAATTGTGCAGCGATTCCTGAAACGTTAATTGAGTCCGAATTGTTTGGGCATGAAAAAGGCGCTTTTACTGGTGCTGTCGCATCACGGGCTGGATTGATTGAAGCAGCCGATGGCGGCACGTTGTTTCTTGATGAAATAGGCGAGTTGCCATTAGAGGCTCAGGCTCGCCTGCTACGGGTGCTTCAGGAAGGTGAGATCCGCCGGGTAGGAGCTGTCTATTCAAAAAAAGTAGATGTCAGGTTGATTGCAGCCACTCATAGAAATCTTGCTCAGTTGGCTATACAGAGGCGGTTTCGACAGGATCTTTATTATCGGTTAAAAGTCGTTGAGTTGCGTGTTCCTCCTCTGCGTGAAAGAGGAAACGATATTATGATGCTGGCAAAGTATCTGTTAAAAAAATATGGTAAAAAAATGGGGAAACATCCCATGGTTTTCTCGCCTGAAGCTGCACAAGTTATTAATTCTTATACTTGGCCTGGGAATGTCAGGGAACTTGAGCATGCGGTGGAGCGAGCAATAATTTTATCGGATCATCACTGTATTTCAGTAGATGAACTGGATATTCGTTCTCCTGATAACAATGATAATAAACAGTCTTCGCCTATTATTTCATCCACAGAAAATACGACACTAGAGTATTATTTTCAGCAGTTTGTGTTGGAGCATCAAGACTATATGACAGAAACAGATCTTGCCCAAAAACTGGGAATCAGTCGTAAAACCTTATGGGAACGAAGGCAAAGATTGGGAATACCGCGAAGAAAAACGCTTACTACGGGTTAGCCCTGAGTACAAAAGATCTAACCAGTTGATTCGCTTTGTAAGAAATGCTAATGATTTATGAATCAACTGACAACTGTTTTATGACAATAGCTATAGTGCTTTTGCCCATTGTTTTTCTCTGATTGTTTTTCTGTAGCAGATTTATAAACACTGATGTGTTTATGGCGTTAAATAAAAAGAATCCGGGCAATTAGAGCGTTTTGCGTATTGAAAAAAAGACTGGGAGTTAGGAGAAACAGGTAATTCTTTTTTTAAATACAAACGAATTTCTTTTAATACTGTTTTATTATTTTGTTTTATGCAATGCAGACTAATGCTTTGAGAAGCACTCCATTGGTTAATCCATTGTTTGACTTGCTTGGATGAAACTATTTTTCCTTTATGACTTTTCAGTTGTTTGGCAACCGGTGAATCGGAAAACCATTGAAAATAATTGACTGACTTTGTGTAGTAGGTCTTAACATCCATGCCACTACAGCTACCGTGTTTATGCCATTCATGCCGATCCAGATAACTCTGTGTTCCCGGCATGTTACTGCTGAGTTTTTTAGATAGCTCCTGGTCTAATGGTAATGTTGTGTAATGACCAAAAGGTTTTGCTATTTGTCCTTGGCAATAAGCGGGGTAGGGCTTTTTATCAGTGGTTGGCCAAAGGCCATGGAGTGCAAATAGTGTATTTGATGATTGGCATTCGGGTTTGTTTTTCTGCTCTTTGCAAAAAGTAGGCTGCCAGGAAATGGATAATATAAAGTAGTCAAAAGGAATGGGTTTATTGATTTTTATGTTGCCACAGGTTTTGTTCACCCATCGAATGCTATTATCTTTATCCCTGATCTGAAGCCATTCCCCTCCGGGCTTATTATCCCCCATAATACGGTAAATGCTGCCGATGGCCGTCTGATGGTTGCCGGTGTTTCTGTGTTTTTTAAATGAGCACCACAAATCACAAGTTTTATTGGCGGTAAATTCGCCTTCCAGCATACGGAATCCATAACTGGTTGACGAGAGAGCTAAAAGTAAAAGAACCAATAAACGGGTCATAGGGGCTTTCCATTCAATAGTTATCGTTATTGTAGGTTGAAATACATTGCTATGATATGGGATCATCTCATGGGTTTTTAGTAGCACTGTTTTTACGTGTGTTTTAAATAATAATATTATTTGTTAAATACTTATAAGCGCTTTTATTAAAGCGCGATATAGTGTTTTTTCCTGTCAATTGATAAGATGTTAATAATGGCTAATAGTATAAAAGAAACAGAAACAGAGAAGAATCTGATGACGGCCTTTATCGGGGAATCTCAGGCTCGTAATCGATACACATGGTTTTCCAGCATTGCTCGTAAAGAAGGGCTTATGCAAATTTCAGCAGTTTTTGAAGAAACTGCTGATCAGGAAAAAGCTCATGCTAAGCGCTTTTATCAATTCCTTGAAGGTGGGGCGATGCAGGTTACCTTATCTGCTGAAGCTGATGCACTCAGTACGACTATGGATAACCTGGAAGCAGCGGCAAAAGGAGAAAATCATGAGTGGGAAACGTTGTATCCGACATTTGCTGACGTCGCTGATAAAGAAGGATTTCCTGTTATAGCTGCAGCTTTCAGGGCTATTTCTGTGTCAGAAAAGCAACATGAACGGCGCTACCGGGCTTTGTTGGAAAATATTAAGGCCGGCCGGGTATTTGAGCGTAATGGTGTGGTGACCTGGCGTTGCAGAAACTGCGGTTATTTGCATGAAGGTACAGCCGCACCGAAGGTTTGTCCGGCCTGCATGCATCCTCAAGCGCATTTTGAGCTGTTAGGTGAAAACTGGTAAACCACAGGCTGTTCGTCTGCCATATCAGTCAATATTAATGCAGTCATGGTGAGCGGATCATGACTGCAAATGGTTTATTTATTCTATTTTTACCTGATAGCTGACTATTCCCTGCTCGTCCGGTTGCAGTGTTCCTTTAAAAGGCCAATTCAGTTCACCACGATATCCTTTGTAGCTACTGTTAAATGTGCTTTTGTCGCATTGAATACTGTCTGGTTTTTTATCTGCACAAGCAATGGATTTCAGTAAGGTCGAAAAAGGTGGAGTCTGGTCGGCAATAGCAATGTCTGTAACAGGAGCCGTGCCTGTATTGGTAAAGACAATAGTGTATTCCAGAATATCACCCGGACTCGCTTTATTAGACCGGGTTTGATTATGTTTTTCCTGACTGATATTGGTGACCCATTTGTTTAGGGTCAGTTTTCCAGCCTGAGCTTCAGTGATTGCAATGTCGTTGATTACAGTGGCAGTCAATAGCTCTTTTTTTGAAGTTGGGGTTGTATTCAGTTTATCGCTTACTTCAGGGACTTGTTCGACCTTAAGAGCTAATGTCCGCTTTACGCCATACGCTGTATTGGCTGGAATAAAAAAGCCGGCTTTTAAACAAACAGAGTACGTTCTTTCGTTGGGTGTTTTGTTCTCTTTGCCAATGGTGATGATATTACCTGCTGTATTCATGCCCTGATTGGTTTCACAATAGAAGGACTTAATGATAACCGGCCAGTGATCATTGGCCATTTTTTTATCAGGATGAGCTGGATCATTCCATTGGTATGATACGGCAAATCTGCCGGTTAATGAGGTCCGCAGTGTATGAGAGAAACTGCTTTGAACCCCTGGTGTTAACATACGATGGTGATTGGGCGTTAATTGGAGTACTTCAGTCGGGTTGATGTATCCAAAGAATAGTTTTCCGGATTCTCCACTGTTTAAAGTAATCGTCTGTGGATTAGGTGTATTTTTTCCCGGTATCAGATCTTTGAGTGCCGGTTGATCCGGTGATATTTCAACCTTATATTGCCCGGCAAGAAGTCCGCTCATAGTCAGCTCACCTTTTAGGTCGGTGATTTTATGGGTAATCGGTATCTGTTGTCCGCTGTTATCAATTTGATACAGCTGAACGATCAGTTTTCCCAATGGCATTTCATTGTTATCTTTTACCCCATTTTTATTGGTATCTTTCCAGAGAGTAACAAGAAGGGAACTGCTTTTCTGGGTGTTAATGTGATTGCTGAACTCTGATGTATTTCCCTTATTATCGAATGCAACGGCTACAATGCTGTCTGATGCTGAAAATCGGGATGCAGGCAACTCAAACTGAAACTTATTTTGTTGTATCCGTGTTTGGCTAACCGGGTCGGTATAGTAGGCACTGTCAGTAGCCTTATCCTCTGAGTTACCTTCTTGTTGTGTCAGATGATAGACATATTCATTATTATGCTTTTGGTAAAATTCCAGAAAGACTCCGGGCATGGCAAAGCCTTTAATAGTAATTACCTGTCGTTTTTCATCCAAAAGAACCTGATGGATAATCGGTCGATCAATTCCTTCATTGCTTCGGGCACCAGACAATACATAAACGCCCGTGTTTTCTGTCACGCCATCACCGGATTTTTTTTGTGGGTTAGAATCCAGATCGATAGGAATACTGGTGTTGTCTATAAAATGGTTTTGGGTGATTTTATTACCCCGTGATGAGTGATTACCGTCCAGATGAGCAATGACCACCCCAGGGCCATTATTTTGTTCAAATCTATTATCGAATACGTTAATAGCGTTAGTCGAGTCATTGATTGCCATCAGGCGAATTCCAGCTCCTTCACCTCGGATGCTGGTTCCGGTACTGTCCATTGTATGTTTTTGCCCTGCCCCGGCCAGAGTATTGCCGGAAATAATCAGCTTTTTGGGATAAAGTAACCTCCATCCCTCAAGGACTATGCCACTGGCACCGTTAATATGATTATCTGAAATAGTAATCAGGCGGCTATCGTCACTGATATTTCCTTCCAGTGATATAGCGTCACTGCTGGAAGCCAGCGTGGCATTATTCAATAATAAGTTGTTGTGTATGCTTCCTGATCCCCTGAAATTGATTCCCGCTTGGCGGGTTCCTTCAATCCAGTTATGGTCAATAATTACTTCGCTACCCGATTCTGTTTGAATACCAGAAAATAATGTTTGTGTGGTATCAAGAACACCGTGGGCTGGGATTCCAATAACATTATGGTTAATGGTGCAGGATGTGCAGCGGGAAGAGGCATGAATGCCGTAAGTCTGGTTTCTGTTATCTGAAACGCTCACTGCAAGGTTGGATACTGTCAGGTGATCTGCATCCAGCAATATAACAGAGGCACCCTGCTGGTGCAGTACGTTAAGTTCCAAATCCGGCTTTAGGAAAGAAGGCAGCGTTGTTTGTTGGGCCCCTGCTGTAATGCCGGGTTTTGCATTTTCTGTGCTCAAGGCTCTCCTTTGGGGTGACAGGTAATTCCATGCCCGGCCATCCAAAGTCATATGTGTTTTGCTGAGTGACGGGAGGGGTGATAAAAGCTCTGTTTTCCATCCGTGAGTAGTATTCTTAGGCGTTACAGGAACGAACAGCATATTTCCGGAACCTGATTCTGTAAGAGCATTCCAGATAAATTGTCGTACGCTTCCCTGGCCGTTGTCGTTAGTATGGGTGACAACGTCATAGCTGAAGCCGAAGTCGAGATGGTGGCGGGTCAGTACCGGGTGTTTATCCTGTTCCGGAACAACCTTAATAATATGCTGCATTTCATCCAGCCATGGCCAGTCTTCGTAACGAAATGGGTCACTATGACCCGCCTGTCTGCCGCCAAAACAATAACCTGCATCTGCTAATGCTTCTGTGCCATTTTTCTGGGCAGAGCATAAGCCGCCACTGCCGCTCCATACCTGATCGGGTTGTTCGGTATGAATTCGCCGGGTAGAGGCAGCGGCTATCCAGTAAGCGTGCTCAGGGCGTGAAGGGAAAGCGTATTCGCCGGATTCATTGGTATAGGTATAAAGTAAAGGGCTGTTTTGTCTGTCAGGTATATCTGTTGTTGCCTTGAACAAAAGTACCTTCGTTGTCATTGGCCTACCATCATGAGGCTCTGGAGAGAGGTTTCCAGAGGTATAAGACATAACCTTGCCTGTGAGCAGGCGTATAGGAACAATAACCTGATTATTGTTTGGGGTAGGATCAAGGAAGTATGTTGATGTGGTTATTTTTGCGGTGAGGTTCCCACCCTGTTTGGCTCCCGGTTTAACGCGTCCTTTTAATATTAATGCTATTTCACGGTTGGTGGATGAAAAGTCCAGTTTTACCTGTGTGTCAGAAACGGTGTTTCTTATTTTACAGTTGCTGTTTGAACGACACTGTAACGGTTGAGTCAGTTCCAGATATTCCGGCAGTGTTACAGAGAGGCTGGCGTTGTTGTCTGGATAGTTGCCCTGATGAGCAGCGGTCAGTTCATAGCTAATTTCTCCGTTAGAGGCTATGTCCGCAATTTTTCCTGTTACCGACAGATCCACAGGATGGGTTACTTTTACATTGCGCACTTCCTGACGGGCATGTGCTTCCCCCGTTGCCGCCACAAATCCTAACCGGAGAGTATCAAATGGTTTTTCCGTGATCAGGGTATCTAGTGTCCAGTTCCTTGAGGTATTAGTTTCTGTCAGAGAAACATGGGCTCTGTAGTTATTTCTTTCATAATTGGTAGGAAGAAAACTGACGGTAACCTTAAAAGGGTTTCTTGTGCTGTTTTTGGTTGAGAATGGTGCATTTTCTACTTTTTTTGAAGCAATATATGGGTATCCGGATACCTGTGATCCTCGGATGACTATGTGGTTTTTGGATGAAACATAAGGCCGGGTGCCTGCGGACCGAAATCCGCCATACAGGTCAAACCCTGCACCAAGGTAGGCATTTCCAAGACCTCGGTATCCCAGGTTGCCGCCAGCGTAGCCTGGTGTGAATGACCCGTCGCCTTTAAACAGAAAAAATACAAGGCCGTCTGCCGGTTGATAGGTTGAACCGTTACTGGCTGAAAATTCGAACTCTGCTGTAAAACCCGCACCGGCAAGAAAGGGCTGATTGAAGTAAGTAAAGCCTACCTGGTTGGCTCCGGCATGGGTCAATTGCAGCCAGTTGCCGCTGGTGTCTGTATTTGTTCTTACACTGTTTCCACCGGTTTGCCAGTTTCCTCCTGTGGGCAAAGGGGAACAGGTGAAGCTGTTACTGTTCGTACAATCCAGAGCATACAGTGTGTTGGCAGAGGCCAGCACGAGGAGACAACCTAAAATGAGTTGCCGTAGCAGGCAGGGTGACCGGAATGGTGTGTGAAAGTAGTTCTTCATAATATTCGACTATTCAATCCGGATACCGAAATATAAGGAAATAGAGGCACCGGGAAGCAGCTCTGACCATGTGGCACTGATATTTTTTCCGCTGATATGGATATCATTCATATCGTGGCGGCTATTGGTTTCCCGATAAGGTAAGGTATTCGTTTTTTTCAGAATCCGTGTAAAGTCCGGTGCTGCACCATGGATGATGACATTATTAGCGGGCTCTGCTCCTTGATTTGTTGCGGTGAGTTTATAAATGACGCAGCTTCCGGGTTTTACGGGAAATGAGTGTTTAGAAAACGTGTTTCCTGTCGGAAATACATTTTCACAATCCCAGTGCGTCTGCTCTTTGGTAATGACGACGCTAGAGCGATTGACAACAATGGTATCTTTTACTTCAGCTATGGTTCTTTTATTGTCGTTATTCCATGTTGCCTTGAGTCCTATGACATTCTCTTTACCGGATAGGGCGTTAGCGGGGATGAAAACCTTAATAACCAGATGCTTTACACTTTGTTTTTTTAGTGAGAATGACGCACCTTTATGAATAATGCGGTCATTGTTTGATAGTTTGCCATCGTCTGCCATATCTTCATAAATAATCGATTGCCACTTCTGGCTTTTCAGCGAGCCCGTTAATTCCAACTGAATATTATCCATGTTCGTGTTGCCGGTGTTGGCCAGTTGGTGGGCTAATGTGACAAAGGTACCGGGAATCGCCTGAATCCGGTTGTCGGGGCTGAGCTGTAAGTGATGAGTTGAAGTAAAAGATATAGTGATAGAAAGGCTATCCCTGACGTGATGCACCGGCGAAACTGCGGTTATTATCAACGACTGAGGGTGTGGGGTTGCCTGTTCTGAAGTCTGGATAACAAGCTGAACGGCCCGAGCCTGGCCCGGCTTAATAGCGCCGGTATGGGTAACAGGTAAGTTGTTGGAATCCAGAAAATGCCAGGATATGCCTTCCGGCACTTGAATCCCTTTTGATGATTCAAGAGATAGGTTGTAACTGTCTGCTATCGTGCCGGTATTATTGATGTATAGGTTGTCGATAATAAGAGTTTTGCCGGGAATGACAGTTTTTTCCGTGACAGGCTGTTGATCAAGGCCGGAACCTGCACCGGGAACTGAAACATTTCCATTAAGGGGGTGTCCCAGTGTCAGGTCAATAGACGTCGACTGATCAATGATGTTGATCAACTGGTTCTGCACTCTATCACGAATGGCTGTATCGGAAAGATCAACGGCTTCAAGCTCAAGGGAGTAATTGTTTTTATAATCAGTGCGATCGTGCAAGTTCTTAGGTAATTGGACTTTTAGGTAAATAGCCTGTTTTTCACCGGGAGCCAGTTGAGGCGTTTCTATAGCGACCTGAGAAGTGAAGTTCTGGCACTGATCATTATTGCTTAGGCAATAGAGGCTTCCTTCTGGGAAGGTATTGGTTTGCCTGACAGGAAAAATGCGATATGTGGCTGATTGCGTGCCCCTATTCCAGACATAACTGACGAAGTTCGCCGTGCTTTTATTGGGGGAGAATATTACCTTGATCGAATCGTCAGGCTCATCTAATGGCTGGTATTCATTGTTGTTAAAGATGACTTTTTTACCGATAATTTTAAGCGGAATGCGGTTGGTTTGTTGGGTGACCAGAATACCGTCTTTTTTTGGATAAGTGGAATAGTCAATAGTGTTCAACAGAGTTTGTCCTACCCCGCCGGTCACTCGCACCAAGAAGCGGATTTCTCCATGCCCGGACGTTTCGCCTTTTGTATAGTCGAAAATCAGTGGCCTTGTTGAGTTAGGGGCAGTAGAGCGGCAAGTGTTTCCATGATCTTTACAAAGTTGTGCAGAATCGGCTATAAATTCCAGATGTTCAGAAAGACGATCTTTAATTTTAAGTTTATTTACGCCGCTGCTTTGCCCTGGCCGGTCAAACCTTACCGAAACCTGTACCAAATCACCTACGTAAGCCACTTCCTTATCCAGCCGGTGGCTGACGTGGTAAACAACACCGTTGCTTTTTTTGATCGTATCAATATTGATGGCTTGGCATTGCCCCTGCTCAGAGGGGTTAACGATGCTCTGACATTCTGGCGTATCAATGGTTGCTGTTAAATGAATGTTGGCGTTATCCGCTTCAGGTACGACAGCTTCTACTAACAAATCGACACTTTCCCCGGGTTTCAGGCGAACAGTATCAGACAGGCGTGATGCGGTATTTGTTTGCCCTGTATGATTTTTATCAAGATGCAGGGTTCCCGTTATTCCTGATGGACTGGAAAGAGCTAATTGATACTCTGCACTGATATTACCCGTATTCACCAGTTGGTGAGGAAAGGTCACCTTGAGCCCTTGTTCGCCCCATTGATTCTGGCTTTTGTTCAGATGAACACCGGTAACACTCTGAATCAGGGTAACGACTTCATTAGAACTGACCTGCTGGCGTACATGGTTTTCATCAAAAAACCATGCCTGAGCCTGGCTTCTGATAACGGTTCCCGGAGGCGTGACAGCTAATGCTTTGAGTGACAGAAAAATAAATAAAGCGGCCAGCAGAAGCCTGAAGTAAACCGTGTTGTTTGCTTTCCGGTGACAGCTATTCATCGGATAGACTCCAGGCCAGCTTTGTTACGATCGGCATAAAAGGTGATTATTTTTATGAAGATCATGAGGTAAACCAGTCGAAAATGGATTCATCAAATTTGAATTGCAGGCTAAGATGAATACCTTCAGCATTGTATTCCTCACCGTCAAGATCACTATCCGAGAAGCCCACAACGTTGTAGTAAGCGCCTACCCGAAGATTACGGACAACCAGATAATAGAGACCAACCCCAGCGGATAATCGTTGGCTGTCATCCCCATCAACCGCCAACACACCGCCACGGATATCTATATCCCATCGGTCATTAATGTCCCAAGTCAGTCGGGTATCGGCAACACTGGTCCGGCTGTCGTATTGATAATTATCCAGTGCCGTATGAACCCACTTGGTTCCAATGCGGCCGGATAAGGTCAGGTCGCTGTTTATTTGGCGGTTCTGGTGAGTGGATACCAGATGAACGGTTCGGTTGTCGGCTTCATTTTGTCCCCGTTCTTCTTTCCACTGATAAAGATACAAACCGTGTTGTCGGTTATTTTGTTTCGGTCTGTGGGCAAGGCCCACTGTGAGGGCATGTTGTTGAGTTTTGTGTTGATCCTCTGATCTAGGCAGTTCAAGGCGGAACTCTTCCCGCAGCAAGCTACTCCAGCTGGGGGTTAGCCTTTTTGCAATGGCAGCATCCAGGCCATAATAATTTTGTGTGGTACCGTGACGGTATTCCATGCGTGCACTGGCCCGTTGATTTTTATGGCGCTTGTCCTGAATACCAACAGAAAGTGCCAGTCCGTCATTGGTATTGTCGCCGCGAACGGTGTTAATCCATTCAATGCTGGGAGAAAGGGACAGCCCTTTAGTCAGTTCAATAGCTGTTTCAGCACCATTGACCCATTCAAGATTGTTGCTTGCCGTAGCGCCCTGCATTCGATATTCGGAGTAGGTTTTGGTATGGCTCAGCCAGTCACTTTTTACGCCAAAAGAAAAGGAATTGTTGTCACCGGGAACAGAAGCAGGGCTCAGGTTTTCATCTCGTTCATAACGTCCGTAAAGACCCACTTTGTCGTGAATTTTCCAATCGCTTTCAAGGGCGATTCGGGAGCGGGAGTTGGTCAGTGCCTGCTCGTATTCCGCTTTGACAGCGGCTTCTTTACCTAATAATGAGAATTGTTTTTCGATATCTACTTCGGCGGTTACATAGTGAACTTTGTCATTATCTCCTCGCTGCTGGATATAGCGGCTGCCGCCGGTTATTTTCCAGCCATTGCCAACGGACTTGTCCAGATAAGCACCGATGCTGTCGCCTTGTGCGTTTTCATCATCGCTTAAGGAGCGGCTGGTTTCCGCTTCAGCCCGCAAGTCAGTGGTATTATTTAATTGTTGTCTGTGTTGCAGACGAGTTTCTTCGCGGCCTTCAGAAATACCTCCTGCACTGTTTTTAAAACCTTCCTGTGCCCGTGCCCAGGTAAATTCCGAAGAAGATTCTTCATCCCAATGGTGCTTTATTCGGATACGGGCAGCATTACCGGCGTAATCTTTGGTTGTACCGCTGTGATCAGGCTTGTCATTATTATTAATGCCATTTTTTTCTTTGCCCGTCATAGAGGCAGCAGATACGGCGATAGTCGTTTTTTCAGAGGGACGGACTTCAATCCATGCTCCACTCAGACGACTTCCTTCCGTTTCATGGCCATCATAGGTATAGCTGCCACCCAGAGTGATTTTATCATTCAGTTTATGTTCAATCCGGGTACCCGCAATCACGTGGGCCTTTCCATCGTCTTCTGTGTCATAACTTGCCCGGATTTGCTGAAGGTTACCGTCTTCATCCTTTCTGTGGATGGGCGACGTAAATTTCAGGTAACCACTGAATTCATCAAGGGTATAGTCGGTTCCCCGACTGAGTGTTTTCGTTTTCAGGACAATCCCGTTTTTACGGTCCAGAGTTTCAAGCACCAGCACTTCACTGTTGCGGACAATCGGGTGATGATCCAGCTGATAATTCATGGCCGTACCGTCAGGCTCAATAATTTCATCGTAATGAGTGTCTTCCGGCTGTGCGGCAAAGCCATGGATACGGGTGGTTCCGTTGTCATAAATACCATTAACTCCCGTCAGGTTCCGCTGAATTTTTGCCAGATTATTTTCGGAGCCATTGCTGTCTGTCTGGTAGTCCCCCCACATAATACTGCTGCGGTCTTTTTCAATCTTGGCGTACAGCTTACTGCGGCTTTGGGCTTCATAACCTTTCTGGCTGGCATCGCCGGTAATGGGATAGTAATCATCCGGATTAATATCCCTGAATAGCTTTGTGTCCTTATTTTTCTTACTGTCGTAGGATAACGTTAACTGCGTATCCTTAATGATCTCGCCTTTCATGAATCCGGCCAGACGCTTGTCCGTGGACGTTCCGGCTGAGATGTTTTCTAGCTCATCCCAGTCGCCGGACAGGTGTCCGTGACTGCCGTTGATATCTACCATGCCAATAGCAACTAACGGGCTGGGAGCTGCAACTTGTGTGATGTCTGCATCTGTTGAAAAATTGCCGGTAGAAGCGCGCAACGTAACAGAACCTACGGAATTCCCTGAGCGTAAATGCAGTGTTTGTTCGCCGTGGTCGATTCGAATCTGATGACCCGGCTCCTGATCCTGAACATCCGGTTCCAGCCATTGTCCTTCAGTGGTTTCCAGTGTCACAAAGTAAACGCCGCTGGCCGGAAAGTTATTTTTGTCCAGCAGTTGAACAGTTATGGGCAGGGAGCTTTTTCCTTCATCAGCCGGTAAGGTGTTTGATTGGGGTGTGATACGGATATGGGTGGCTGCACCAGAATGAATAACTGTTTTCTCTGCGAGGATTCGTTCGTTACCAAAAAAGTCGGTTGCCTTGATTTCAATCCGGCTTTTTCCTTCTTTCAGGGCAACGCCGTACCAGGCCATTAACTGGGCCTGTGCCTGACGGTTCAATAGTTGTTCTCCCAGTCGGTCATGACGGACCATTCGGCCATTTACGTATAACGAGGGCTCTACGCCAGCACGAACAACCGCCATAAACCGCCCGTCAGCCTGCTGGTTTTGTGGCCACAGCCAGGTACCTTTTAGGCCTTGTTCATGGGTCACGGTTTTTATGGCTTCTTTTGCCTCGGGCATTTTTTCGTGCGTGTATATGGGTTCTGCTTCAGGCTTGTGGTTTTTCGGAAATAGCAGATGTCCCGGGATTTTTTCATCGGAGACCGGTTGGGTTGTGGGCAGGCCGTCGGCAAATGCGTTATCGGTCAAATGTTCAGGTGAGCTGATGACCCCGTGGGATAAGTCTCCATTATTATCTGCTTCTTCTATTGAGGCACTGCGATTATATTGAGTTGCTTCATCCAGTACCCATTCTCCGTGAATACTTTTATTGTTGGCTTTGACTCGGTTAATAATAGAAGTACTGTTTTTTTCCGGATATCGGGCGGCAAAATCTGCCCGGTGCATATCTCCGTAAGATAAGTCCACAAAACGGCTGCTGCCGTCTTGTGCGTTGCGGTTGTCCAGAGGTTTGAGAACAATACCTTTTGGTAAGGTGGCCGGATCTACTTTGATGACATGGTTGCCGGGATTAAGCCCCATCAAGCTGTACTGGCCATTTTTATCTGTTATGACCCAGGTACCGTCTTCCATATAAAGGCGCACGCCCCCGATGGGCAGCTCATTGTTATCCTGAATATCATTACCATTTTTATCGATATAGATTTTTCCGAATAAAATGGCTCTACCGGATAATACTCCGTCCATTTGTACAGCAACCTGAGCCTTGGCTTCGTTGGATATGACCGGCTGACCAGTCATTGCCTTGTGTGCCGTGGCGGTTGCTCTATTGATTCCGTCACTGTCCATAGCTCCTGCACCGGCTTTCAGGGCATAGGTAATTTTGACCGTACCTTTGGGTGCAATGGCCGGATCAGTCCGGATATTAAAGGTAAGTACGGGACCCGACTCTCCCTCCGGATCATCAGCTTTTATCCCGTTAATACGGGTGCTGCCTGCCATGTATTTGAAACCGAACGGCAGTGTGTCGGTAATATTCAGGTTGTACAGATTGATATCGGACGGGTTATTAACGGTTAATTCGTAACCTACTAATTCTCCCGGGGATACGGAATCCTGCAGCGCCTGTTTTTCCAGTGTTATTCGGGCACTTTTAACGGGTTCCGGATCGACAGGCACATCAAAAGCACTGATGGGTTTGTCCGTTTCTACGGTAAAGGCCCCGGAGTGGTTTGAGGCGTCACTGTTTTTCTTTCCGTAAGATGCAGGAGTGACTATCCATTTTTTAAGGTCTTCTGGTTTTTTAACCGAAGGAAATCGATAGTGATTTGTCGGCAGCACCTGAATAAAATATTGACCCGGTTTCAAGTGAGGGAAACGAAAAAAACCATCACTGCCGGTTGTCTGTCGAGCGACGGTTTCGCCGGTTATCCGGTCAATGGCTGGCTTGCCCAGATGATCGATAAAACGAATAGTAGCTCCTGGCAGAGTTTGGTCCGTCTGTGTATCAAAGATCCGCCCCTGAGTCAGAGAGCGGGTTATTTTTGTATAAACGAAGTTACTGAAGAATTGTTGGGTATTAATATTATCGGTTGAGATAAAGGCCTGATTACGTATTTGTGCGTTATTTTCTACTGTGTCATTGATTAACGCCGTAAAGGATAGTGAGGCACTGTGAGCTGGTGTTATGTTTTTCGAAGGGATTAATAATCCGATACGTGTGGCGATATTTTTATTGTTATCAGAATCAATATTTTGTTTTTTCCATGTATCAAACGGAATCCAGTTACCGGATTCCGTTTTTACTATTACCTGAGCCTGAATGGGTGCGAAAGTCGGCTGGACAGAAGCATCTAAACGGGTGAATGCAGGAATGTTGTCCTCAATAAGAATACCTTGCTGCGGCTTGCCGTCGATATCTAATAAGCGTTCGGATAAAGGATGATTCCCTGTATTGTGTAAAAGAATTTTATAGTCCAGTGAATCGCCGGGTTTTGCCGTTTGTTGGTTAACGGTTTTTTTCAGACGAACAGATGTTGTACCAATAACGATATTGTCTATATTGCTGTGAATACTTTTTTCGTCGAATAGAGAAAGGGCAGATAATATCAGCGTTGAGCTGTCGTTAGTGGAGGCATTGGATGGAACAAAACCTATGACTGCCAGCTCTATGGATTCACCTGGCTGAAGGGCAGGTGTCTTATTTAATGGTTGAGTATCTTGATTCGGTAATACGCCATGATATTCATAAACAGACAGTTTATTCAGAGAAATGCCATTTTCTGTGGTGACTGTTATCTGGAACTGGTCGGAAATATTTCCAAGATGAGTCAGCTTATGAATAAAAATGATCTGTTGACCGGCAACAGCCGTTTGTGATTGGTTTTGATCCAGACGGAAAGCCGCCACCGCTGCTACTTTTACTGAAGAATGATTGGACAATACCCTGAGCGGTATGCCGTTTTGGGTATCAAAATAAACCGCTTCTGCCTGACCGGTAATCCATGTGCCGGCTGGCGTCATGGCCTGTGCGGAGACAGCTAACAGTAACAGCGCCAGGTTAAGGGCAAATAGGGTATTGGTTGTGAGTAGCTTTGTCCGATGATACATACAGCTTTCGAGCTCTGCGTTAACTACAAAATTTGCGGTGTAAAAAGGCTTCCGTTGCACTCTTGCACATAAGGTGTTGTGTGGTTTCTGGCCTGAATGTTTTAGATTCAGTAAAAGCGCAAGGGAAGCCTGCTGCCGCCATAAGGGCAGCAGCAGTTGCTCAAGGGATAAAGATCAGTTCACTTTTACGGTAAAGCGAACTTCGACGGATTCACCAGGCTGGAGAGTGCCGCCCTGATCAGCGGTAAAGTCCTTGTTGTCTTTCTTGTCTCCGATGCCGAAAGTTACCTGTCCAGAGGAGGCGTCACCTGTAGCAACTCCTTTGTTTTCAGGAATAACCACCCAAGAATCATTGACTAATGTGGTAAATGCGGGTGCTGCATCGCGAATCGTGACATGTTTTGCAGGAGCGCTGCCTTTGTTTTGAGCAATGATTTGCCAAACCACATAATCGGTTCCTGGGGCAGGTTTTTTGGTACTGTTTACTTCAAAGCTGGATAAGGCTGGCTGCTTGGACTCTGAAAGAATAGCCGACTCTTTTCTCCCTTGACCTATTAGCACTAAGGCTTTCTTATAAAGACGTATTTGTCCTTTGATGATGCTTACCGTATCAGTAATAGAGTCTTGGGTCTTAATGTCCTCTCCTTTTTTGCCCTGAGCAATCAATTCAAGGGTAAAAGTTTTGTCTGGTGAGGCATTGGCGGGAGCCAGTATTTTTACGACAATGTTCTTTTCTTCACCTGAGGCAAGGTTAATGGAATCATCCGTCTTGAGTTGAATCAGCAGGTCGTCAGCTGATGCTTTTGTATAAATAATGTAGTTCCAATCTCCCAATTTTGTAGTACTGCTAAACTGGATATCGAGGGATTCGTTGCTGTGGTTAGTCAGTTTGTGCTCAAAAAGCAGTGTGCTTCCGGCTTCCACCTGACCATTACCTGATGGGCTGAGTTCGATGGCATGACGGGCTCTGACGGTTACACGGTTTTGGGTTTTATCAGCCAAGCCGCTGGTGTTTGATGTGATAACAAACACGGGATCAATATTACCGGCAGGCATTTTCGGGGAAATGGTAAAATGGGCAATAACTTTCATGACGGTGCCCCCAGGCAGGTTAGGCGTTACCGTAATGATCTCTCCAGTTGCCTGCTGAATCGTATTTCCGTCCTTGTCGTATATTCCGTCGTGCTGGAAAGTTACACCAGAAAATAGTTCAGTAGAAAGTGTAAAGCTGCTGCTTGTGGCGGATTTGTTGGCAATGTACAGGCCGAATTTTCCGGTATCTCCCGGATTCAGGGTTAAAGTGGATTCTATCTGGGGGAAGGGGTCATAATTATCACTGGCGCCTTTTTTAAAGAAATCAGTAATAGCGTGGACTTCACCATTGAACTGATTGTTTTCTTCTATGATTTTATAGTTTGCCAGGTCAATATTGCCGGCAGTGATGGACGTCAGTTTTTCCGTGACAAAATCTGATACGTTACTGTCCTTGACGGAGGTAGCAATCAGTTTGGCTTGATATGGAAAATTTTCTGCAGAGAAAGGCAGTTGTGCCCTGATAAGAATATTAATGGTATTGTCTTTACCTGTCCGAAGATTTTGTAGTTTCCCTGTATCAATGATTCCATCACCATTGGTGTCGGTCAGAGGAATTTTTCCACTTTTATCCCATAAGGTGAAAACAGTTTTCTTTTTCTTAGGAAAACTTGTATTTTCCAGTTTCAGGTTAAAGGTATCAGCACCGTTTCCGAGGTTAGTGATAGTGTTGATAAACTCGGCTACGCCACCGGCTGGAACCGTATTTTCTGGTAAGGCAATTTCCTGACCATCAGAGCTGGTAACTTTGACATTGGAAAAGAAAGGAAGCGCATTAACGACTGTATTGGTTTCAACGGACTTGCCCCATTGGATGCTGGTGCTGGTGCTGGTTTTGGTTCCGTAACCGATAATCGCTTTGTTTTTCAGTTGGTCTTCTGCATCAAAATAATATTCAGGCGTTTCCTTGGTACCACCTTTCAACTTGTAATGGACAGTAAACTGTAGGGCAACGGTGGCCCCGGCACTCAGCTTATTGATCGGTACAAATAATGCTTTTTCATGATTATTTCCTGCAATAAAAGACGAATCAGACGGCAATTCCGTCTTTAAGTTGCCGCTGTCTTTTATTTCAATATTACCTAGGCCTGCTTGGGTTTTGTGGCCTGCTAATGGCTCAATATCCATAAAATCGGGGAAGAAGTCGTAGAGAGCACCTTCACTTAATTCAGAGCCGTTGTTGGTCACTGTAATACGGTAGGTGATTTCTCCCAGATCATCGGTGATACTGTTTTTAATTACCTGTTTTTTAGCGACCAGTACCGGGCCTTCGACTACATTAATGGTATCGTTATTAGGTTTGGTATCTTTTGCTTTTGATGTGGCTTTCAGCGTTAATTGCAGTGAACCTTTCGCTTCCGAAGATATCTGTGCCGCAACCACCAAATGAATGGTTTCACCCGCTGGAAGATAGGTACTGTTGATGACTCCTTCTCCGACATCCGGTTGCCCATTGTTATTGGTATCCTGAAAAATTTTCAGATCCGTTATTTGGGCTTGACTGGCTGTGGCTGCCAAATTAAAGCTATCAGGAGTATTACCGTTGTTGGTCAGCTGGTGGGGAAAGTAGACAGTCTGTCCCGGAGCGGCATCTTTTGTTTGACTATGCTGTAATTCTGCCGCATACACCTCAGCTACAATAACGGCAGACTCATTAGACTGCGCCGTGTAGGCATTACCCAAACTGTCCTGATAGGTGACAGTAGCCAGATTTTTAATAACGGTACCGGCAGGGGTGATGGCTGCCTGTGCGGACAGGGCTCCGAATAATAATCCGAACAGCAGAAGGGCATAGGCTCGTATTAATGTAATAGGTTGTCGATGTCTTCGGTTCATTACTGCTTTTTCCTCACTGGCCTTCGATCAATCGTTCTGTATTCAAAAAGAGTTGTTACTTCATGCGACGCATGTTGTTGGATCTATGATTTCCGTAAGACAATGGAATGTCTTATGAAAATCAGGGTTGATGAATAAAACAGCATTTGGTTTTCTGAATGCTGCTTAAAAAACGGGTTACTCAACTTTTACCCGATAGTTAAATACCTGCTGGGCTCCAGGTGCTATGGCGTTTTGTTCCTGCCAGCGCAGATGGGTGTATTCAGAAGCGGGTATGGTTACCTCTTTTACTTCCCCGTTTTTATCTTTACGTTGTCGGATAACGGGTTCGGTTTCCCATGTTTTTCCGTCGTCAATACTGACCCGAAAGGTGCTGATAACAGCGGTTTTGGCAGAAGCTGCCATGTATTGAGTATTCTCAGGAACGGGTACTGAAATGTATTGTATGGATAAGGGCTTATTCGCATGGCTGGTATAGACCAGTCGATACTCCAGAATATTTCCGGGTTGGGTTTCTGTGATGCTGTGTAGTGTTTCTTGTCCTTGTACCGCTTCAACTTGATAGGTTTCCATTCTTGATTCCAGCAACTTAGCCTGTGCATGAGCGGTGCCCAGCAAAATGCCGGTAGCGATGATGGCATTGGCCAGAAACTTAAACTGCATATGAACCTCGCTTCGGTTTGCTTTGATACTGAATTACGGTGGTCATCATCATAAAGAGGTATCAGCAAGCCCTATGTTTGTGGGTATGCATCCGTCAAAAAAATAATGTTTATGGATGCAATAAATAGTGTTTATTGTTGCGATTGTATGTTTTTTGTTATGAGCTCGATATAGCTAATTACCGACAAAATAGTGGATAAAACGATAAGATTCTTTTGTTGGTTTAAGGAAAAAACGATAAGAGCATGAAAGGGAAGAAAACCGGGTATGGCACGGTATCTGTGAGGAATAAAAAAGCAGAAGGAGTGTATGTGGGGGCATCCTGCATAAAAGGTACCAGAATAATTTATCGATAATGATGGTTAAAATAAATTATTCTGGTTGTCTATTGCATATTTATCCGAATTTGTACTTTTTATGACGAGATTAAAATATCGTTATTGAATCTTTTTATACATACCCACCGATTTGTGCGCCTACAATAAACAGGCTGGCAATAGCGACCATAAACAACATGAATTGCCCGATGAAACGAATCCAGGCACCCCATTCGACCCGACAGACACCCAGAGCTCCCATTAAAACGGCAGAGGTGGGTACAACAAGGTTAGTCAATCCATCACCCAGTTGAAAAGCCAGTACCGCAACTTGACGAGAGACTCCGATAAGGTCACTCAAAGGTGCCATTAAAGGCATCGTCATGGCTGCTTGACCGGAACCAGAAGTGACAAAAAAATTAAAAACCGCCTGGAACACAAACATCAACCAGGCAGAAATAATCGCTGGCAAATGGGCAATAACATGGCTGGCACTGTTGAGCAACGTATTCATCACGGTAGGTGTTTCAGGATCTACCCCTCCCAGCAACCAGACGACACCTTGAGCCATTCCTACCACCAGAGCCGGGGGCAGCAGTGAGGCAGCACCCTCTTTAAAGCTGGAGGCGATGTGGTTCAGCGTCATGCCATTTAATCGGAAAATCACACCAATTAATCCGATAATGAGTCCCATGGTAAAAAATTGGCTGGCAATTTCAGGAATGAACCAACCTTGGGCGACAACACCCCAGATAACCCAGATGATGCCCCCAAGCAATGTCAGCAATACCAACCAGTCGCCCAGATGGAACCGAATCTGTTGTGGTGAGTTTTGCTCATTATGATCACGGAAATGCTGATCACTTTCGTAGCTGTAAGAGAGAACGGGATTTTTTTTGATTCGGGTGGCGTAACGCATGGTGAATAGTGTTCCAGCCAGGGTGAAAACTGCCCACATTACGATACGAAGCGCAGAACCTGAAAGCACGGGAATGCCTGCGATCCCTTGGGCAATAGCCACGCTGAACGGATTCATCCAGGAGGTGGCAAAGCCAATTTGAGTCGCGGCAAAGGTTACCATGGCTGCGGTTATGCCATCGTATCCCATACGAACCATAAGAGGAGCGATAATAATGGCAAAAGCAATAGATTCTTCTCCCATGCCAAAAACTGCGCCCCCTAAGGAAAACAGTAAAAACATGGATGGAATAAACAGAATTTCATTACCCCGGGTTTTACTGATGAGTTTCAGGATACCGTTATCAATAGTACCTGTTTCCATCACAATGCCGAATGCGCCACCAATAACCAGCATAAACATGATGATTCCCAGTGCCGAACCGGATTTGTCACCGGATACCAGTCCTTCGAATACAAAATTCAAAAAGCCAATGTCACTACTGTCAGAAAACAGTTGAATAGCGTTGTGTAATAACTGGCCACTGCTATCAAGGGCGTATTGGAATGAGCCGGGAATAATGACAGTCCGGGTTTTTTCTATGCCATCACTGAGATAGTGGATAATTTCTGTTTTGAACGATCCTGCAGGAATAAGATAGCCTAGGACAGCTGCACAGGCAGCAACACAAAAAAGAATGATAAGTGTATCCGGCATTTTCCAGCATTTACTGGTTGTTGAGGAAGAGGATCTTTCTGAGGGTGCAGACAAGCTGTTGGACATAATTTATCCATCTGGAAAATAAACAAACGAGCTTTATATCAAAAAATAAAAAAATGATAAAAAATAAGTGTCTGTTTATTGATCTGATGTCTGATAATGACACTTTGATGGAAAAGAATTTATGTTTGACTTTATAAGAATTATGTCGTTTTATCCGCAATGACAGACAGGTAATAATGTATATGTTCTTTATGTATATGGCTTTTTTTGTTGAGCAGGTGATTGCAGAATAATGTATTAAAAACACATAAAAGGTTTGAAGCTGTTAAAAGATAGGAGGTGAACAAGTCTTCGGCATTGAAAGACTAAGCAGCCGGAGAGTGAGTTCATTCAATAAATTTGCAGCGTCGAGGATAATGGATACAACGGGATACATAACAAGAGAATAAAATGAAATTTAAACTATTATTATGGACTATTGGTTTTCTGATGCGGCGGGAAAGCCGGAAAAACCCTGCTTTCAGAGAGAAACTAAAAGGGGAAAACATAGCGTTTCAGATTCGCAGTGAAGAGGGTGTTGCCCGTCATTATGTGGTTTGTGAACAAAAAGTATTCAGTTCATCGGGCAAGCTGGATCAGCCGGTATTTGAAATTGCCTTTAAAAATAATCGTGCCGGATTCCGGGCGCTGACCGCAGGAAATGCGCAATTGGCGTTTATGAAGGGCATTCAGACGCAGAATATTGTCATCAATGGCGACTATAAGAAAGTCCTATGGTTCCAAAAACTAATGGGGTCTTTGGTATCGGGGATGAAGAAGAGAAAAGTTGCCGATAAGGCTAAAAAACCGGTTGTTCAGGAAATAGATTCTTAATGAGATGAGAGAATATGTATTTTCCCATTAGCTTGTCTCATAGTGAGTCTGAGCTTTTTTATGATATGGATACATTTTTAATGTATCGGTCTAAAAAGACTATTTAGTGTACTATCAATCATTATACGGAAGAATAGTGCTGTCTCAGTCAGAGAATTCGTTTCAGTGAGAAAAAGTTTTGCCGTCAGACGAACGTTACGATCAGGGAAAACATATGTCACGGTTGTTTATGGTCTATCTGGGGGGGAAAGCTCCCGGTGCCAATATTGAAGTTCATGACGTCAGGTTTGTTGTTGCTGAGTCTATTGATGCTGCTGTTCCTTCTTTACGACAACAGTGGTATGGCGAACAGGATAATCTGCATATTGACAGCTACCATGAAATTACAGCAGTGGGTGGCTATCAGGTCAGTTTGTCGACAGAACCTGTTGAACAGTCAATGTCACTGTTTTTCGTTAATCTGGGAGGCTATGTGCCTTCTTCGATGGCCGAACAGCACGACTTCGGCTTGTTTATTGCTGAAAATAAGGCCGATGCTCAAGAGCAGGCATGTCGCGTACTGTTGAGTGAGGTGGAAAAACAGCACAAGGATAATTTATTGGTAGTTGATGACTGCCTGTTACTGCATCGCATGAATAACCGATATGTAGTTTTAGCCAAGCCTTCGGGTCAGGATATTGAGTCTTCTCATGCCGTGATACCCGATTGGTATGGCTATCGGGTAATCAGCCATTAAACCTATGAGAAGCCGTTAGCTCCGTAAGTATCATTCGGCTGGACGAAGGGATACTTCACCGGCACTGAATGCCCGAATTTCGTTGTCTATTTCCAGTAAAATTTGCCCGAGCTCATTAACGCCCTGCTCTGTACCCGTGAGTTGGCATCGGGTCATGTTAAGGGTGACTTGTTGACCGAAAAAAGCATCATGTCGGCACCATTCCTGACGAAACGGCTGAAACCCTTTCTGTTCATATTGCTTGAGGGTAGGGATCAAGTGATTCAGCAAATGGGCAATAAGTTGGTTTCGGCTGATAGGGAAACCACAGGCATGAGTGATATCTGTTGCTGGCTGTCCTAAAGACGTCAGCTGTTCTTCATTGAGAAGAACATTGATACCGATGCCAATAATGACTTCACTTTCACCGTTAGGGTCTCCTGATGCTTCCAGTAAGATGCCACAGAGTTTTTTGCGATGGCAGAGAATATCGTTGGGCCATTTCAGTTGCAATGGTTCAACTCCTGAAGATTGCAAGCTTTTTAATACTGAAAGTCCAATAGCAAGACTGAGTCCTTCCAGTTGAGACAGTCCCTGATTTAATTTCCAGTAAAGAGATAAGGCAATAGTGGATCCAAAAGGATTGATCCACTGTCGGCCGCGCCTACCACGGCCTTGGCTTTGATATTCTACGGTGCAGACATGAAGATTCTTATCCGGATGTTCAGCCGCTATTTGTCTGACCCAGTCATTCGTGGATTCGGCCACAATATCGGTATGCAGGGTAAGGAGCGGAAGAATGTCGCTGTTCAATTGCGCCTGAATTTTGTGCTGATCGAGCAATTTCAGCCCGACAGGCAGCCGATAACCTGTGCCTTTTACGGATTCCAGAGATAGCCCCAGAGAGCGTAAGGTTCTTATTTTTTTCCAGACAGCCGCACGGCTGATGCCCAGGTTTTGTCCAATATCCTCGCCGGAATGAAATTTCCCATCCGAAAGCAGGTTCAGCAGTTTTTCCATTATGTACCTCAAGGTCGCTATTGGAGTGCATCATATAAGGTGATGTTTTGTCCTGCCAGTAATTCATTGTGTTTTTATTACGGATTGCTGTGCGGTTGACAGAACTCTGTTCCATGGCAGATTGCTAATACTGCGGATAAACAGTTATTGCTGACCGGCGTAATATATTGGCGTCTTATTCTGCGGCAGTGTGTTTTGCTCTCGGTGTTTGGGTTAGCGAGGTTGTTTTTAGTGTGTTGAAAATAACCATTGGAGGCTGTCGTAAGGATCGTACTAATAGAAGAGGTACTTTTTCTGTGGCAGAGATGTTTTCTTTTCGTGTTCCCCGGGATAACGGAGCGTGCCCTAATCCTTTCTGGGGTGTTTGTACTCTGGCTGTTTGCAAGCCTCAAATCAGGAAAGCGGCTCAGGTGGGTGACTGGATTGTAGCAACAGGTTCCACCAATGCCAAAATAACCAATGGTCAATGCCGTAATTTTTCTAATCGGGTTGTAAGTGCCATGTATGTGACACAGCGGATGACACTTCAGGAATACGACAGTTGGTGTCGGGTCAATCTGCCGGACAAATTTCCTCAATGGCATAGCCGGGACTTGCGGAAAAAAGTAGGCGACTGCCTTTATGATTTTTCGACCGGTGAGCCGCCTCGTATTAGAGAGGGCGTAAATGGTTTTGACCGACTGAAAAGAGATATGGGCGGAAAATATGCTTTATTGTCTGAGCGTTTTTATTATTTTGGCCGTTCGCCCAGACCCTTGCCTACGGAATTATTACCTATAGTTATTAAAGGTCAAGGACATAAGCGGATAAAAGATATAGCGTTAATCGGTCAGTTTGAAGAGTGGATCAGCCGTTTTGAGCTGAATCGGGTTTATGATATGCCCCAGCAGCAGTATCTTTAAAACTATCTTTAGGAAACTGCTTTTAATAAATTTAATAAAAGGTTATATCCATCGCACTTTCTAAATCCCCCATTTCGCAGGTTGTCGAACGACTATCCCGCGTTGAGGTTCCTCGCTATGGCAAAGGCTGCGACTTGTCACTTGGCCTTTTTTTTCATACAGCTTAGCCTGCTTCTTAACAGAGCTAGAAAGGGCAGTTAGTCTGACACGTTAGCAGAAGAGGTATGGTTTTCCATATTCAAATCCTCAAGAGGCACTTCACTAAAGTGCGGATTCTGATCATCTTTTTTGTCGAAATAACGGAACAAAAAACAAAGAATTCCCGCAATAGCAGCGGCTGAGACACTAATAATAATAGTGATGTTCATTGTAGAAAGCCCTTCGTCTTTGTTGCAGAGAGCCTCATCACTTCCGTCAGGGCAATTCCATGCGCTATTACAGGTTCTCTCGATAAATATAAGAGTTGAATCTGCTTTGCATTTAAAGCAAGTAGCGTTTTCTCTACCAACCCATTCATCACTTCCGTCTTTACAATTGTTAACGCCATTGCAACGTTGGTAAGAAGGAATAGTTAGGTTATCGTTGCAGTCAAAACGTATTTTCTGGGTCGTATCAGGGCAATTTCCGGCTTGGCAGCAAATCCTGGGAGGTTTACAACAAATGTCGGGGTGCTCATCACTCCAGTCAGCACAATCATTATCAGTATTGCAGGTAGAGCTATTTGGTATCACTTTTTTCCTATTGGGGCACAAAAAAATACGCTGGGATGGGGATCTCAACGATTGACAGCTTTGGGTTGTGTTATCGAAGCCTTCTTCACCGTTAAGACAACAACTATGAACCTGTTTATCGCTGTGATCAGTGCATCCGTCATAAATAGAATGAAGATTAAAATGACATGCTTCGCGTTCATTGTTAATAAGTTGATTATTGTTACATACAAAAAGCTGTAAAGATGGTTTTTCTCTTTTTTGGCAAGTTTGAGTAGTAATATTGATTCCTTCTCGTCCATGTACACAACAAAACTCAGGTCGGTCTTTAGGCCAGTCACCACCACAAGGGTTAAATGGTTTATGGTGATTACAAAAAGTAGTCATTTTTATGGTGCTGTTATTGCTGCATCGGAAACAGGGAGCATTTTTACCGGTTGTTTCATCAGAATTATCACTACAATCATTTATACCATCACAGGTTTTAGAGAAAGAAATGGTCTGATTATTAAGACAGACAAAAAACTTTCCGACCCTCGAGTGGTATTGGGGATTGCAAATTCGGGAATTGGAATCCATACTCAGGATACCGTCTTTACAACATAATTGCGCTGTTTCATCACTCCCGTCATCACAATCATCACGAAAGTTACAAACACCAAGATGATTGATTATCCTTCCATTGCGACAGACAAAGATCTTCTGTTTTCGGGAAGACTTATATTTTACTTCGCAAAAACGGTCAGCATTGAGTCCATCTCTTCCTCCTTTACAACAAATTTCCGCTAAATCAATATTAGGATTTTTATCATCACAATTCATTTCTCCTAGTGCACAAAAAGAATCATAGAATTTCATGACATATCCGTCATGACACATATAAAAATCTTTTGAAAAAGTCTGCGGCTCTAAATGGTAATTATCGAAACGACGTTTTGTACAACTATTTTCAGTAGTGTTTATTAAATTATCTGCACAACAAAGTGTTGTTGCTTCGTCACTCTTGTCATCACAGTCAGTATCTGATTGTTGATATGAAGAATAACCATTACAGACGTTATATTTAGGTATAACCTGTCCATTTGTGCATTTAAAAAGCAAATCATCTGTTTTTTTTGATCTACATACGTTTGGAATATTCTCTATTGTTCTCCGAGGGAAGCTTGTAGTAGTTGGAGGTTGAGATATATCTGTATTGATGGAATTGGGTATGCAACAGTTTTCAACGGTTGCATTACCTGTGTAATCACAGGCTTCGGATAATCCCAGACAACTTTGATTGTTAGGTATTTTCTGGCCGTCATCACAGGTAAATTTATTGTTGCTATCAGCCTGAATGCCAGGCAATAGCCCTATAAAGACAAGAGACATCTCCAATAAATTTTTTCCTCTGGAAATCCCATTGCTTATCAGCCTTTTGCTGTTTTTAGCAATTTTGCCTACAACTTGTGCAGGTAAGGATTGTTGTGACGCTTTAGCCGGATTGTCAGTGATATCTTCTTGTTCGAATATCCGGATATATTTTCGATAATCATAGTCTTTATAGTAAGTCAGAAAAGCCGTTACATTGGGGTCTGCATCTTTTTGGTTTTTTACCATATCCAACATTTTTCCCAAAGCCATACCTGAATGACGCTTACAGAGAGTAATGATACCTTTCATCAAAGGCCGATCAATTACCTGTACGGGATTGCCGAAGATTATATGGCTTAAAAAATTTTGGAACGATGTGCCCTGATAATAGGGAAGGGAAAGCGCCTGGTATAGAGGATAAAAAGACGAATTCTCTATTGCCGTTAATGATGAGTAATGGCTGGAAAGTCTTGCTGCCTCTGTCATTTTGAGGTAAACCATAAGTTCATCAGTGGTTCGATTCGATACAGAGCTATCCTCAAAAAGGCTAGCCATGTTGTTGGGGTGTTTAAGCATAAACACTGGATTACGATGTGGATAGTTGCCAGGTTGTATAGAAAAAGCCATAAAGATAGGGAAAAAACAAAAAAATAAAATAATGAAAGGCTTAAGTGTTGTTGGTAAGTATTGAAATGTTCTATGATTTATTGGTGTTTTTATAGAGCTTATAATGCGTATGACTAAATAAAAAATATTTTTCATAGATCTATTTCGTACTGATAACAATTAAAAATATTCAATAGTTAGCTATTTATTAAGCCGTAAAAACATGATCTCATGCTGTATATGAATTTTTTAAATTAAAGAATTCACTCGGCATTAATACTAAATAAGCTAATTACAGTTGAGTGTAGAATGTATTAAAAAAATATATAAATAATAATTTTACATTTAACCAATATCATTTGGTTAAATGTAAATGTTATTTAGAAGCTGTTCATGATCTTTTTTCTCTTTCATAATTCAGGCAATGAGACAAAAGTACCCCAGTCATATCAGCCGTGAACAGTTTGAACCTATTCTTACAATCCTTGAAAGTGCTCGGAAAACAACAAGCCCCTCATTATCGACCTTTACAATGTGTTTTGTGCTGTGCTTTACCTACTCAAAAGTGGTTGTCAGTGGCGCATGATCCCCAAGGATTTTCCAAAATAGAGAACAGTTTACTCTTATTTTCAGCAATGAAGTAAACCCTGTAACGATAAAAAATCAAGCCTGCTCGAGCAGACTTTAAAAAAATCAGGTTGGTGGAGCCAGGACTAAACAGGGGCGACAAGAGAAAACGAGCTTTGCTATCGTCGATGCCCAGAGCGTTAAGAATACAGCTTATGCGATGGATAAAGGTTATGATGCCGGAAAAGAAAGTATCTGGATATTAAACGACACATCTTTATGGATACACAAGGATTACCCCAGGCAATTACTATTACTACAGCCGATTTAAACGACAGAGCTGGAGCTCTGAAGGCTTTCGAAAACAATAAATTAGCCTTATCAAAAGTGGCGTCGGTGTTGGTTGATGGCGGTTATACAGGTCAGCCTTTCGCCAGCGTTACTGATGGCATATTGGGTGCCTATGTACAGGTGGCAAAAAGGAGCGAGCTTCATAATTTTGCAGTCATCCCGCAGCGCTGGGTTGTCGAGCGCTCATTTGCTTGGATCGAAAACTGCCGCCGTTTATGGAAAAATATTGAGCGTAAACTGAATACGAGTCTTCCACTTACGCATTTAGCCTTCTTAGCACTTTTGTTGAGAAGATTATGAACAGCTTCTTAGAGCTTACGTATTGACAGGCAGGCTATAACCCTTAAATAGAACGTGATGAGATGAATGCTCTTGACGTCTTTGTGGTGCTTTCCCAAGTAATGATACACGATAAAAGCCGTTTAGTTACTGTGCGGCTTATTCAATACAATATCATCAACAGACACGGTTCCACCTTCAAGAATCAACTTTTCTGCTGCCCCATGAAAAGATCTTTAGGAGTAAAGTCTTCATGCTGCAGGGAGCAGTTAACGCTGTTGTGCGACATATTCTCGAGCTCGCCAAGGCGAGTACAGGTTGCTGATTTAGACTCGCATAATAGAAAGCCTGTATATATTGGCAGGTTACATAGAGCTGTTGTAGGTCTTGTTACCTTTTTACGCATAACGACATCCGTTGTTTTTTTGCTGGCTATTAATACGTAATTTCTACCTTATATACAATATTTGATGCCGATATTATTTTATAAAATAATACGAGTTCTGATTAAGTTATGTGTTGTGATAAATAGGGTTATATTATCATAGTGATAAAGAGTGATTTTTTTTGCTAATGTTGCACTTGGTTTTTTACAAATATGAAGTTTTTTCATGGTTTCTATATTGCATTTATGATCTCTCTATTAAGAATTATTATAGTGAGTTTTATTTCTTTTTGTTATGCAGGTAATTTTGGAAAAGATGAAAATGATATGTTTGAGGTTTCATGTAAATTATTTGCATTTTTTTGGGGGTATGAATGTTTAGATGATAAAAGGCCGCATGTTGCTGCGTGTAAATTATGCTGTTGTTCTTCTTCAGCTGAAACAGATGTGGTCAATGGGTTTTATGATTCATATAAACTAAAGATTTTCTTGCCAGGAGGAGAAGTTTGTCAGGAACTGGTTTATTATTTATCTTCAGATGATCAGGCATTTATGAACCTTGCTTTTCCTTCCGCAGTTATAAGAAATTGTCGACAGGCCTTGAATGGAGTAAATGTAAAATCCTTTTATTCTCATAGATATATCGGTTGGTTTAAAAGTAGAGAAGATAAATACGATAGCCTTAAAAAACACTTTCAAAAGTTTTCTTGTATGATTTGTCAGTCCAGTAAGGAAGCTCTTGTACCTTATTCTAGAGTTCTGTCAGGTTTAAAAGATGATGTGGAAAAATGGATGGATAAACATAAAGAAGTTTTGGAAAAATCCATAAAAGCAGAATATATTAATGAGTGTGTAATTCCTTTGTTGAATCAGGTTTTAGTCTCTTCTCGTGTTGATGATTGTGTGGAAACATTGAGAAATGTTAATGAGAAGTTGTTGCTATTGAAGATGCTCGATGTGTCTGGCTTTAATATTTTGGACAGTGTTTCTTATTATGATTTAGCTTTTGTAACAGAATCATCAGGTTGGGAATTGTATATTAATGAAATGGAATATGAGATCGATAATCTTGATAGGCTTTTTAAAAAAATGAGCAAATCCTATAGAGAATGGTCTAATTTTAAGGAAGAAAATTGCTATAAGGATTTTTATGAAATGACAAAAGAATATAGATCAGTAGGTGATGATGCGGAAGAGTATAGGTTAGCAATGGATGATTCAATGTCTGAAATAAAAGATATGCTGGGTTGTTTGATTGAAAGAATAGTATTAAGTTTAGAAAAATCTAGGAGTTTACTGGAGTATGTGAGAGAGCGTTATTTGTATTTGCCTAATGGTATTATCTTGTATATTAAAAAGGATGGATTTTTTAATATTAAAAAAATTACAAATATAATTAAATGTGTTCGACATTTAAATGAAAGAGTGTTGGAATTAAGTAGAGATTTTTATAATTAGTAGATACAATATGCAGTTAAATAGTTATATGCTATTTTTAGTTTGTTGTTTCTGGTGCCGCTTTGAAGGTCTGAAACTTAGTTGAATTTGTTGGATATTCTTCTTTTTCTAAAATTGCACGGCTGCACCAGACTTGCTTGACCAACGACCAGAAGCGGAAAATGTTATAGCAGACAAGGGTTATGACAGCAAAAAAGTTAGGAGACAAATCACAGAAGGAGGTTCCAATCCAATAATCCCCAGAAGGAAGGGTTCCAAGACCGGAAACAAGGATATGGATTGGGTGTTATACAAATACCGCTATCTGGTTGAGAATATATTTGCCAGAATTAAGCACTTTCGAGCCGTAGCGACAAGGTATGACAAACTAAAGCGTAACTATGCCCGTGTCGTCGCTATGGCAAGCTGTATCATTTGGCTGACTATATAAAAATCTCAACAGCCCCTAGGGTATTTAAAAAATGCATATTAAATGTATTAAAAATTATAAGCTATATCCATGAATAATTTCATTAGACAGTTGTTTAACGAACAGCTTTAAGATGTTTGTTTGCTTTTGGGCAAGGATTCTTCCTGCTTCTGTTTGCATCGTTTCTGCTAGATTAAATAATTTTAATTGAAAGTGATCCAGTGCATATTGCTTGTCGTCTAATGGTCTCTGCTTGGCTAGAGGGTCATGAGAATCGAACATTTTTTGCTTAAGCAGACCTGATGTGTAGAAAACACGAGCCAGACCTATGGCACCTAATGCTTCCATCCTGTCTGCATCCTGTACTATTTTTGCTTCCCGTGTCTCCGGTAGAATCTGGGCAGAAAAACTGTGGGCAAGAATCGCATGATGAACTCCTTCATAAAGTAATGAAGGAAACTGTAATTGTTGCAGGCAAGTAATGGCTTTATCTGCGGCCAGTCTTGATGCTTTGCTACGATCCGGATGATTTTTGGGTAATACGACAATATCATGAAAGTAGCAGGCAGCTAGAATAGTGAGAGAGTTAGCCGGTTGTTGTTCAATTTTTAAAAGCAACTGGGCTGTTTTCCATACCCGCTGGAAATGGGACAGGTCATGGGATGCATCGCTGATATTTTGTTGGGAAAAAAATTGTTGGAATTGATGTTCCCAGGATGATAGTAAATTTGTTGATGCAGGTTGGCAGGTATCCATTATCGTAGTCCCCTATTTTGCGGTGTGTGATGTATACAAGAAAAAATGATCAGAGACCATCAATAGCATAGACGAGATGGGTAGCAAGAACGTCCAGTGTTTTCTGGGTATGGATACCTTTTTCTTTTCTGTTTTTCATAACTGTTTGGTTTGATCGGAAAGATAAAAATAAATTGCACTTTCTAATAGGGCATCTACGCTTTATAGAACCTTTTTAACAGTAAAAGGCATTTTATATTGATTTTCTCTGAAAACAAGTTTGTTGCTTAAACGTCATGTAATGGGTGTGACTATGTCAGAAAAAGCCTCTGCTATGTATGTCTGGATTATATTTGTTATGGTTGTTTGTCCTATCGAAGCAAAGCAATTTATCCGGGAATTTCAGGGAAAGGTGAAACTTTGCTGGGAATATTTATCCAGCCGATATGATTTATAGTGAGCATATGTCTGAATTAGTCATGGCTGTTCAGGGTGGAGCTACAAATACCTTATGCGTGTTGTTTCGTTATTCGCCCAAAACGTTGGAATTTCATGAAATTTATCGTGACTATGGAAGTGGCAGCAGTTTGAATCATGTTCCGGCCTAGGCTGTGAGTATAGTAAAAGGTTTTATTAATCGGGGAACTCGTGATTATGAGGATGAATCTCTGATGGTTTTTCTGGGGATGGCCGGCACGGAATTTGCCGAGGGGCGAGGGCAGTTCTTCAGTGCACTGGCTGAGCATCCGAAGGTAATGCGTGCTGTGTAACTTCGGATGCAGAGACCGGCTGGCTCAGCGTTTTTGATCAGGAAGGGTTATTTATTTAGCGGGTACCGGAGGCGTGACGCTGGCAAGAAACAAACAGGGTTTCAGGAATAACAGTAATGGTTACGGTGGCTCTATTTCTGATTATCTCAGCGCTACTTCAATGGTTTTTGATTACGATCGTTGTTCAGAGCAGAAAACATCCTTTTCTGATGGGTATTTGGTTATGCAGGAGCCTTTGCCGTTGTTGCAAACGTGGATGACCGAGCTGGGTATGGATGCTGATACACTTTATGCCTATCGTTCCCGCTTGTTAACAGGTCGACGTAATGAAGAATATGCCAGTCGGGGAAAAGATATTTTGGATTATTATGAGAGAAGTCATGCTATCAAACATAATGGTAGTGGTAATGGGAAGGTTAAGAAAAACGGCAGTGCGCACAATGGAACACCGTTATTAAAAGCAGATGTCTGTGTCAATTTTGCAGTAAAAAATGCGATGGAACATTTTCGCACTGAGATAAACGGAAAAAATAAAGAGGGGTTTAATCAGCTGCCTTTTGCCATGAATGTTTCTGTCAGTGAGCGATTATGGAAGTTAATGGAAAAAGAGGGGAAAACTGCCCGGTTGAGAAAAAGAAAGCCAAAGGTATCTCCTGACTTGATTGTTGGAGTCTTAAGGTTAATGGATGACTCCATTTCAGTGGCTGATTTGAAACAACGCATTCATTGGAAAAAATAAAAGCTAGCACCTTATGATAGTATGATAAAGTCTCTATCATTGCATTTATCATGAATTAATGAGCCGGTAGCAGGCCGATATGAAAACAATATGGAAAAAAACAATAACCCTCGATGCTGTTCGCCAAATGCTGAACAATACGCTGTGTCAGCGACTGGGTATGGATCTGACAGAAATAGGCGGTAATTTCATTAAGGGTACTATGCCGGTTGATAGTAGAACGGTACAGCCTATGGGACTATTGCATGGGGGTGCTTCTGCCGCTTTTGCTGAGAGCCTTGGTAGCATTGCCGGTATGCTGGCCTGTAATGAGGATGAATACTGTGTCGGTGTGGATATTAATGTCAGTCATCTTCATTCAGTCAGCTCTGGTGTGGTAACAGGTGCAGCCCGTCCGTTACATCTTGGCCAGCGGATTCAAATATGGGATATCTGTATTCATGATGGAAACAATCGAAAAGTGTGTGTTTCTCGTTTGACATTGTCTGTTCTTAAAAACAGAAATGAAGTTAATGAATGGCGATTTAAAAGTTAACTTATTGAATTTTATTTATAAAATAAAAATAAGAAAAAATGTGGTCTTTTTTTTTAATGAAGTCGATAAAAAAAACTTTTTTTTTGAAAAATCTTGTGTTAAATCTTGAAAGGTAAATATCAACACAACGGGGAATAGTA